>Ga0307513_10009904_pt1 | contig 12026 bp, 9 predicted proteins | sample 15_EM_MG_FD_202174 | JGI IMG/M metagenome (GOLD analysis project Ga0307513, IMG submission 202174) | Populus trichocarpa ectomycorrhiza microbial communities from riparian zone in the Pacific Northwest, United States - 15_EM | ecosystem: Host-associated > Plants > Roots > Unclassified | place... | reverse complement strand
CCCCCCCCCCCCCCCCACCCCCACCCCCCCCCCCCCCCCCCCCCCCCCCCCCCCGCCCCCCCCCCCCCCCACAAACACCAACCCCCACCAAAACCCCCCCCCCCCCCCCCCCCTCTCCAAACTCTCCCTCCCCGCTGCCATGCTTGAGGTTCCTGTGTTCGGCCTACTCCTGTTCTGTATTTCTGTCCTCGCTCTCAGGAAGTGGAGGAAACCCACTTCGTCGTATCCACCGGGTCCAAAGGGTTATCCAATCTTGGGGAATGCCCTGGATCTCCCCCAGAACATCCCTTTCTGGGAAAACCTCACCTCGTTGGCTAATCGTCATGGTACGCTTCCAGGTTATTCCGTTTCGCGGCAATTCTGAAGCTGTCTCCTGAAAGGTACGGATGTCCTTTACTTACGACTCATGGGCGAGGATATGGTCGTCCTCAGCAGTGCCCAGGCTATTTCGGATCTGGTTGAGAAGCGGTCAGCCATATACGCAGATAGAGTAAGTGATCCACTCATCTTCACCTTCTACTGCTAACATCGGATCGCAGCCCCAACCGCCTACGGTGCAGCTGTGAGACAGGGACGCTATTCTACGAAGAAGTTTCTTTCCTGACCACCACTCATTGCTGACAGGACCGGGGTGTCGGAGTGGTCATTTGCGCTGATGCCCTACGGTGGTCGGTGGAGGGCTCGCCGCAGACTTTGCCACGAAGTCTTGAACGAAAGGTTGACTGGAAGCTTCGACAGTCATCAGTACAAATATACGTATCGTTTCTTGTCACGTTTATTGGAGGAACCCGGGAATTTCATGCAGGAAGTAGAACTGTGCGTCACACCCTACCCTTTTCTCCCAACCCGGCTGCTCACGTATCACCTAACTCCCGAAGCATGCCTGGAGCGCTCATAATGTCCGTAACTTACGGGATGGATGTCAAGTCAGCCGAAGATCCATTCCTGAGGGGAATACTCGAAGCGACACATGCATTTACGACCGCTACGGTCCCCGGAAAATTCCTCGTCGATATTATCCCCATGTGTGCGTCCCAACGCACTCGACAACACCCGTAAGCAATTGATGGAACCTTGGACAGTACGGTATCTCCCAGACTGGTTCCCGGGGACAGAGTTCAAGGCTCTTGGCAACGAAGCACGCGACAAGTTCAAACTATCCATCGGCGGTTGCTTGGAATATGTTAAGAACGCCATGAAGGTCAGCCCACGGACCATCCTGAGATTGGATTCTGTTTAAATCTCAAGTGTAATGGCCAGTCCGGCGAGGGGTATTCCAGCTCTATAACGTCCGACTGTCTATCTCGTTTGGAGGATCACGGCAAGACGACTTTCGACGAAGAAATTATACGAGACGTCTCAGGTATCATGTTTACTGGTAAGCTTCTCTCGAGTCCTCGCACCGTCGTCCGTGTTTCTCATAGATGGTTGTAGCCGGAGCCGAGACGGTGCGTTACGGTCCCCTTGGCCCTTCCGTTACTTCGCTGACGCCGCTTTTAGACAAGATTGACGTTGCAGACGTTTCTCTTGGCAATGGTCCTCAACTCCAAAGTGCTGAAGAAGGCACAGGACGAACTGGACCGCGTTGTCGGAAAAGACCGCCTTCCAGATTTCTCGGACAGGGACAATTTGCCTTATATCGACGCTATTATGAAGGAGGTCATCTGGTGGAGTCCACCCCTTCCTGTCAGCCTCCCAAAGAGAGTTACACAGGACGACGTATACTGGGGGTACTTCATTCCGGAAGGGGCAGCCGTGGTGGAGAACGTCTGGGCGATTTGCCGTGATCCGAATGTCTACCCCGACCCAGAATCCTTCAATCCGGACAGGTTCCTCAAGGACGGGAAAATCGACCCGTCGGTGTTCAACCCTGAAGAGAGAGTTTTCGGTGCTGGAAGGAGGTAAGAGATGCGGTTCACATCTCCCTCGATGGCGAATAACCGGATTGGTGATTCTCAGGGTCTGTCCCGGCCAACACTTTGCTCTCCGGACCTTGTACCTTGTCATCGCTTGCGTATCTGCTGTGTTCGACATTGAGCCTGCTGTGAACGAGCACGGAAATCCAGAAATTCCCGAAGCCGAATTCACTAGCGATTCTGTCGTTCGGTATGTGTCCCTGGGGACATCGATTCGCACGGTAGCAACGTGATTGACGTTACATCAGGGAACCTAAACCTTTCAAATGTGCAATCAAGCCACGATCTGGAGATGTAATAAAGTTGGTGGAGGAGGCTTGTGACGGAGTAAGCTGTTAAGTGAGCGTAAGGAAGTATATACGTGTGTGAGTGCTGATCACGGCGCAATCACTTTTCTTGTTGATATTCCTCTGTACCACTATTCTATACAGGACCCGGTTACGGCTGCGTCTCCTTAGGGTCGCGTGAGTGCAGATGTGGAAATAGGCAGAGCGCTGACGATCCATAGTTTGGTTTGGCGGTGCTGCGATGTACATCAGAAGCCACCCCTCTTGGCCGTTCCGCAGATCAAGTAAACAAACCCTGACCGGGCAACGCCATCGACCCGCCCAATTGAGCGAGAAATTCCTCATTTTCCCTTGGAATCTCCCCGCACCACCGATCAGCGACGGTACCGGCGCCCAACTTGTTGCTGCCTGAGAAAGTGCATCCCACAGAAACATCAGGTTTCGTGGCGGGACCGGACGGCCGAATTGGTTCTCGGCCACCTCGATGGCCCCGCGAACTTGAGGTCGATCTGATTATCCATTGCACGAGCGCGAGTTGCCAGCTGCCCACAGTCTTTCTGGTTCATTTGGTCTCGTACCATTTCCCATGGGCTCGGTTGGCGAAATACCGCTCCACTTTTCCATGTGCCACATCCGGTAGTGGCACATCCACCGTGACCATGTCCGAGTCATAAATTTACGTAGCTCGCTTTGTACAAGTTTGGCCGCCTTGATGGAGATCGCTCACGCTCGGATGAGCTTGGGAAGAATAAATCTGATTCAAAACGATATTGGCAGAGGGATACGAACAAAACTGCACACGGTATGGTACTACCTCCGGAAGTAAAAGGGAATCAAGTCGTCGAGGAAGTGAAACAAAGAGAAAAGTGGAGACAAGTTGAGAAGTTATTGGTACGAAAAAAACTTTCGAACTATCGATGACCACGCATCCTACCGGAGCTGTATTACCAGCGACGCGGGCCCGCGGGGGCCCTCACTGTGGCATCGCTGACACTACAGCTCCGAGAAGGACGCGCAACCCTGAAGATCTAAGTTGCTTCCGTCCATATTCACCCACCGGAAGTGGGCAGCGTTCGTGGTGACCTCAATAGTAGGCATCTTCCACGCTGCGTGTGGTGAAGCGTCCGGCCTTGTGGCCAGCCTTCCATATTTTCAAACACTTCTTGTTACCACACAGATGGCGACGTTGACCGTCACGCCTCCCAGAAGAGGGCTTATCGCAATACCTGCACGTAACCTGCATGCCTGCGGTCTTGATGTGGCGGTTTGCCTCGTCGCGACGCCCGAAAGGCTCGTTGCAGCTAGAACAGTGGTATCCGCCGCCCTTTTGCTTGACCGGCCTCCCTCCAGCACATTGCGCTTCGACCAAGACGCGGCACGCTGTGGGTGGACTGGGGGATGACGCGAATGTGGTGGTGGGGGAGTAGGGGGGACAGTAATCGATGTTGGCATAAGGAAGAGAAGGGTCACCATACGTTTGAGGGGAACACGGGAGAGAGTTGGAGCTGTAAGAGCACGAGTCGGCATTGGGCGCGTTCACGCGGGGGAAGCGATAAGACAGATGTACCTTTGGCTACTGCTATCATCGGGGGCTGGTTCTGAATACGTGATAAAATCATCACCACCCGCCCAGGAGAGCGTATTTGGGAACATTTGGTTGACTGCTGCCACGAAGTCATCCGAGCTGGAGAGAATGGGGACCTCGAACAGCCTGGGATCCATTCCCGGTGCGTCCGACATGAAGAACGTGAAGGTGTTGGATGGTTCCATCGTAGCTGAGTATTCAAAGTGGATTCAGTGATCAGATATCAACGCTTTAGCACGGTCGAGGTACCACCTACTCGGAGGGACTCTGGTGAAGAGGGACGGAGGGAGAGATGGGGGTTAATGGCAAAGTGGGGTGTGTGTTGATGGGGTCGGCGAACACCTTTATATTGGTTCACGTACTGTATTCAGCGGGCCGTTGCCGGCGCTGCCGCTCATATCTCGGTGAACTTTAACTGTCTACCCTAGTACAGTGGATCCAGAGGAAACCAGAGTAGAAGGATTCCTCGAGGTTCCACGACTTTGGTCTTCTGGGAGTTTGCTCCCATCGTCGAGAGTACGGAAGCGTTAGTGCAGGGCAGGTCACTGGGGGGGGAGGCTCAGCGCTCAGCTCCAATCGACGCGTGTCCTCGCCGAGTCCCAGGTCATGGCAAGCCGAGCCGGATACCCCGCCACAAATTCCTGGTGAGGAGAAGCCGCTCCTACTAGGTCTGCCTCCCCGACGAAGTGGCCTCGGTCTGGTTGTGGAAAAATTCGACCCGGGTCTGTCGCCAGAAGTGGGCCATTTCCTTCCCCTATTCAAGAACTGGAGCGGATGAAGCGACTCCTGGAGGCCGGAATATTTGAATCTGGAACCAGCACAAGTTCAGGTCTATGCCAACAGATCCCGGAGATCCCGCTTATCCCCCTTCCGCAGCAGTGGGGTGCACCGCCTGCATATCGTTGTTTCTGATAGGTATACGCCTGTATGTACTCGTACATACTTGCACTATGCGCCCCGTGTCACCAACCCCCCGTAACCCGACGGGGTGACGATACCAAAATATCAATTCCAGTGTTCGTTTACCGATGAGCAAATTTCGAACGAGACCCGTCCACTCTTCGCCATCAACGGAAAGTCATCCATCGCTTTCTCCCTAAACGTATCGTTCCCATACATCCCATCCGTTCGGATGATCAACCTCACGCCACGGCACCTCGCAAGCCATTTATCAATACCCATCCAATCCCCGCGAATCTGAGGCCTGTTGTTCGACATGGATGCGACTCTTGGTGTTCCAAGCTCGAGAGCAAATTCCGAAAACACCGGAGATCGTATTGTCTTCAGTACATTTCGTAGATCTCGGAGAGAAATTTTGATTAGTTGAACGAACGTAGCTCGAACCACGAATCTGCGGAGAGCGGAGTTCTGCCCGAGCGCGAGGCAACCTAATTCCGTTGCCCCTGAACGTCCTATTGGGGCTGGGAATGAGTATGACTCGGTCTGAAGTGTATACACTTGCGTACCGTTTCCTTCGACTGTAAGAATGAACTCCTCGAGAGTATCCTTACACCCTCCCAATAACTGCAGACACGGTCTCCAGTGCACCTTCCTGAGCTCCACAGACCGGAAGTTTATTCCATCTGGAAGACCCCAAACGAGCGCTCTGACAAGCATGCAGTCGTACTTGGAAACGCCGCTACACCGCAGGTGTCCACGTAGAGGGGGTGAATGTGTTGGAAAATCACGCGGGGAGTACCGTCTTCCCCACTCTTCTCCCCCGCTGAGGAAAAGCTCAAGTGTAAGATTCTCGAGATTGGGGAACTGGGCGATGAGGGATGGTATGAATTTATGCGGATTCTGGGGAAAGTGGATCGAAAGCGTGGTCAATGTTGCATTTAAATGGGAAAACTGCGGGTGTTTGAATGAGATAAACCGGCATATATCGGTGGAGGAAATCGTGAGCGTGTGGACCCCATCGAGCGTGTCCAGCCGGTTGAGGTAAGGAATGAGAGCGGCCGAGTTCCATGTTTTGATGTAAACGCGTCGAGCATATCTGAGAAAACCACTGTTGATCATGGAATGCCAGAATTCTGCCGATAAATGTTCACCGGATCTATACAAAATTTGTTGCTGCGCCGTGCGCCCGGTCGTGCCGACCCTTTGGATTGTTTCATCCGTCAAGTAGAATGTTTGGTGGATGAGGTGGCGGGTTGAAGCGTATATCGATTTACACGTCAGCGAACACGCTGTGAGTGTCACAATGTCGTCTTGGAGTATCTCCATGATACGTCCTACGAGTTCTTGAGGAATACCCATGCGTCCGGGATACAATGTGGCCGCAACTTCGTCGAGGTTGGGGTTCTGTGACGAGATGGTCTGGGAGAGTGATAGCGGGTCGGGCCATGCGCGGGCTCGTTTCATCGTCCCATTGGCCAAGGCCGGGTGATGGATGTAGGGCGGGGGCGGGGGCGGAGGTGGGGGTGGGGCCCGGGGTGGTCGTGAGGTCCCAGTGGGGGTGGTAGGATCCTCGCTTGAGCCTCCTGCCATGTTTGTTCTTGTAGAGTCGATGCAGAGAGGACGAGGAATGGGAAACACGGCGAGTGTTTTGGATACGAGGAACGGGCACTTTGCCAGTTGAATAAAACCGGGCTCGCCTGGAGGGCTTTGGCGGATATGAACGTAGAAACCGCCATTGCAGAGCCCTGATTATCTAATCTGGTCACGAGATGGTGAGCGTCTGAGCAAGGCAAGCGCTCTGCATTCTCGCCTGGAAGCCCAAAGGGATCTGTTGTTCACAAGAGTGGACCACGTAGGGACGGTGCTCGGACGGGTCAAAGAATGGAATGCGAGATGCGGTACGAGAGGTACGCAGAAATAATGGTGCGAGGACTAGAGAGGTGTCGCTAATATCGACTAGTCTTAGTCAACTAGGAGCCTTAGAATATCATCCCTCCACTCCTTCCATCCTTCGGACTAGGTCTGGAACCTCCAACGGGGATCATCGTCACCAAGAAATACATCCTCGTCCGCATCCTTCAGTCTGTCATCCCGTTCGCCCCGGTCCCTACGCGCATTCTCATTGTGCATCACGTACCACAAGATGCTTACGAGGATTATATTCCCGGCGAGGTAACCAATAGCCTAACGTAAGAGTTCAGCGCGTTGTTTCGAAGGTAGATCACGAAAGGTTGTACCGTGCCGTGCCCAACAAAGTGCCTCGGGCTCCATTTGGGCCTATACAACTGCGTCCCTATAATTGGCCCAATGTCTCCAATAGAAATTTGCATCGCGCTCGCAGTGGCCCTCTTGGTCTGACCCGAAACGTTGTTTGCAGGCCAGCTCAAGACGACCGCAGTGGCGGGAAAGACTCCTCCGGCAACTATAATCGTCCCCGCATATCCCACGAGTGGTCGTCTGCTGGTGAGGAGAACAACATATCCGATGATAGCCACAACGGAACCGCCGATGATGAACGGCGCCCTCCGCTTTTTCTTCTCTGCAACCAGGGCGACTGACATGGTAGTAATGAAGGCAACGGCATACGGAGGAATCGAGAGCAGCTGAGCTTGAGCCGCAGTGTAGCCCAACTCACTGATTATAGTGGGGAGGAAAAGGCTGAGCGTGTATATCGGCATGGCCATAGTCTGGAAACAGAAACCGTAGAGCCAAATCTTTGGGTCTTTGAGTGCTCGAATGACGCCATCCCAGGAGAACTTTTCATTCCGAGTAGCGTCGCTATCATCCTTGAGTCGTGCGATAACGTATTCCTTCTCTTCGGGGGTAAGGAACTTGGCGGTCGCGGGGTAGTCATAAACGAAGAAGTACGCGGCAACGGAGACCACGACGGTCAAGAGTCCCTCCTAGAGACACATTAGCCTCCGTACCGAGAATCCAAATAGAAATATTCACAATGATGAAGATCCACCTCCAACCGTTCAAACCTCCAATTCCCTTCATTTTGGCAAGGAAAAACGCCTGAAGCCTTGTGAGTGATATATCGAGGAAAAGAGCGAGGACAACTTACGAATAGCCCACCGAATGCACCAGAAAGGGAGGCGGCGGAAACGAACAGAGCAATGCGGTACTGTTGTTCGTTTCGCTTGTACCACATACTCGTATAAAACACAAGTCCAGGGAAGAACCCACTTTCTGTGACACCCAAAAAGAAGCGAGCGGCGAGGAGTCCGGCGAAATTGTGGGTGAGACCCATGAGGGTGCAAACGACGCCCCATATGAGGGTTAGAGTCGGAAGCCAGAACCGTGGGGTCGTGAGTTTGAGAATGATGTTGGATGGGACCTCGAAAAAGACGTAACCAACAAAGTAGACGGTCAACGTGGTGAGGTACTGGTTTCCGGCTTGTTTCAGACGGCGGTAAGGTCGTGCCACCCGGAGACACCGTGGGAGGACGTACTCATGTGTGTATCTGCGGCCAAACCCTCAATGCGAGCATTTCCAACTGGAAGAAGATGAGCGGAAGGCAAGGAAAGGAAAGGGCGAGAGAAGAGTTACTATTGCTCCGATCCATGAAAGAGAGAAGGAACAGAAGAGTCAACCCAGGAACGAGATGCCAATCGAGTTTCCGCAAGAGTTTCTTCTCGTCAATTCCATCCTTGCCCTCTTCTATCGCGCGAACTGGACCCTCTTCCCCGAGCTTTGCCTGATCTTTCTCCTTGGACATGGCTGGAGGGAGAGGAGGGAGGAAAGTAGAGGGGCGAACTGATACGCCATTTTAAAGTAAGGTCGAAACTGTTCATCTACATGACGACCCAATTAAAAGGCGGAGGGCCGTCGGAAGTAGTTATCCCTGGTTAGAAGTATCACCGGGGGCAGCGGGGCATTCTTTCCGGGAAAGAAATGTTCATGCTGAAATTTGAATTAGTATCCAAAACGCGAAACGAGTTATGAAATGTAAAGTACGTTATGTGCTAGTGAATGAGAGTAGCTCTCGTCTACTTCATCACCTTAGTTTCAAGGCTCGTCTTTCCTGCGGGGAAACTGATTCAAAGTTCAGCATAAAGTCAACACTTCTTTTGCGGGAAAATACCTCACTCCTCCCGGTGTATCCAGCCCCAAAGTCCTGGTCCGCATCAGACTCTGAGCCTGAAACGAACGACCGTGTATTGGTGAGGCCTGCTTCTTCGTTTGGGAAACAACGGAACAAGGACTTCTCGGCTATCAGGGCGGTTGCAGACGAGGTAAGGCTGTCGACCGCCGTTGCATTGGAGAGAACCCGGGACACCTGCGACCCGTCGATAGTCACTTGGTTCCCAGGCGTAGGTCGCGCGCGATTGGCGTTAAACGGAACGAAGGTGAGAGGTGAGCGGTATGCCCCGGCTGGGTGTGCTGCGAGATACTGAGGGTGCCGGTAAGGAGGCGACGGATGGATGGCTTGTCGCTTGTTCTGTTCTTTCGGCAGTCTCCGGCCCGTCACACTATCCTTCCGTCATCGCGAATACCGTTGAGCTGGCAATGTCACCTTCAGCCACGGAAAGTGGAGAGCGTCGGCTTATTGTCGAGGAGGGGAACAGAGTTCGGTCCACCTGACCCCACCCTCGTTATTTATCATGACACAACACCACCTCGCATCATCAAATTTTCCTCGGCCTTTTTGTGGGACCATGCGGTACCGTTGGCAGCCATCCCCAGTCTAAACTATGCTTTGACCCCTGGGCATCTGGTATCTCCAATCACCTCCAATCACCGGGGAATGCAACCCCATCCCCGTGTAATGACTCCTGATCGATGATTCCCTAATGTGGATCTCACGATTCAGCTTTGACCGCACCTACTCCCGCTCCTCAATATCCCCCGCACCCGTCCGCTCGCGACTCAATCTAATCAGGTCTCTTTCGTCACCACCCACCCGTGTCCGTGCATCGTGCCCTCACCCCGCCTTTCACACTCAACGCCACGAGTCGTTCCTAATTAGGAAGTACAAAAGGGCCTCCATCTTCGGATCGGAGGCATCGCTCCATATCGAGCCGTTTTCTTGTTCTCAAAAACCTGCGAACACGCTCCCGAGACGCTGGCGATGAAAGAAATTTCGACTCGGTTCGAGTGCCTCCGCTCACCTGTCTCCAATGCCTTTATTGTGCTTTTGGATGTACAATTGTTCGTGGGTGGTCTCGCCCCGCCTTCTCCTTCGGTTTTGCTGCCAGGGCGATTTAGCGCTAAGTGGTGTCCGTGTCTTCAACTCGGATACATATATGTCGACGTATCACGCTCGGTCGAAACTGTTTTACGCCCGTCCCTTTTCATTTATCGTCCTGGTCCTCCCTTAGGTATCGCAACCCTTGGGGATCCGCCCCCTTCCCATCTTCAACTTTCCGCCTACAAGGATGGCGCGCGTCGAGCTTCCAGTCCTCTCTTTCCTTGCCGTGCTGTCGCTCTTTGCCATCCTCCCGCTTCATCTGGGGTCGCGGAACATTCCTTTCCTTTTCGCAATCATCTGGTTGCTCGTTTGTAACATCATACAAGGTGTTGACGCCATCGTATGGGCTGACAACGCGTTAATTCGTGCTGAAGGATGGTGTGATTTGGGTGAGTGATTCCTACAAAGCTGGTTCTGGTGGCACAGATGTGTCTGACGTTTTCATGATCTACAAGTTACACCTATCCTGTACGCCTTGCGGGTGGCGCTGCCCGCTGTAGCGTTGTGTGTTTGCCGTCAACTCGAAATTGTATCCTCTACTCTGGACGTCTCGTACGACCCCCGCAGCAAATACTTCACATCGGTGTTTCACTACGTAATGTGTCTGGTGGTTCCTGTGATATATGCGATCCTCCGTGAGTTCCGAGAAACTGTGGCTCTCCGTGACAATCCACAAACCGATCTCCTCCGAACACCTCTAGATTTTGTTGTCCAAGATCGCAGATTCATTCTCGTGCAGGAATTTGGGTGTCAAGCGGCCACCTACCCATCGGTCCCAGCCTTATTCTTAACCTGGTTCATCCCCCTCGTCCTTTGTATGATCACCGTCTTTTACGCCGGCCTTTCATTCTACAACTACCATCGTCGCTGCTCGTTCTTCAGCCAACATCTCAACCCTCGATCGAAGATGACTACCGCAATGTTCTTCCGCCTGGTTGGCTCCTGCCTTTTCATCGTCCCGCTCATCGCGTTTGTGAACATCTTCGAGATGGCCTCCCTGATCGGAGAATTCGGATTCTTGGAGTACACTTCCTGGTCCGATGTTCACCAGGACAATCTAATCTTGGTCATTTCCGAGGGGAACGTGTCACAATCCGCCGCCGGTGTAAGGGTTCGCACCGAGGTGATTTGGTGGATGGCCCCGATCGCCGCTCTCGTTCTCACCGCGGTATTCGCTTCCACAGAAGAGTGTCGGACCGCCGGGCTGCAATTCTGCATCGCCACCAAGAAGAAAGCCATCGGTTTATTCACTCCGAAGCAGAAGTTCGACTTACCAATTCAGTACGTTCGCTTGTTCCCATTCCGATCACTCCCTTTCCTCCCCGCTCTCGCTTGACCTGGTACTGATCTTGGTTACGTTCGGGTGAAATAGGCAATTAGAAGGTGTTACTGCCTTGCCTTTGACAACCCCTCCAAAGGCGGTGCATGATCCGTTCAAGTCGGGTTGGGACGATACCATTAAGTCCGCCGAATCACTGAAGAAGCAGACGAGTTTCAAGCCCAAAGTGAAGGTCTCCCCACTAAGGATCCCTCCTCCTATCTTGAGATTCCCCTCCCCTACGCATTCCACTTCGAGTGGTGAGGAGGAAGGCGATGCGTCGTTCGCGGCTTCGACGAAGAACTACCTTTTGTCGCCAACTGGGAAGGAGGCTCTTGGACGTGTGGGAATGACCATACTTTCTCCCATGTCTCAGTCTACTGTGGATTTAAATGACCACGGGGAGTCTCAACGGTTGATTCAGAAACCGGCTGTTTCAGAGGTCGAGACCGTGAAGCTCGATAAGCACCCCAGAGCCCCCTCTTATGGTTCTCCGACAACGCCGGAGAAGACGCCGGCCTTTGTGTCATTCGCGCCTCTCCACGAGCCCACTAGACCTACCCCACAGGTTTCCGTCTTGCCTGGGGTCCAACCTCAACCTCCTTCCGGACCAGCAGTAGAACGCGCTCTCCGGCCATCCAAGTCAAGAGAAAATTTAAGCATCTCTGCTTGGCCAAGCCCACCGACTTCAATTCCCCTCAGTCCTTCGCCCTCCCCATCCCGATCTCCTAGTCGCGGTATGGCCACACCGTCACCTACGCTTTCCCCTTCTCCCAGCCCAACAGCGAAGGGCAGCGACTATGACTCGTACTATGACTATGTCCG
>Ga0307513_10009903_pt1 | contig 12027 bp, 16 predicted proteins | sample 15_EM_MG_FD_202174 | JGI IMG/M metagenome (GOLD analysis project Ga0307513, IMG submission 202174) | Populus trichocarpa ectomycorrhiza microbial communities from riparian zone in the Pacific Northwest, United States - 15_EM | ecosystem: Host-associated > Plants > Roots > Unclassified | place... | reverse complement strand
CGACCTTCTGGACTATGAGGACGTTCTGCTTGTCTGATCTCCGTTGGGTTCCCTTGTACTTGGTCGCCCGAGTGTTGCCACTCGACTTGAGCGACTGAGATACTCCGGGAGCCCAAAGAAACCGCTGACCTCGCTTCATATGCTCATTGCGTCTAGTATCGAGCGCTTTCTATTTCTCCTCTCTTCATCGGAACCAGACTGGGACCACTCCGCTGCGGGGTGCGCGGGTACCCCCAAGCACGCGTCTCACATGAGCCAACACGCAGCTAGATTCACCACTTAGGCCAGTTCGTGAGCGACGTTCCCCTTCTTCGTCTGCGCCTGCGTGGGCGATCAGGAGGACGGCCTCAGGAGCTACGGGTGGGATCGGCGAGAGAGCTGGGCATATCAACTACCTATCGTTTGCGTCGTGCATATGTGCCTTCGAAACTGGTCCGACTGCGCTCGGCCACTTCGGTGCTGTCTGCACGAATGACACCACGCGGGTTCCTGAACATCTGACTCGCTATTTCCCTTTGCTGTTTGAATTAATGAAGTGGGGGGCATTACTTCGAGTGCCTCGAATTGAAAGCCTCATTTCAATGCGTCCCGCTTCTTTTCACAGCGGCAGCGAGTATTGCCAACCTCATCAGCTGGCGAGCATTGCCCCTATAAATATTCTTATGACCCCCATCTATTAGCACGTACCATTCAAGTAACCGCGAGGCTTGAGTCAGACTTGGTCGCCCACTCTTGTATTCGCAGGCTACTATTCCACCCACCTCACCACTCAGCCAGGGTTGGTAGACCCGTCCCGGTTCTTTGTTAGTGTCCAGGCAGGGCCAGCGAGAGCGATCATTGGCAATGCAATGTTGCACCCAGTCCCTCAGGGACATTTCAGGAAGTGTGAGACCTGGAGAGCCCCCACAGGCGGTATCCCTTCAAGGTGTATTGACCCCTCGCGCAATGAGTCCCCAGTCTTGTCGCTATACGGTAGCGAATATCGAAATCTTCGGACGAGCCTCACCTCACCGACCGATCCTACTACCTCCCCTCTTAGAACGCCAAACGCCAAAGTGAGAACCGCAAGGATAACCCTCTCCACATCCAACAGTCAACATTTCCCTAATACTTGCATATAGCCATCTCTTGGTGTGTTCGTTGGGTTGCGATGCTCAATAGGCTTCGGCGGAATCCTCCTCGTTCGGCACAAAAGATTCGATATCAACCGCAAGATCGCAGCAAAGGGACTGTACGGCCGGTTGGTGTGTAGGCGGGAATGTTCCGGAATTGTTAGTCTGGCTGGTAGATACGCGGGCCCTGAAAGTTGTAATACCTGCGGAACTCTTATTATGGTGCGGAGTGACGGAACCCTGACGAGAGAATTTGTGTCGTGTATCTCCCTTGTACCTTTCATTGCCCAACTTTCACGTGAAAGGCGTATTAAGAGCGCCGATTGGAGGGGAGTTGAAGGACTACTTACGTCAGCACCGATCGCCCCTACATTATCTCAAGGTGGGGGCTCTCGAGTGCCCCAACTGCCCCGGTGGACATTTCTTCTTGAGCGCGCGCAGCGTATCATGTAATGCAGTTTCCACAGCATCCCGTCCAAGTCATTGTTCAGGGGTTGAAAATCGAACGATAAGAATTGCAAGGAGAGCCACAACCTTGTCATCTCCTCGGCTCGTCACTTAATACGCGTGCATATGACTCTGCCCGGGCGTGACGCGCGTGTCAAAACGATCTCACGTTCACCACCACCCACATACATGTCGACCGCTTGCTTTGTCCGTTTTTTGCCGCCTCTTGCAGTGATCCCCCCTCAAGCCCTCGGCGATATCATCTTCATTCTTTCGCGGGTATCTAGTCTTTCTCAAAGATCGCTATATATGGACGCTACCAAGCCGAAGTCGACTTTCAGCAATTGCTCGGACACGCTGAGGGCGATGTCTCTCCTAGGCTTGCTAGTGGTAAGCACAGGCTTTCTCTACTCAAACAAACTCGATTTGAACGGTCGTGACGCCTAGTGATGAGTGTAATAGGCTGACCGTCGATTCGCTTGGTCCCCACCTCAACTACCCTCCAGGTTCGCCCATGAAAAGCTCTTTCTGGCGTATTTTGTCGTAATTCCTATTTACCCACTTCTCCTGCAGTTGTAAGAGCTGCGCTTAGAGAGGTTTCCAAGGATTGGGCGTCCATCGATAGAGGTGGAGGCTGAAAAACCTCGTGAGGGTTTGGAGTGTGGAAGGGGTGAGGTGTCGGACGTATGTGCTAAGGTCGGCGTCATTGAGAGGAGAGGGAGGAAGTGGTATCGCGACAGCATGGACTAACGAGGACTTTGGTAGAGCGTGGAACCACATAAGAAACCGCATGTATGCGTCTAATACCATGTGTCAAAACCCCTACCAATCGCCTCGAAGGTGTTCTGAACGCGCCAAAACCTTATTTGTATTAGTGGTTGTCGAAGTGAGGGCCCAAAGTTTACGTTTGTGGTTAGGGTCACACACTTCACCCCGTCACCCTTACCACTATCCGCGTTTTGACTGCATACCCGATGCTGTTATACTTTGTCCCGGTTTTCGTCTCGTCCGCCCAGCCTTCATCTGCGGAGGGTCCTCTTCAAGTTCTGAGTCACTCTGTGCGGCTACACCACCTTCCCAAGGGTCCTTGTGGATGGACGCTTCCAAGACCGCGCACCACTGAAATCGATCTGAACCAGTCGTCCGCATACTCTGCGGACAATGCGTCTCTTCAGCTTACTAGCGGTGATAATCTGCTTTCTTTACGCAATAGAGACTCAATATAAATGGGAGTGATATATAACTAACACTGTCTGTTCTGTCAGTAACTGTGCGCTTCAGCCGACTCCCGCGCACGGGACATCCCATCATGGGATACTAGCCAAGCAACCTTAATACTATCGTTAGGTAGCGTACCACTGCTGGCCGCGTATCAATAATGCTGTCTTTCGGACTCGGGATTCCAGATCGCCCATGCCTGAGGCATCCTATGGAAAATTTTATGCCCATCCACTCCGTGTAATTGATTCCCGTTTAATTTATTCTCAAAACTGTTGATTTTATGATCCCTCACCCGCAGTGGCCCAGCGGTTAGAGCGCTGCTGCTGGACTCGCAGAGAGCGGGATTCGATTACCTGCTGGGTCATATTTTCTCTTCCTACACAACCTGCTGCTTTCACCCAGCCCCCGCTTTTGTGCGCTCTAGGAACGACACATGGATTCAGAATGCTACGGACGTGGGTGACGCTTTCAGGGCTTTCCATTCGAACTACCAGACTGCCTCGGGTGGCGCAACCGTTTCGATGGTTGGCGGTCTTTGGATCAGTTACAGGTCAGAAGCTGGTGATGCTCCATCCCTCCACCGACTGTACACAACCACTGATCCTCAATGGAACAGAGCCCCGCCTCCCTGAGCTAATGGACTATATGAACACCACTTACATCATGTTCTGCATTCGCGGTGACCTCGGAGAGCGCTCGAGCATTCTGGACAGCACCGGGTCAGTACGATCGGCTCCTTCCCTGCTAAAACGAGTAGAGAGCGACTCCGTTACAATGTACATTATGAGGCCTCTATTGCTAACCTAGAGTTGTCTGTTCTTCGGTCTTCCGGAACCTGATTTAAGTCATCGCTCACGATGACACCAGATGCGTGTTCTCGAGCCTTCGGTGACCCGGCAAGTTGAATTATAGCACTATTCTCTCGAGCACGAACGGCAAACCTGCTATCGCTGCGCGCATTGAAGGCCATATAATGGCAAGAACACCCCTAATTCTAGCGTGATGAGATAGGAGTATCGGTACGCTGCCGATCGACTACTTTCGTGGTCTGTGCACAGTGTACACGATCTGTGCACGATGTACAGGGGTAGGAACGTATATAAACCCCTCTGTGTCGAAACTCACAGGCCCAGTTTGCACCCGCATACTGAGCCGTGAGTGTCTCCTTTGTATTCGTTTCGTCTCTCCTTTGTATTCGCTTTGTTCTTATTACTTCTCTAGTCGCACGACTTAGGTACCGTAATATATGCTGAGTTTGCACCCGCATACTGAGCCTCGCACGACTTAGCCTCTACAGTTAACCTTCCTGGTAAGCTGTCTCCATCCTTCATTTCTAATGTCTCCGGATATTGACCTGTGGCCAATAGGCCCTCTAACAAGCCAAGGATCACAACCTCCAGGGTGAGCTCGAAGCTTTCTACGCCTCCAATGGTGCGCTTTTCCCCTGCATTGCAGACCGAGATTGGCGAGGTTTAGAGTGTTCGCAAAAACGGAAGCTTGGGGTGCCACGGGAGGAGTGGTTCATATCACTCTGTGGTCTCATTGTACCTGTTAATCTCGTCCCCCAACCTATACACAGAACCACCGGGCCAGTCCTGGCCCAAGATGCACAAATCTTGCACCGCCACACGACTACCTCGGTCTTGTCAAAGCACGGCGTTCCATACAGAAACCGCAAGCGCAATGAAGGCCAGTGCACCGCTGGACAAGCGTTGGATGTGTCGGGTCTAACTCATATGCTATAAAGTAACTGGCTAAACGGATATACAGCAGTCTACGGATAGGGGGAAATACAAAGCCCTGACAGTCTTTATGGCCAACTCACATCGCATCTTTAAATCCCAATGCCGTTGGCTGCCCTGAATTGAACGCCCGAGCTGCGATGAAGCATGGTGGTGAGTATAATTGCGCTTAACTCTTCATACATCGCCTGCTGCTTTGGCTCTCCATATACTGCTCCCTATCAGCCCGTACGTTCTACATACTCGACCCGCAATATTTGTATTTCGTGTCGTATCCCTCCATACACTCGCGCATTTCGGGGACACACTAAGGGACGCGCTACCCCCGGCGGCGTGCACGTGCACGTTGTGTATTGAAAATGATGTAACAAGGCCACACCCGGCTATTCACCGTAGGGCTCTTCTCAATTAGCCGAGAGAGACTTCTGATCTTGACTTCCGCCTGTCCGACTGCAGCATTTGCTGCATGTTACAGCGAGTTCTCAACTTGAGCATGTCCGCGAGGTAACTCATGAGTGTGTGGTTCAACCATCGTCATCACAAGCCCTCATGACATTCCAGACCGCAGATGGCTTCTCAGCCATCCCCCTGGGTGCGAGTGAAAATAATAAAGCAGAGGTCTACAGGACACATTGAATACATTAGAGATGCGACTACGACGATAAGTGGCTGGCAACTGGGGATCTGATATCACCTGGCTTCTCTAGTGACTTGACTCGGGCTTTAGTAAGGGCATCAATTGCAGATACTGCTGCAGTGACGTTTGCCCACAGTTGTAGTTGTGCTAGGGTCGAGCGGACACGCTGGTCCTCCGGCGTACGCTCTCGTTCATCCTCCTCTTTTTTTATCGCATCTTCGTACTCCGTCATAACTCCGAGTATCGTCTCCTCGTACACCTTCTCCATATTATGAAGGAGTGTATCCGTAAGGTGTGTTATCTTTCGCCTCACATCCTTGAGGTAAGGGTCGACAACATTCTTTGACACGTATTCGTCGAGCTTTGCTGAAGAAGAGCAGATATCTCGACAGTCCAGATCAGGACTCGCGTCCGCAATGAGAGGTGACAATTCAGGTTCCCCTGAAGGAGCGTCCAGAGTAAAGCTTCCCCCGATCACATACTCTCCCGCTTGACTCGTTATCATTTCGCTGACAGTGGGTTGTTGTTCTGGTTCGGGTATACGAAGGAGGGATTGTTGAGAGGATGAAGCATCCGTCGCAGCTCCCTTCATTTTGTTAGTCAATGTAAGAGATCCTGAGCGACTGCAGCTCACAATTCGACTCAACGGTGCACTAGAGGACGTCGATAGAACCGAATGTCGATCACTAGATCCATTTTTAATGGAGCGAACAAGCCCTTTAGCGAGGGCTGTGGGTCCTTGAAGCCAGTGCTTTTTTGAGAAGGTGTCGACGAATTTCTGAACGAGGTCTCTGCTCAAGTCAATTTCTTTCCATCGCTCGTTATGTCCGGGTTTTGCGATCTGTACATGCATCTCGGAATAAAGCACCGAGGTCGGCTCCTTAAGACACGCAATCTTCGCATTGATGATGGCTAGAAGGCTTCGGTTGGTGACCTTCCGCTCGGCGATCTTCTGAAGTAGCGTAAGCAGGCCGGTGCGACACCGCGACGCCAGCTCCTTTACATCTTCCTCGATAGCTGTTTCGCCGTTTTTAAGGTGTAATTGAGTATCGCCTATGACCGTTTTAAAGAATTCTTGCGCTTGTTCCCGACTTTCCCATTGGATGACGCTCTGGGGGGTACTCAACACCAAATAAGCCTAAAGCGAGGTGTATAACGAACCTTACGGCCGCGCGTAGCCATGTCATGGTTGAGACGTTTCGTGATATCTCGGATTTCCGACTTAATTTCCTTTTCCTTACTCTTCAATCGCTCTTTGACCTTGTCTTTATATGCTTCGCACGCCTTCTCATTGTCACGACCCCACATCTGAATCGCTACTTGCATGTCCTTGCGAGCGTTAGCAGCTGCTTGTCGACTGTTGTTTAAATCGTTGTCATTTGCGCGTTTGATGGTCATCTGGTAGCTAGGGACCATGGTAAGTTTGCTCTCGACGCAAAACAGCTTACCTACTTTAGCTTCTCCAGAAGAGCCCGCATGTGTTCTGGAACGAGTTCATCGAAAATTGCTAGGCGACGAATCTGGGCGCGTCGAATGCTATGGGACGCCAATAGATCGAAAGCCGACTCGATGCCACTACGTTTCAAATTACGGTTAGCAACCGATGACCAATCGGCTTTCGAGATCGAGTCCAAGGCATCTTGGAGGCCTGGTTGGTACAAGGACAACTAGAGTTTATGTCAGATACCATTAGAGGACCAAACTACGTCATACCTCAGATATCGGGTCATCCTTGTCCTTAAATCTTGTCGCGACATCCTGCCCTTCCTCGAGAGAGTCCCGCAATTGGAGACCGCCAAGACCCCAAAGCGAGTCGCAACATAGAACATCGTTGAAGCGGTCCTCAGACCCCCAAGTGTCCAGAGCCAATACTTTCTTCTGATCAGTCTCGACATTTCTGTCAGTGATCTTCGTAACCACAACAGCTGAGATCTGCTCGGCCCACTCCTTGCGAAAATAACCTTGGGAGTCCTTCATCCCCTTGGTCCAAGTTGGTAACGAAATGACGGGAACCACCGCATCGGCACTGAGGGCGGCTGATCGCATCAACCGTTTGAAACGGTCCTACACAAGCATTAGACATGAGATATACAAGGAATGAATAGGTTTACTGTTTCATTCGACTGTTCTCCTGCACCCTCGTTCTCGTTGTACCCCTAATGTATATTTATCAGTCGCTCAATTCATACCACATGGGGGGTCAATGACATACGGGGCAGTCCAAAAACTAGAGATGTAAGACCGTGAGCTCTAGGTCATGACAAGTGCAGGTACTACCCACTTGGAAGTGTCCTGAGATCCTTTGTAATTTCGCAGCAGGTCCTCGGAAGGCCATCAAGCCTTTGAACTCGACAGTCAAGAGAGGCCATTGGTCCGGAGTTCCGGGGTCAATCTCGTCGCAAGTAATTATTGAAAAGCGCGTTAGAAAGTTCAAGAGCGCTAGCTACAGTGAGGTGAGTGCGACGAGTGTGACTTCTGTAGGGTGACATACAAGTTCGCGGATAGATTGCACTCCTTCTACTTTCTCTGGAATATTATATGAAGGGTCGGAGAGCCTGCTAGCTATAATTTTGCCCTTGTCGCTTTTCAGGTTCTCAAGCAGCTTTTGCTGGTATCCAGAATACGCTGATGCAGTTTCAGATTCACCCGGTTTGATCCGTCGAAATTGGTTCAAGGTATTGGTATACGGAGTCACGTGCGGAAGCTGGAGGATGGGTTGCTTCTGTCCCGCAACGTGTCGAATGCAGCAGGGAACGGCCGTTTCAACTACCTCTGCGATGTATCAGTATCACCAAGTGATACATGGAGTAGGAACAAACTTGACTCACTGTCAGTGGGCAACAGTTTCTGCCCTATAATCGCATTGAGTAGTGACGACTTCCCCTCACTCACACGACCACCGATGGCCAGCGTAAGAGCAAGGTAACGACGGCATGAAGTCACAAACCACTCAACCAACTTTTCCTTGACAACCAGTGCCTCTTCTTCCACGCCTTCTGTCAGATCCTCGAAGCCGGTTCCCCATTCCTCAAGGGCGTCATGAAGACATGAGACCAAGGTCCGATGGGATTTCTCCACACGTTCAAGCCCATCAACTCCTTTATTCGCAAGAGCATTAAGCTCACAGGTGACCCATGCCTGGCCACATCTAGTTAGCATGCTCTGCAGGTCGTCCAATGCCGGCTTGGATGACAATAATTGGAGCAAATCTCCGGCTAGATGGCTAGTAGGGTGAAGTTGTAGGCGAAAAGGCTTGTCAAAGAAGTCCTTTTCGACGCTCGTGGTGGTGGAACCGAGTAGTTCATTGAACACAATAGGGTTATGCGTCACCCTATCGCTAAGACTCATATAGGTCTCTCGCACGGCCTTCATTCCTTGATCGACGCATTCTGTCAAGTGCGCCAGCTTGCGGCGCCCATCGTCCAGCGGAGTCACTTTGCGATCTTTTGCACCGGGGGTGATACCCAATAGAACAAGATCCCAGCGACTGTAGTCCTCCAACTCCAGTTGCGCCGTCTCCAAGAGGGATTTGAGGCTGGAAATATGATCGTGCAGCACCTGTACACGTTTGTTCATTTGCATGTCGGTAGCCATTTGCGCAGCAGCTTGGCCAGCAACGCCATCCGTTTTCATAAACGGCATCAAGCAATCTCGGACAGTAGTGAGGGAGTCTTGTGCTCGAGTGAGTTGAAAGCCGAGCACGACGGTCGCGTCGACGAGCTCGCGCATTTGAGGTGTGTCTCGTTTTGCTATGCGAATAGCAAACTCGATAATAGCGAAGATATCTTTGGCGATTGCTATGGCGCTTGCTGCTGGGTCTAGAGGGACCACCATGACGAGAGGGGAGACAATTTGGTAGAAGCACCTGGAGGCCACCAGGTCATATATGCCTCAGGAACAATAGGCGGCTTAAAAAGGGAACATTGGCAGGGGAACTTAGAGAGATCAAATCAATTGAGTATCAAATACAATGTAGTTGGCGGCGGTGATGCCCTCTCGAAGAGGAACAAGGTAACCATCACAACTCAGTGGCGACCCCTTGTAACACCACGAGAGCAACCGCAATGCTGTGTCGAATAGCAAAGCCTTCGACTAAGCCCATCTCCTTGAAAGCTGACGTAAGAGAAGTGAGAATAACCCTTTCCACATCCAACAGCCAAGGTTCCCCTAATACCCGCATATACACAGCTCTGGCATGTTCGCTAGGGATGTGACAATCAGTGGGTTTTGGCGAAAGCAACCATCTCATTCGGCTCAGAAAATTCCATATAAACAGCGAGATCGCGGCGAAGGGATTGTGTACGCATCCAACGTTGGTGTGGACCTGGGAATCTTCCAGATTCTCGGTGGAGCTGGTAGATACACCAGTCTTGAAAGCTGTGAACTCTCCAGCACCAACAGGACTCTTATGAAGTAGAGAGGTTGAACTTGAGGATTCACTAACGAGGGAAGCTGAGTCGATTATCTTGCTCTTAGTTTTGAGCCGAGACACGACCAGATCCGCAACTTCCTCGATCCAAGCGGGAAGGAGTGCCGGAAGCGCTAATTGGAGGTGACTAGTTGACACATCTAGGAAGGTGTTGAGGGCGGCTATGGGAATGATGTACTCGGCGGAGTCCTGTGTTGCGTAAGCACCGGATGATGTTCCAATGAGTTCTGGGTTACCTCAAGGAAGGTGGGAACTCTAGAGTCCTTCAACTCCTTAGGTGACCAATTGTCCTTCAGTTTACCCAATGCATGACGTAATGCAGTATCCACAGTGTCCTCGGTGCGTGCGCGCAAGTCATTTATACAATCATGTGTGATCGATCTCGCGACATCCACCAGTCGTCCGACTGAAGATAGCGGCGGCAAGTTTGATGCTTGAACAAGCAGGGTACTGACGGGAAATGAGCAATTGGATTGCAAGAAGGTATGCATGCTCACTTAAGTTCTTTTCCAAGCTGAAGCAACTGGCCTTCAATGCATCTGAGTTGCTTCGTACCTCTTTCTGCTGGCGATTCGGCAGCAACCTGAGCGATGGCCTCAATGACTGCATCAAGCTTGCTATTGGCAAGAAAGAGCTGGAGGTTTTTCTTGAGCTCCGCGATCGGTAGGGCGTTGTATTTTTCTTCATCTTCGAGTTCGAACATGTGCCGAAGGCACTGTAAGCGGGAACCGAGTCAGAATTGACAAAAATCACAATCGGCGTGAGCGAGTGTGCCTACCCAGAACGCGGGATCGTGAATGTCAGCCCACGCAGTGTGCAGCGAAGGTTTAACCTCCGTTGGGCCCATGGAGAGCTCATCCAATAAATATTTAGCGCTAAATCCGACGTCTAGGGAGCATGGGAGAATACGATTTTGCAACAGTAATTGCTGGCTTGTCGACGTTTCCGGGTCTCCGACCCACATAGCTGATGCAACCTTTCCTGAAAAATATTTCCCGTCCCGATCATCATGTCCGGTGGTATCAAGGAAAGGCCCAATAACATAGGGTACCTTAACGTGTTTTTCGTTGAGCATCTTAGGGAAACAAGTCCACTTCGGATCGCTGAGTTGCTCTGCCATGTTGATGACAGGCACAATCGTTGACCCTCTTTGCAACAGACGATTGATCAAAGTGAATTCATTCTAGGAATATACTTAGTGGTCGTGAGTAGCTCCTCCGGGTCTACGTACTGGAGATGGGTTGAAATCTATGCCCTGCGAAGAATATCTTAGTAGGAAGGTTGAGATGGTCGTATGTACCTACAGGTAGGTTGAGGACCTATTGTGGTGAAAATAATGAGCTAGAATTCCGTGGGGCCTCTAGAGCGTGCCTACCTCGCATGGTTGATCAAACTGACGATCCTTAAATGGTTTGAATTCTGCTTTGAGGACCGGCCATTCAATGATATCAAATGGGATCGGTACTTTAAAGGCTTGGCACAGCTGTGCAACCCCTTCTAGCTTGAGGAGCTTTGTTCAGGTGAGCACTCACCCAATTCAAAGTCATGTAAGACTCACCACCTCTCGCACAGCCCTTGTACCAGTCGTGACGGGGCGAAAGACAAGGCCTGATTGATCAATTGTCTCTATTAGCGACCTGGCATTGCGGTGCAACCTGAGCCAAGCCTGCCGTAATTCCTGAAAGGGAGCATCTATTTCGGAGCCGCCAGGGGTATGTGTTCGGCGGTCAGCGTCCCATTTATTACGTCTTGTGGTGAACCTAAGACGTCGAAGTTCCTCCACAGCGAGTGTGAAAGGTTGTGGGTCAATGTGAAGCGCCGGATCTGAAAGCCCTAGGACGTGTTGTATACGACAAGGTAGAGCGGTAGAGCCTACGGGGAGTCAGAGCAGTATTTGCTGGCTTCTCCATCGACTTACTGCCTGGGACGAAATACAAGGAGCCCATTAAACCATCGATCAATAAAGACTTTCCGGACCCCGCAGTCCCCAGAAATGCAATGGATGTGACTGATTCACTCATTCCGATCAGAGAATGACACAGAAGAGATCGGAGCGAAGCGATTGCCTGCGCGAACGATGGGGGTAAAAAGGAGTCGGCTTCTAAGACGACACAGAAGATAGACCCGAGAACAAGTGGGGGTAAAGAAAATGGAATCCTAGCCTTCTCGACTTCGATTCCCATCCGCGCCGCCCACTGTTTGCCAGCTTCCTCTGCTGCACTGAGGGCCGTGTTCAGAAAAGTGTCCAGAGCTTCGGTGCTCAGGGGTATGGGTGGGGGCTCGAAAAGCCCTCTCGATGGTTTTGAGGGTGGAAGGGGTGAGGCCTCGGGCTGCATAGTGGTGGGTTCAGCGTGGAGGGGTGAGGCAGGAAGCGGCGTTGTAATGGCATAGATGAGTGAAGGATCTGGCAGAGAGTCGATCCACAGGAGTACGAAGGAG
>Ga0307513_10009902_pt1 | contig 12027 bp, 9 predicted proteins | sample 15_EM_MG_FD_202174 | JGI IMG/M metagenome (GOLD analysis project Ga0307513, IMG submission 202174) | Populus trichocarpa ectomycorrhiza microbial communities from riparian zone in the Pacific Northwest, United States - 15_EM | ecosystem: Host-associated > Plants > Roots > Unclassified | place... | reverse complement strand
TTTATCCCGACGCGGACATCCGCGCACAGGGATTCGAGAGAGCGGCGTTGCTTAAAGAATCATTTGATCTGGCGATATCGAACGTCCCGTTCGGCGATTACAAATTGCACGATCCGGAATTCAACGACCGCAATTTTCTCGTTCACGATTATTTCTTCGCAAAGACCGTCGAGCATGTTCGACCGGGAGGATTGATTGCGTTCGTCACGTCCAAAGGAACGCTCGACAAGGTCAACTCCAGCTTGCGCGAGTATCTGGCTGAGAAAGTCGATTTCGTCGGCGCGGTCCGGCTGCCGAACACCGCATTCAAGAGGAACGCGAATACCGAGGTCACCGCGGACATCGTGTTCCTTCGGAAGCTGGCGGATGGCGAGAAAGCGAGTGGTCCCGCGTGGTTGAATCTCGCTGAGCACGTCAACAGCGACGGCGTTACTTTTCAAATCAACGAATACTACGCCGCGCATCCGCACATGATGCTCGGCCAGATGGCGAATGCGGGCACGATGTATCGGAGTAACGAGCCTGCGCTCGTGCCGGATGGTCGCGATCTCGCGGCCGCTCTTGCCGAAGCTGTGGCCGCGCTGCCGCAACGCATTTATCGCGCAGCCGAACAGGAAACACCACAGCTTCAATCCTCGTCGCTCGTCATCGCGCCCGACAACGTAAAGGAAAATGCCTTCACGATCGTGGACGGTACGATCGCGATTCGGACGGGAAGCACGCTCACGCCAGTCGCCAATCTGCCGGACGAGACCTCGCGCCGCATTCGCGGAATGATCAAACTCCGCGAAGCGGTTCGCGAAGTTCTTCGAACTCAGCTCGACGATCGTGGCGAAGATGAAGTGCGCGACACGCGCAGGCAGCTCAACGTCCTTTACGAACATTTCGTCTCGCGGTTCGGCGCAATCAACGAAAGCGCGAATCGCCGCGCCTTTCGCGGTGATCCGGATTGTCCGCTGCTCTCCTCGCTGGAGGAATATGACGATGATACGAAGCGCGCGACGAAGGCTGCCATCTTTCGTGAGCGCACAATCCAGCAGCCCCAGCCGGCACGCGCCGCGGAGTCACCGCGCGATGCGCTCGTCCTTTCGCTCAATGAAACCGGTCGCGTGGATCTCGCGCGGATGGAAGCGCTGCTTGGCAAATCGCCCGAGCAGTTCCTTCCCGAATTAAGGGGACTCGTCTTCCGCAATCCCGAAACACGCGAATGGGAAACAGACGATCATTATCTCTCAGGTGATGTCCGCACCAAGCTCGTCGAAGCGCAGGCAGCGGCTGCCAACAATCCGACGTATCGCGAGAACGTCACCGCGCTTGAAGCTGTCCAACCAGAGGACCTCACCGCGTCAGAGATCGATGCACGACTCGGCGCAGTCTGGATTCCGGCCGCTGACGTGGAGGCGTTCGCCAACTCTTTGCTCGGCGTCGAGAGCGTCTCCGTTTCACATGCCGCGGCGCTCGGAGCGTGGTTCGTCCGAGGCGACTTCAACGCGCGCGGCACTGTCGCGAACACAGCCGAATGGGGGACGATGCGATACTCCGCACTCGATCTGATCCAGGACGCACTGAATCTCAAGACGCCAACCGTCTACGACCGTGACCGGCAGAAAGATACCGTCGTCATCAACGTACAGGAGACGGAAGCCGCGCGCGACAGGCTGGAGAAGATCAAAGAGCGGTTCAAAACGTGGATCTGGGAGGACGATGCGCGCCGGGAGCGTCTCTGCCGCAAGTATAACGACGAGTTCAACTCCATCCGTCTGCGCGTTTTCAACGGCAGTCATCTGACGCTGCCGGCGAGTAGCCAGCAGGTCACGTTGCGTCCGCACCAGAAGAACGCGGTCTGGCGCATCGTGCAGAGCGACAACACGCTGCTCGCTCACGTTGTCGGCGCCGGCAAGACCTACACGATGGTCGCCGCCGCGATCGAACTGAAGCGGCTTGGTCTTGCGACAAAGCCAATGTTTGTCGTGCCGAATCATATGCTCGGGCAGTTCTCGTCCGAGCTGCTCACGCTCTATCCGACTGCCAACATTCTGGTCGCCGGCAAGGAAGACTTCGAAGCCAGCAAACGCGCGCGGCTGTTCAGCCGGATCGCGACGGCCAACTGGGACGCAGTGATCGTCACGCACGCCAGCTTTGAGAAAATACCCGTCTCACTCGCAACGCGCCGCAACTTCATCTCCCAGCAGATCGACGAAATCGAGGGCGCGATTCGCGAAGAGCGCGCCGATCGTGGCACGCGCCTTGTCAAAGAATTGGAGCGCGTGAAGAAGCGCTTAACCGCGAAACTCGAAGCCCTCTCCGCAGATCAGAAGAAAGACAACACGCTCACGTTCGAGGAACTCGGAATCGACCGGCTTTTCATCGATGAGGCGCACAAGTTCAAAAACCTCTTCTACGTCACCAAAATGACGCGCGTTGCCGGTCTGCCGCAGACTGCCTCCGAGCGTGCGTTCGATCTCTTCCTCAAGGTCCAGCACATCCAGGCGCGGAACAAAGGGGGCGGTGTCGTCTTTGCCACCGGCACGCCGATCTCGAACACAATGGCGGAGATGTTCACGATGCAGCGCTATCTGCAGATGGAGACGTTGCACCGGAAGTCGCTCCAGCATTTCGATTCATGGGCGGGAACTTTCGGCGAGGCAGTTACGTCCATGGAACTGAGCCCGGACGGGAGCGGCTATCGGCTGCAAAGCAGGTTCGCGCGTTTCGTGAACGTTCCTGAGCTGATGCAGCAGTTCCGCCAGGTCGCCGATGTGCAAACTGCGGAGATGCTGAAGTTGCCGGTGCCGAAGCTCGATCAGGGACGGCCCGTTACGGTGAGTGCGCCGTGCAGCCCCGAGCTAAAGCACTTTGTCGATCAACTCGTAAAACGCACAGAAAAGATCAAGAGCGGGAGAGTTGATCCTCGTGACGACAACATGCTGAAGATCACGACCGAAGGGCGCAAAGCCGCGCTTGATATGCGGCTCGTGGTCCCGCGCGGCCGAGATAATCCTGATTCGAAAACGAACTATGCCGTCGAGAAAATCCACCAGGTCTGGCTCGACTCCGCTCCAACCAAAGGAGCCCAACTTGTCTTTTGCGACCTCTCCACTCCGCAGCCGGGTACTCGATGGTTTTCGGTATATGACGATGTTCGCACGAAGTTGATCGATCGTGGTATTCCCGCGACCGAGATCGCATTTATGCAAGATGCGAATGACGACACCTCGAAGGCGACGCTCTTCAAATCAGTGCGCGAAGGCAAGATTCGCGTGCTCCTCGGCAGTACGCTGAAGATGGGCGAAGGCACCAATGTTCAGACACGGCTCGTCGCACTGCATCATCTCGATGCACCCTGGCGACCTGCCGACATCGAACAGCGCGAAGGCCGAATCATTCGCCAGGGAAACCAAAATGAATATGTGAAGATCTTTCGCTACGTCACTGAGGGCAGCTTCGACGCCTATATGTGGCAAACGCTCGAAACGAAGTGTCGTTTCATTGCGCAAGTAATGACCGGCGACGCGACGATGCGCCGCGCGGAAGACGTTGATTCGGCCGCGCTCACGTACGCAGAAGTGAAAGCGATCGCCTCAGGCAACCCGCTCGTGATTGAGAAAGCCACGATCGATGCCGAGGTAATGCGCCTTACGCGGTTGAAGAAGCAGCACGCCGAAAGTCTCTATCAAATGCGCTACCGCATTCGGCGGCTGAATGACAACGCAGCGCTTTTTGATCGCGAGATCGCAAACATTCGCGAGGATCTGCGCGCGCGCACCAGAACACGCGGCGACAACTTCGTAATGACGGTGAAGAACGACACTTTCACCGACCGTGTGAAAGCCGGACGCGCGGTGGTATTCCTCGCCGCCGCAGTGAAGCCTTTCGAATCGACGAAAGCGGTCGGCAGCATCGGCGGCTTTCCCATCTCAGTTGAGCGCTTCGCCGAACGCGCAGCGCTCGTGATCCAAGGCAAACACGCGTATCGAGCGAACGTCAGCGACAGCGCGACCGGCACAATCGCATCGCTCGAACATGCGCTGGAAAGCATGGAAGATTGCCTGCGCGAACGCGAAACCGATCTCGCGCAATCCCGCCGCCAATCGGCGGATTTAGCCAAACAGCTCGATCAACCCTTTGAGCACGAAGAGAAACTCGCGACTGCAACAAAGCGTCAGCAGGAGATCATCACCGCGCTCGATATCACAAGGAACCAGGCGTCTCCAAAGATTGACGAGTCCATTTCGGAGGTTTTGGCAGAGTCCCGCGCGGAAGCCGTCAATGCTGTATCGAATCACAATTCGAGACATGCGCGACAGGCGCCGGTCGTCGCAAAATTGACGTGAACGTCCACCCCGACCTAGCTTTGAACGAGCGGGCGCAATTACGAATGAGCGGAGTCACTTCCAGTGTTGAACTGATCAAGCTGACCTTGTGCGGCCCTGCCGACGTTGCCAAAGAAATCGCGTTGGCCACCGAGGCGATCAATGACTGGAACTGTCAACACGGCGAGCAGCGCGGCTTTTGGGTGAAACATCAGCACTGGTCGACTGACAGCTACCCGGACGCGCAGGAAACTGGCCAAGGCGCGATCAACAAGCAGTTGATCGATTCGACCGATATTCTCGTTGCGATATTTTGGTCCCGTATCGGCACCCCAACGGCCACCGCAGAATCGGGCACGGCGGAAGAGATCCAACGCGCAATCACCGCCGGGAAGAAAGTGATGGTTTACTTTTCCGATCTGGAGCCGCTACCTGCCGGCGCGTCAATCGAGCAAGTCAAACGGCTATCTGGTTTCCGCGAGCAACTCAGGGCTCACCGATCCTGCTGGACATTCCAATCGCGGAGTCGATTTCGCGATGACTTTGCCAATCATTTAGCGCTGATGCTGAACGATTTTCCCATCGGACAAAAGAGACGTGTGCGTCGTCCAGAATCCGATGCCGACGTTCGTCAAAGCGCTCGCGGGACTGGAAACATTCAGATCGCTGGCGATGGGAACGAAGTTCATCAGTATCAACGTCCGCCTGTCATCAAAACAGTCCTGGAGCGACGACCAGGCAGCATCACCGCTGCTGAAGAACATCAGATTGCCGAATGGATCAAAGACCTTGCCGAAGGCACGATGGGCAAATCGCGGAACGAAGCATACGGAGAATGGGGAGCGCGCCTTTTGAAACGGTTCAAAGTTCCGAAACGCGACGCACTGCTTTCCGCGGACATGCCAGATGTTGAAGCATGGTATCGGCAGCAGAAAGCGATACAGACAACCGGCTACAAAACCAAAGCTCCCGACCAATGGCGTGCATCACGAATCAAAGCGATCAAGGCGGCGATGACCAGTATGGGAAAGACAAACGAGCGCTACTATCCGGAGCTGTCGGATCGGCTGAATATGAAGAAGGCGTTCACCTCATTGACCCGGCTGACGAAAACAGATTTGGATCGTGTTTACCAAATGGTCTTGCGTGATTCACGACGCTAATAATAATCGCGACGAGCCATTCATGCGATCTTCGCAGCGACCCAGCTTTGAATTGCGCCAGACCTTCTCGATGGCACGGCACCCCAGCTGTCAAAAGTTTGGCTTGCTTCGACCTCGACATCCAACCAGAGTCGATCAGCTTTGCGTATATACGAGAGAGAGACAGTGCGACGCCCAAACTGCAGTCGAATTGCCCTCCGATGAATACAAAAGCGGCTAGCGCAAACGCGCATTCAATCAGGGGCGGCGTAGCCGCTAGGCAGAGCGACTATCGTGTCTTCTCGTCTGACGAATTTCTTCGCGCACCTGCAGAAGCCGCGGCGCTCGCAGCAAAAGGAACGCCGGTCTGCATTAATGCCGGAAAGGCGACAATCATAGTCGGCTCCAGTGGTCCTCGGCGAAAGAAACGTCGCTCGATGTTGTTTCGGAAACTTGGATCCAAACTGCTCGATTCGTTCCATTCGACCAAGCGTCCACTGGATGTGAGCTGGATCGAGTAGGCTACTATTTTCCGTTCAAACAAACCACTGCCTACGGCTGAACCGCCGTAGTCGGCGCCTGCCAAGACTTACCCAGGGTGTCCCTCGACGACTATCAACAGAACTTTGTGCGGTGGCTACAGACGCCAAGCGTAGGCTGTAAATTCGCGGCGTTTTTGGCGAAGCGCCATGACGATGCCGGCTGGCAGCCGCTTACCGTTCGGGGTGACGATTTCGGGCCTGACGAGTTATTACCTCTGAACACTCTGCTATCGGCTGCGCCCGACAACTTCGAGGGTGTGTACGCGCTATTTCCGGAAATCAAAACAGCCGAGCAAATCGCTCGACTGGTCCGGGCGTTATGCGACACGCCAAACTGGCAATGCTTTGAAATAATAGCCGATTGGCCGCACGCGGACGACGCTCTGCTCGTTGGACTTCGCTGGTATCTTCCCGACGGCCGGCACATGAATTACGTGCTCGGCTTTGCCGATCTTCCGCAGATGCCGCGAACGCGCCGCGCGCCGTACACGGCTCTGGTGTTCCGAACGGGACCGCCCGGCCGTGCACCGGCTATCGCGCACCGCCACGGTGCGGCGCCGAAGGAGGACCAGCGTGCCTCCGAAGCGCCCCCGGTGCCGGTACACCTCGCGGATATGCCCGACTTGCTCCCGACTGAAGACGCTGTCGCTCGCGTTTGGAGCAAAACGACCAAGCTTAAACGCGAACAGTTACAGGGCGATCACATGGCCGCGGCGGCCCGGGCAAAGATCACGTTTTGCTTGCCGTCATCCGCTCGCGAAGTGCTGGACGCGATTATCGCTGACAGGATCGCGATAACCGGGCCGAGTGCAATGAGCTAGGCATACGTTCGCCAGCCGCGATTTTTTGGCGGCATCAGTCCACGGTCAAATCGGCCGGACGCGGTTTCCATCCGATCTCGATGTTGAGCTGCTCGTAAGCGGCTTCGAGTCGCTCGGCCCGGCCAACCTCCGGCTGGAACAAACTCGGCTGCGGTATCTTGTTCGCGAAGCGCTCAAGCAACTCGCTCTCGATCTCTGCCTGCGTCTTGACGCTGCCATCACGAAGAATGTGCTGCACTTGATAGCCGTCGCGCGCGAGCTGGTAAGCGATCATGGGGAAGCGATGACATTCGCAGGGGTGCGGCTCCATGCACAGCAGCGCCAAACGGTGCCCGCTGTCGGCACCTTTCTCTATCCGCTGAATTGCGCCTTTGAATTCCGCCGTCTGTCGCACCTTCGGGTACCACACTCGGCCATCACCATCGAGCAGACCTGGATCGTTCGGGCGAGCGCCCAAGGCAGCACCCAGATGAAGATACTTCAGCGCGCTGCGCGACAAACTCTCGCGCAATACCTCCGTATTGAACTGCGGATACCGCGTGCTGAACGGAGTCGTCCGCACATCGACGACGAATTTCACGGCGCAGTTTTTCAGCGCCTCGACCAATTCCTCCCAGGTCCGATCGGAATGGCCGATGGTGAAAATCGGTGCGCGGCTCATGAATTCATCCCAGTAGACATAAATATCAGTTACGGCTCAGCAGGCAAATGCCCTCTCGTCCGCTAGGCAGTTGCCGCGCACTACAAAACCCGCTACAGATGAACAGTGGCACGTCGGCGTCGTACATTGCTTTTTACCGCAGGCTATGAGGGCCTCTCGCTCTCGGGGTTTCTCAAGCAGCTTAATGCTGCATCTGTCGAGGTACTCTTTGATATCCGGTATCGGCCGCAGAGTCGTAAACCGGGATTTTCGAAGAACAAACTCGCCGCCGCCTGCAAACGGGCAGGCATCCGGTATTTGCACGATCCAAAACTGGGAACTCCACCAGACCAGATGGAAGCGATGAAAGCGGCTGGCGCGTACACTCCGCAAATCTTCAAGCGTTACCGCACATTTCTGCTGAAGCAGGGCGATTCGCTGGAGCAGGCGGTGGAAGTTGTGTCCAAGGAAAACACATGTCTGCTGTGTTACGAGGCCGATTATCGCACCTGCCACCGCAGGATCGTCGCTGAAGAGATTGAACGTCGTTCTGGGGTACCGGTGACACATCTTTCCTTAGCGATTAATGGTGCGAAGTAACGAGGCGACCCGCCTCGTTTTCAGCGGCGCGCGACCTCCGCGCGCCAGTGATCTGGCAATGCGATGTTGCGAAAGGCCGCTGCCTGATCAGCCCAGCCAACATGATCCTGGCACGGGCAGTTAGCACGCTGCTGTCGCGGGACAGCAACGAAGCCGAATCGCGGTTGCCCAACATCGAACTGCATGCAGGAATGTGGCATCGCAAACGCGCCGGTGAACCACCCCTCCGCATAACCTGCGGCCAGACTGCCCAACATAGTAGTGAGATAGCCGACGGTGTGCAGTTGCGGCGCTTCGCCGGCCCAATATTGGTGTGCATCCTCACCACGGTCCGCTCCCTCTTGCGCTGCGACGATCCGCTGCTCGCGCTCCGTCGAGTCCATCAGCTCTCGACTCACCGCCAGGAAATCAATACGTCCGCCGCAGAACGCGCACGGCAACTCCGGCGTGTATTGTGTTATCTCGCCGATTTGGGACGTAATTCGTCCGGCGTTGCCTTCCATCAGAACTCCGAGATCCATGCTGGGAATAAGATAGTGTTTGGCCAGATCGCTCAGCAGAACACGTGCATGTTGCGTGTCCACACAGCCGAGCACCAAATCGCAGCGAATCAGCTCGTCCAACGCGCGTTCGTCCAGCGCGTTGAGCTTCAATACGATTACCTCCGCTGTCGGGTTGATGGCGTGGATCATCCGCGACATCACATCCACTTTGTAGGGCGGCTCCGCCGCGGAAACATCTTCAGACGTACTGCCATGTATGCGTTCGAGATTTGAAGGACTTAGTCGTTCGGGATCGACGAGCACGAAACGGCCGACGCCAGCTCGGGTGAAAACGTGAATCGCCGGTGACCCGGTGCCGCTGCACCCTATTACGCCAACAGACGTCGCAGCTAACCGATGCTGCGCCGCTGCTCCAAAGACATTCGCTAGCCTTGCCGTGGTGGACTCCCGATCAACTGTCGCAGTGCCTTTCTTGGATTGCAGAATGCAAAGTTCATCTTCGGCTCTCTCGCGCACGAGTGTATTTCCGACGGTGAGCATCTCACGGACGGGCAGCCATACGCCCCGATCGTACACGCGGCCTGTGAACGTAAAGCTGGTGGCTCCGCTCCGCTGGAGAATCAGGCTGCAATATGGCATTCCCGCGCTGTAAGCAGAGAGTTCCTCGGCAAAGTAACCGTCCATGTCATCATCGAGTTCGCTCGGAAATGTACCACCGCCGCGCGGGTGCGAATGTGCGACTCCAAGAGCGATGTCTCTTCGTTCAACCATACGAAACGCGCGCAGCGTGTAATCGCTTTGGAATGTGGTGATGCCACCCTCTTCATTCAATTCACCCACCTCTGGCCATAACGCTTCGACGTAACTGAGCGCAATCCCCCATGGCGCGCGTCGAAAGCCGAATCGGAAGAACGTGCCCCATTCCCGATCCGGATAGCGTTGGAAGAGGTGCGTCTCCAATAGCTGACGCTCGCGGTCGGTAATTCGAAGAATGCAGTAGTGGCCGTTCCGGTCCGTTACGACCCGCTCGATCATCGCGCGTTATAGAGCCACGCGATCAGCTCCGTTAAATAGGTGTGGAAGCCGTGGACACTCGGGTCCCAGGGCGGGCCACCGCCGCCAGTGTGCGGGTGATAACTAATTTGTCGCCATGTGCGGCCCTCCGCCTGAATCGTATGTCCAAGCGCTGAACCTGCGACCTTGCCGATCAGCGGCGATCCTTCCGGGAGGTAAGCCCAATCGAGAAACTGCCCCGGATACGCCGGTGGAATCGGAATGAGCACGTCTGTGGCTTCCACTGGATACCGCGGCCGCGTCCGGAGGCCGTAGTACAGCACCGCGTTTATCGGCGCAGCGATAAGTTTCACGCGACCACCGCCTGCGGTGATCAGTGCCAGCTCGCGCTCAACGCGAGGCAAAGCATAGCCGCCGTCCACGCGGCGCCGAGCAACATCGAAAACTTCACAGCCTTTGATCGGAATCGATTCGTCCAAATCGATCTCTCGCTCGCCAGCGTCACCACGCTGCCAGACGCGCGTCTCGCGCGGAGCTTTAGGGTAAACGAGGCGTGCGATGTCTTCGCCGGTCATTGACGCCTTCACACCGTCGGCTTCCGCAAACTGGCGCGAGTTGACGGTGATAACAAGACCACGCACATGCGCCCGGCGTGTGTAAAATACCGGTCCATCAGCAAACCGGGCGCGCACATCTTCCGCGATCGGCTCGTCGTGCGGGCTTTCAAAATCGCGGAAGAGTGGTGTGTCGACTGCGAGGCCAAACAAGGCGCGAAGTGACTTGCCCGTCTGTTTAGGATTCGTCGTCAGCTCGGCACGATCATCAATGAAGTAGGCCCGCTTGGCCGTTTTCGCGCAGGGACGGCAGCGCTCTGACTTCTCTTCGCATTCCGGGACGCGGTAGAAGACGTTGCCGTCCGCCAAGTCGATGAGAGTTGCGTCATCGCCGAGGACAAAATCGTTCGGCGAATTGTAGTCACGCGTCAGTGCGACACCTCCGGGTACGTTCGCTTGCGACCGAATCACGCCGACCGTAACGGTTCGTTGCGGCAGCGGGATCGGTTCGTCTTCGACAAGGGCCATCCACTTCGGCGCGGGACGGCATTCCGGCGCATTTTTCTCGGCGGAGGCAGAGCCCCGGTTGTGACTTTCTGTGGTTGTATTCATCGGTAGTGTGGGCTTCCGCGAACGCTGCTCGCGTCATTGCGAGCTCCGCGCCCCATTGCCCTTCACCGACACAACAGAGAACCGTGACAACAACTTGCCCGGAAGCGTTGTCGCTTTGCTACGCTTCGGGGTTCTGGCAAAGTGAAGCAAAATGGCTACGAGCGACGGTGCACCTACTCTTTCGGTATTCGTCAAACCCGATCTTCTCGCCGGCGTGGAGCAGGCCGATGATTTGTCACTGCTACGGCTTATCGCCGATCAAGCTAACGATGCGGATCGCGCAAATGCCGCATGGAAAGTTTTTTACGGTCGCTACAAAGGTTGGTTGTGGACGAAGTGTCACCACGTTGCACGCGACCTCGGTGGTGAAACGTGGGTCGAGGACATTTTTCTCGACACAATGGAGTGCGTTTATCGTTACGCTCACCGCTTCCACTTGCCCGCCAATGTCCCAGCCAGCTCTGTTATCGCGCATGTCAAAGCTTGGCTGGGCAAGATCACCAGCAACAATCTGCGCAATCGCCTGGAGGGGCACTACGATGAAGTTACGATGGATGATGAGGCATGGGCGAAACACCGCGCACCCGAGCCGTCCCACCACCCGGAAAGAACGCCTACCGCGGAGCAACAGGCATTTCGCGCGGCCTTTGCCGCGCTTTCGGAACGTGAGCAAGTTGTGTTGCGCGTAACCTTTCAGTACCATCGGTTCGGCGCCGAGTTCCAACGTCTACCGAACCATGTTGTTCGCGACTTAGCTGATCAGCTTGGCACGACCCCAGAAAATCTACGCACGATCCGCAGTCGCGCCTTGCGAAAACTCGGCGTGACACGCGCCACTACCTCTCCTGCAAAACCTCAGAAAGCTTCCTAAAATGAAAAAACATCACCAGCCGCCGCAGTCGGATGCGGGATCGCGCCATCCGCAATCGGAAAGCAGAATTTTTCGAGGACTGCTTTCCGAAGGCTACATCGTTCCCGAAACACCGGACGAGGTCCGCGCAGCGGAAGCAGACAAGCCCCAGGCCGACATTCCGCTTCCATCCGGCCTCGACGATCCTGACACCGTGTTGCGGCGCATCCAGGCGCGGATCGCAAAGCGGGAGGAGAAAACTGTTCCATTCCCACTCCCGCAGGAAAGTGGGGTAGACGAAGAGTTATCGCTCGCTGCACGGCACGGCCGAAAGCTGTCTCCGCGCATCAAAGCAAAGATGGAAGAGAACCGCCGCGGCGAAGATCACAAATCGGAGGTGGATGGCGCAGCAAATTAAACAGCACATCGCCTCTGA
>Ga0307513_10009901_pt1 | contig 12027 bp, 10 predicted proteins | sample 15_EM_MG_FD_202174 | JGI IMG/M metagenome (GOLD analysis project Ga0307513, IMG submission 202174) | Populus trichocarpa ectomycorrhiza microbial communities from riparian zone in the Pacific Northwest, United States - 15_EM | ecosystem: Host-associated > Plants > Roots > Unclassified | place... | reverse complement strand
TGTTGACCTGGCAGACATTGAGCCGATCAGCATTCGGGTGGCGCGTGACTTCCAGCACCTCACCGACAACGACTAGGCTGAAAGGCGGCGCGACGGGCCTCAGTTCTTCGACCTCCATGCCCGACATCGTGAGGAGGTCGGCCAACTGGACGGTGGTGAGGGGTGGGTTGCAAAACTCGCGCAACCAGGACTCTGGAAATTGCATCTCGTCGTGCTTCGCTTACTGGAATTGAGAAAGAAAACGCAAGTCGCCGTCAAAGAACAAGCGAAGGTCGCTCACGCCGTAGCGCAGCATGGCCAGACGATCGATGCCGGAGCCGAACGCGAAGCCGATGTAGCGCTCCGGATCCAGCCCCATGTTGCGAACGACTTGCGGGTGCACCTGACCCGAACCGGACACCTCGAGCCAGCGCCCCTTGAGCGGGCCGCTGTCGAACATGATGTCGATCTCGGCGCTCGGCTCGGTGAAGGGGAAATAACTGGGGCGAAAACGCAGCTTGAGGTCGGTGGTTTCGAAGAAGGCCTGAATGAAATCGAGGTACATCGATTTCAGGTCCTTGAAGCTCACGTTCTCGCCGACCCAGAGACCTTCGACCTGGTGGAACATCGGCGAATGCGTGGCATCGCTGTCCACGCGGTAGGTACGGCCCGGCACGATCACGCGGATGTCGGGCATGTTCGCTTGGTCAGCGTATTTGCGCGCGTGCTCGCGGGCATAACGCACCTGCATGGGCGAGGTGTGGGGGCGCAGATTGAGCCAGCCGCCTCCTGCGTCTTCCACGTCGACGTAGAACGTGTCTTGCATCGAGCGCGCAGGATGGTTTTCGGGGTTGTTCAGCGCCGTGAAGCTGTACCAATCGGTCTCGATCTCTGGGCCATCAGCTACGTCGAACCCCATGGAGCCGAAGATGGCCTCGATGCGCTCCATCGTGCGCGTAATCGGGTGCATACCGCTGCTACCGCGCCGGCGGCCGGGCAGCGTCACATCGAGCGATTCGGCTTTGAGCTGCCCTTGCAGTTCGGCATCGGCCAAAGCCTGGCGGCGCCCGTTGAGCGCAGCTTCGACCTGCTGCTTGGCTGCGTTGATGTCGGCGCCCCGGGTCTTCTTTTCTTCGGGCGACAGCGTCGACAAGCCTTTGAGCAACTCGGTCACGCGCCCAGACTTGCCGAGGTAGCGCGCCTTGGCGTTCTCCAGATCGGCGGGAGCACCAGCTTGCGCGAAGTCGGCCTGCGCGGCTTGCACCAGTTGATCGAGGTCGTTCATCGGTTCAGTGATTTGTCTTTGGACAATAAAAAAGGCCGAACAAAAGGTCGGCCTTTGAGAGCTTGCCTCGGTCAGCCGGAACCGACCAAGGGCTTGCTGTGGCGCCGAGCTTGTACTGCACTCGGCGCTGTCACGGCATTCAAGCGAGCTGGGCCTTCACCTTCTCGACGATGCTGCCAAAAGCGGCAGGATCATTCACAGCCATGTCGGCAAGAACCTTGCGGTCGATGTCGATGTTGGCTTTCTTCAAGCCAGCCATGAACTTGCTGTAGGTGACACCCAGGCCCCGGCTCGCCGCGTTGATACGGGCAATCCAGAGCTGACGGAACACACGCTTCTTCGTGCGGCGATCGCGATAGGCATATTGCCCAGCGCGCATGACCGCCTGTTTGGCGATGCGGAAGACGTTCTTGCGGCGGCCGCGGTAACCCTTGGCGAGTGCGAGAACTTTTTTGTGACGAGCACGTGCGGTAACACCACGTTTTACGCGAGGCATGTCTTTTCCCTTCTAAGAAGTAACTGGGAGACTGCGGGTCAGAGACCAGCGAAAGGCAGCATTTGCGCAATGCTGCCCATGTTCGTCTCGTGAACGGCGACGGCTCCGCGGAGCTGGCGCTTGTTCTTCGTCGACTTCTTGGTCAGGATGTGGCGCTTGAACGCTTGACCGCGTTTGACGGTGCCACCCGGACGGACGCGAAAGCGCTTTTTGGCGCTGCTCTTGGTTTTCATTTTGGGCATGACTGCTCCTTCTAAATTGCTCCTGCAGGCGCCCGCAAAACGACTTGCGGTCTTGTAAGCCTGCAGAGGCTTCTTGCAGCACCCTGGCGACCAAACCAGGGCGCTGAATTCTTCAAATCACTGCCTTTTCTTCGGGCCCAGCACCATGATCATCTGGCGCCCTTCCAGCTTCGGCATGTTCTCGACCACTGCGCAATCTGCAAGGTCATCGCGAATTCGTTCAAGCAGGCGCATCCCGATGTCCTGGTGGGTGATCTCGCGGCCGCGGTAGCGCAGCGTGACCTTGCCCTTGTCACCATCTTCTTCAATGAAGCGGCGCAGGTTGCGCATTTTGATCTGGTAGTCGCCTTCGTCCGTACCCGGGCGAAATTTGACTTCCTTGATTTCGATAACCTTCTGCTTCGACTTGGCCTCCGCCGCCCGCTTCTGCTCCTGGTACTTGAACTTGCCGTAGTCCATCAAGCGGCACACAGGCGGGTCAGCCTGGGCTGCAATCTCGACCAGATCAACGTCCAGTTCACCCGCCATTCGCAAGGCTTCTTGCGTGGACACGATACCCAGCGGTTCGTTGTCTACGCCATTGAGCCGGACTTCCGGCGCCATGATTTCGCGGTTGAGGCGGTGCTTGCGCTCCACATTGGGAGTACGGCGGTCAGCAAAAGTAGCGATAGTTCAAATCCTTCAGCGGACTCCAAGGCAGGAGAATCCAAAAACAATCAAACGCGTGCCCAGCAGTCAGACCTCTCGTCAAACACGATTGGAAATGTCACTGGCGATCTTCGTCCGGAAGTCGTCCAGAGGCATCACTCCGAGGTCTTGGTTGCCACGAGCGCGCACGGCAACAGTCCCGTTTGCCTTCTCCTTGTCACCTACGACCAGGAGGAACGGGACCTTTTGCATTGAATGCTCCCGGATTTTACGAGTTATTTTCTCGTTGCGCAAATCGCACTCAACTCTAAGCCCTTGTTTTTGAAGCGTTTTCGCGACTTCCCGGGCGTAGTCAGCCTGGTCGTCGGTGATATTCATTACAACAGCCTGCACAGGGGCCAGCCAAGCAGGAAGCGCACCGGCATGTTGTTCGATCAGGATGCCGATGAAACGCTCCAGGCTGCCGACGATTGCGCGATGCAGCATCACCGGATAGGCCTTGGCACTAGTTTCCGTGACGTACTCGCCGCCCAGGCGCTCGGCCGTGTTGAAGTCGACCTGCATCGTGCCGCACTGCCACTGCCGTCCGAGCGCGTCTTTCAGCGTGTACTCGATCTTCGGGCCGTAGAACGCGCCGTCGCCTGGCGAGACGATGAACTCGCATCCCGACTTGCGCAGCGCTTCCATGACCGCATGCTCGGCCTTGTCCCACAATGCATCGGAGCCGACGCGTTTCTCGGGCCGCGTGGCGACCTTGTAGATGATGTCGGTGAAACCGAAATCCTTGTAGACCTTCTGCAGCAGCGTCGTGTAGGCCACGCACTCGTCGAGGATGTGGTCTTCGGTGCAGAAGATGTGGCCGTCGTCCTGCGTGAAGCCCCGCACGCGCATGATCCCGTGCAGCGCGCCGCTCGGCTCGTTGCGGTGGCACTGCCCGAACTCGCCGTAGCGCAGCGGCAATTCGCGATAGCTGCGCAGGGCCGACTTGAAGATCAGCACATGGCCTGGGCAGTTCATCGGCTTGAGCGCGTATTCGCGCTTCTCCGACTCGGTCGTGAACATGTTGTCGCGGTAGTTGTCCCAGTGGCCGGTCTTCTCCCAGAGGTGCTTGTCGAGGATCTGCGGGCCCTTGACCTCCTGGTAGCCGTTGTCGCGATAGACAGCCCGCATGTATTGCTCGACCTGCTGCCACACCGCCCAGCCCTTGGGGTGCCAGAACACCAGCCCCGGCGCCGTCTCTTCCATGTGGAACAGATCGAGCTCACGGCCGAGCTTGCGGTGGTCACGCTTCTCGGCCTCTTCGAGCATGTGCAGGTGCTGCGCCAGCTCTTCCTTCGTCGCCCAGGCCGTGCCGTAGATGCGTTGGAGCATCTCGTTGCGGTGGTCGCCACGCCAATAGGCACCGGCCACCTTCATCAGCTTGAAATGCCTGAGCTTTCCCGTGCTCGGCACATGGGGCCCGCGGCACAGGTCTTCGAACTTGCCTTCGCGGTACAGCGACACGTCTTCGTTGGCCGGGATGCTGGCGATGATTTCGGCCTTGTAGTACTCACCCAGGCTCTTGAAGTACGCCACAGCCTCGTCACGCGGAAGTACGCGCCGCTCGACACGCTCGTCTTTCTTCGCCAACTCCGACATCTTGGCTTCGATGGCAATCAGATCTTCGGGCGTGAACGGGCGCTTGTACGAAAAGTCGTAGAAGAAGCCGTTCTCGATCACCGGGCCGATGGTCACCTGAGCTTCCGGGAAGAGTTCCTTCACCGCGTAGGCCAACAGGTGCGCCGTGGAATGGCGAATGACTTGCAGCCCGTCGGCGTCCTTGTCGGTGATGATGGCCAGGGGTGTGTCGTGCTCGATGCGATAACTCGTGTCGACCACGCGCGCATCGGCACCCTGCCCCACACGACCGGCCAGCGCCGCCTTGGCCAGGCCGGTGCCGATCGACGCTGCCACTTCGGCAACCGTAACCGGGCCTTCGAACTCACGCTTGGAACCGTCGGGCAACTGAACAGAAATCATGATGAAAAACTCCAGAAACAAAAAAGCGCGGGGGTGAGCCGCGCTTTCGAGAGATGACGAGATAAGACGTGACGGAGCCGCGGCCGACTAGAGCTGTACCTGCCTGGTCGTAGTTCGCGGTGTCATAACCATGGTGCCCTTCTCGCTCTTGCTCGTTTGTAGGGCATTCATTGTAAAACAGCCCCGCGCGCGCCTTCAGGCTTTTTCTTCGCCCAGCCAGCGGTAGAGCACGCCGCCTATCACTGCCCCGATGATCGGTGCGACCCAGAACAGCCACAACTGCGACAGCGCCCAGTCACCGACGATCAAGGCCGGGCCCGTGCTGCGCGCTGGATTCACCGAGGTGTTGGTGACCGGGATGCTGATCAGGTGGATCAGCGTCAGCGTGAGCCCGATGGCGATCGGCGCGAAGCCCGCCGGTGCACGCTTGTCTGTCGAGCCCATGATGATCAGCAGAAAGAAAGCCGTCAGCACGACCTCGGTCACGAAAGCCGCCGCCAGTGAATAACCGCCGGGCGAATGCGCGTCGTAGCCGTTCGAGGCCAAACCGCCTGCTAGGCTGAAACCCGCCTTGCCGCTCGCAATGAAGTACAGCACCGCTGCTGCCGCCACCGCCCCGATCACTTGGGCAATGATGTAGGCTGGCAGGTCAGATGCCTTGAAGCGCCCACCGGCCACGAGCCCGATCGACACCGCCGGGTTCAGATGGCAGCCCGAGATGTGGCCGATGGTGAAGGCCATCGTCAGCACCGTGAGCCCGAACGCGAAAGACACCCCGAGCAGGCCGATGCCCACGCCGGGAAAGGCCGCCGCCAGCACGGCGCTGCCGCAGCCACCGAGAACGAGCCAGAACGTGCCGAGCAACTCGGCCGCCGCGCGTTTGGTCAGATTCATACCCTCTACTCCTCGTTGTTAGGCCGGCTATTTGCCCACGCGAATCGAGGCGAGTCAAGGGCTCAGAGAGGCTGCGCCTCGATGGATTGGCCGCTGCCCACGAGTGCCGCAAACTCATCACTCAGGCGCTGGCTTTCGGCCACGGCGCGCGACCAGGCGACCACACGTGCCGGCACATCGTCGCCGTAGTGCTTGAAGTCGGCACGGTCGGGCAGCTTGGCGTTGGGCAGCGTCTTGATCCACTCCAGCGTGGGCGACACCACCACGACGTTGTCCAGATGCACGCTGGCGTGATGACGGTGCTTGAGCGCTTTGTCCAGCCAGCCTGGGATCACGGTTTTCTGGAAATGCGGATACAGCACCAGCCCGTCGCGCATGGAGGCGTAGTTCAAGTGCAAGTGGTAGTCGGTGATGCCGCCGTCCCAGTACGCACCACGCGGCGCCCCAGGGATGTCGTGCACGGCATCGAGCCAGAAGGGTATCGAGCAGCTGGCCAGGATGCTGGGCTGCAGGTTGCTTGCATCCAGCGTTGCCGTATGAGTGCGGTAGTCGTGCAGATGCAGCGGCAGCGGATCACGTGGATCTGAAAAGATCACCCGCTCCAGCCACACGCCCATGGCCTTGCGGCTGACGACGTTGGTGGCAAACGCGCCCAGGTAACCCAGCGGTGTGGTCAATCTGGAAAGCCGCTTGCCCTCGCGCCGCAACACATGCCGTCCACGGCTGGTGAAGATATGCAGCCGAAATCGCGGGTGGTTCAGCAACTCGGCCTCGCGCCCGGTGAAATGTTCGGCCAGCTTGGCGCCGAAGACCTGGCTCACGACGGCAGGTGCGGGCAGCTTGCCCTTGTCGTGCTCGTACTCCTGGCGGATGTAGTCGTCAGCCATGCGGGCGATTGCCTGCTTGGTGTCGCTCAAGCAGGCCGTGGCCATGCGCCACGCACCGATCGACGCGCCGATCAGGTGAACCGGCTCGGGGTTGGCCGCGAGCCACTCACCAAAGATGAATTGATCGAGCGGGCTGAGCACCAGCCCTTTCGGCCCACCGGCTGCGCCCGGAACGGCCCGCACGTCCTGTGGTCGCAAGCCCTGCTCGCGCAATGCCTTGAGCGCACGCGGGCCGGCATGGACCTGCAGGGCTTTCATGGCCAATCCGGCACCGGGCCCGCCCCAAACCGGATTGCGCTCCTCGGGGGCAGGAGCAAAGCGACTGGGGGCGTCATCTCAGCGCTTGGTCTGCAGCTTGGCAAAAGCGGCCGCCATCGCCGAAGAGCCTTGGGGCTGGGCCGGTGTGCGCGCTGCGCCGCCGGAACGTTCACCCCGGGCGGGTGGGCGGTAGCTGTTGTCGCCCTTCTCGCCGCGCGGTGCGACGGCCGCATCGAGCTTCATCGTGAGCGAAATGCGCTTGCGCGCCATGTCGACCTCCAGCACCTTAACCTTCACGATGTCGCCGGTCTTCACGACCTCGCGCGCATCGGTGACGAACTTGTTGCTGAGCTGGCTCACGTGCACCAGGCCGTCCTGGTGCACGCCCAGGTCGATGAAGGCGCCGAACTGCGCCACGTTGCTCACCGTGCCTTCGAGCGTCATGCCGGGCTGCAGGTCCTTGAGGTCTTCGACGCCGTCGTTGAAGCGTGCGACCTTGAAATCAGGCCGTGGATCGCGGCCCGGCTTTTCCAGCTCGGCAAAAATGTCCTTCACCGTGATGGCGCCGAACTTGTCGTCGGCAAAGGCATCGGGCTTGAGCGCGCGCAACACGTCGCTGCGGCCCATCACCTCGGCAGCCGGCTTGGCCACCGCCTTCAGGATTTTCTCGACGACCGGATAAGTTTCCGGGTGCACGCCCGATTGATCGAGCGGGTTGTCTCCGTTGCGGATGCGCAGGAAGCCAGCGCTCTGCTCGAAGGTCTTGGCGCCCAGCCCGCTTACGTCGAGCAGCTGCTGGCGATTGCGAAACGCGCCGTTCGCATCGCGCCACCGCACGATGCTGCCCGCCACCGCCGTGCTCAGGCCTGAGACGCGCGACAGCAGCGGTGCCGATGCAGTATTCAAGTCCACCCCCACCGAGTTCACGCAATCTTCGATCACCACATCGAGGCTCTTGGCCAGGTCGCTCTGGTTCACGTCGTGCTGGTACTGGCCCACGCCGATGCTCTTCGGGTCGATCTTCACCAGCTCGGCCAGCGGATCCTGCAGGCGGCGCGCGATGCTCACCGCGCCGCGCAGGCTCACGTCGAGTTCGGGCAATTCCTTGCTCGCGTATTCGCTCGCCGAGTAGACCGATGCGCCGGCTTCGCTGACCACCACCTTCTCGATGTGCGTGCCGGGCGCGAGTTGCTGGATGCGTTTGATCAGGTCCGATGCCAGCTTGTCCGTCTCGCGGCTGGCCGTTCCGTTGCCGATGGCGATCAGGTTCACACCATGGGTCGCGCACAGGCGGCCCAGCGTGTGGATCGAGCCTTCCCAATCCTTGCGCGGCTCGTGCGGGTAGACGGTGTTCGTGTCCAGCACCTTGCCGGTGGCATCGACCACCGCCACCTTCACGCCGGTGCGGATGCCCGGGTCGAGGCCCATCACCACGCGCGGCCCGGCCGGTGCGGCCAGCAGCAGGTCGCGCAAGTTTTCGGCGAACACCTTGATCGCCACTTTCTCGGCGTCTTCACGCAGGCGGCTGAACAGGTCGCGCTCCAGACTCAGGCTCAATTTGACCTTCCAAGTCCAGACGATGGTCTTGCGGATCAGGTCATCGGCCGCGCGCTTGGCATGGCTCCAGCCAAGGTGGATCGCAATGCGGCCTTCCGCCTTCGACGGCTGCCCCGGCACCAGTTCTTCATCGAGCACCAGCTTGGCATCCAGGAACTCCTGGGTGCGGCCGCGGAACACCGCCAGCGCACGGTGCGACGGCACACGGTTGATCGGCTCGTCGTAGTCGAAGTAGTCGCGGAACTTCGAGATGTCGGGATTGTTCTCGTCCTTGCCGTCCATCAGCTTGGAGCGCAGCAGGCCTTCGTCCCACAGCCACTCGCGCAGCTTGCCGACCAGCGCGGCGTCTTCGGCCCAGCGTTCGCTCAGCAGGTCGCGCACACCGTCGAGCACGGCCAGCGCGTCGGCGAAGCCACCATCGACGTTGATGAAAGCAGCGGCCTCTTCCAGCGGCACCAGGCTGGGGTCGGCAAACAGCTTGTCGGCGAGCGGCTCCAGGCCGGCTTCGCGGGCGATCATGCCCTTGGTACGACGGCGCGGCTTGTACGGCAGGTAGATGTCTTCGAGTTCCTGCTTGGTGGGCGCAGTTTCCACCGCGGCCCGCAGCTCGGGCGTCAGCTTGCCCTGTTCGTCGATGCTCTTGAGCACGGCAGCGCGGCGCTCTTCCAGCTCGCGCAGATAGCCGAGCCGGGCTTCCAGATCGCGCAGTTGCGTGTCATCGAGGTTGTCCGTGGCCTCTTTGCGGTAGCGGGCAATGAAGGGCACCGTCGCGCCACCGTCCAGCAGCTCCACGGCTGCATTCACCTGGGCCGGGCGAACCTTCAGTTCGGCAGCCAATTGCAGAAGAATCTTGTTCAAAGCGAGGGGCCCGTGGCCGAGCCGAAAAGGGAAGCGGCGAAGTTTGCCACACGGTCATTTGACGCTCTTGCGCCGGGACGATCAGCGCTTGACGGGGTCGGTATCGATGATGGAAGGCGGGGCGGCTTCCACATCAGGAATCAAGCCTCGCTGGTCCGCAGGCAACAGCGCACGCAAGGCATCGAGCTGCTCCTTCCGCTGTGCCGGGCTCAGGCCCGAGTCACGGTTGATGAAGCTCGCCAGCGAGCCCAGCCGAGCGTTCTGGATGTCCTGCCCGAACAGCGCTTTCGCGGTCACGTCGTCGAAGTGCTTGCGCTGGACTTGCGCGACGCGATCGAAGTAGGCATCGCTGGCCTCCTGCGACTCAGGGACACCGAGCGCCGGCAGCTCGAGCTTCATGTCGGCCTGGTAGCCGCGGTAATCGTGGAAGAGCTTGATCGCCTTCTCTGCATCCTCGGGCGGCAAGCCGCGGCGCAGTGCGGATTCGAGTTTCTGCATGTCGACCTCGGAAGCCTGGTCTGGCAGAGCCGTCGACAGCGCCTCCAGCGCAGCGCGCGTATCCCGGTCGATGGTCAATCCGCCGGCAAACCCGAGATCGAACAGCCGCGCAGCGTCGAGCTTCGTTCCCAGCATGTCGATCTCGACCAGGCCCTTGTCGTTGGCCACTGATGAACCCGCCTGGCTTGGCGCGACGGCCGAAGCGCTTTGCGCCAAGGCACCAGGTGCTGGCGCCTTCGGCTCATCTCGGTCCGGGCCGCTGCCCCACCAGGCCAGGACAACCAGCACGGCCACCACGCAAAGCAGCGCGCCGATTCGGCTTTTCAGAACATCAAACACGCCGATCCCCAGGTCGCAAGGCCAGCCAGCGCAGCGCGCCGGTGGCCGCCACGCGACCGCTGGCGAGGCAAGCCGTGAGCAGGTAGCCGCCGGTCGGGGCTTCCCAATCCAGCATTTCGCCGGCACAGAACACGCCCGGCGTTGCCTTCAGCATCAGCGCATCGTCCATCGACTCCAGGCGCACGCCGCCGGCGCTGCTGATGGCCTCGTCGATCGGCCGCGCGGCGACCAGCCGCAAAGGCAAGGCCTTGATGAAGCTCGCCAGGCGAAGCGGGTCGGTCATGTCCGAACGTGGCACCACTTCGTACAGCAGGCCGGCCTTGACGCCATGCAGCCCGAGCCGGCTCTTCAGGTGCGTCGACAGCGACCGCGGCCCGCGCGGGCGGGCCAGTTCGTCGCGTACCCAGTCCAGGCTTCGTGCGGGCAGCAGGTCGATATGCAAGGTCGCACTGCCCTGCGCGGCGATCTCATCGCGCAACAGGCTCGATGCGGCATAGACCAGGCTGCCTTCGATGCCCGTCTCGGTCGCGATGAACTCGCCAGCCTGGTGAAACCGCAGGCCGTCAGGTCCCTCGACAGACAGCGCCACCGACTTCAAGGGCTCCCCGGCATAGCGGCTGCGAAAGTGCTCTGACCAACCAATGTCGAAGCCACAGTTGGCGGGCTGCAGCGGTGCGACGTCGGCGCCACGCTGCTGCAGCCAAGGTACCCAGGCGCCGTCCGACCCGAGGCGTGACCAGCTCGCCCCGCCCAGCGCCAGGATCACCGCATCGGCCGTCACGCGTTGCTCACCCAGCGGCGAAGCAAAGCGCAAGGCTGCGCCCTCGCCTTCGGCCCAACCGTGGTACCGGTGGCGCATGTGAAAGCGCACCCCATTCGCGCGCAGCCGATGCAACCATGCGCGCAACAGCGGCGCGGCTTTCATGTCAGTCGGGAACACGCGGCCGGACGAGCCGACGAAGGTGGTCAAGCCCAAGCCATGCACCCACTCGCACAATTGCTGCGGGCCGAAGAGTTGAAGCCACGGCGCTATTTGCGCGCGGCGCGAACCATAGCGAGACAGGAAGGGCTCCAACGCTTCGCTGTGGGTGAGGTTGAGGCCGCCCTTGCCCGCCAGCAGGAACTTGCGGCCCACCGAGGGCATGCCGTCGTACACATCGACCTGCGCACCGCCCTGCGCCAACACCTCGGCCGCCATCAAGCCCGCAGGGCCGCCGCCAATGACGGCGACGTGGAAAGAGCGCAAAGCTGAGGTCATGGCGAATCGAAAGCAACAGGGCCCGCATTGTCCGCGAGCGGAGGCACCTGCTCTGCGGGTGGTCAGGGTGGATTGATCTTCCGCCGAGCCGCAGCCCGATCATTCCAGGAAAGTCCCCTCGAAAACCTTCTTGGTGATCTTGTCGGCCGCCAGCCCACCTGCAGCCGACAGCACGCCCGCCAAGGTCTCGGACACTTTGGCGTACTGCCCGGGGTCAGCGAAAGACAGGACCAGATCACTGAAGACCAACCCGTTCTCGAAGACCTTCCAGCCCATGCCTTTCAGCTTGGTGAGTTCGGTCACACGGGCGTCTGCGACTTTGACGCGAGGTTCAGCCGTCTTGAGCCGATTCTGGAATTCGATGATTTTCTTGAGTGCTTCTTCGACCTTCGACACGAAAGGCGACAGCTCCTTGTCCAAGGCGTCCCGGATCTGCTGGGTGTCGGCCTTAGCCTTCGGGCCGGGCACCTTGGAGAGCTTCTTGTCGACGTCATCGAGGAACTTCTTCCTCGCCGTGTCGAGGCTCTCGAGAATGTCGTTCAATTTCTTCGCGGCATCGTGCGAGTTCACATCCAGGCCCACCAGCTTCTTCTTGATCACGTCGAGCGCACTCACGCTCTCCTTGATGTTGGGCACGATCGCGAAGGGACCGGTGGCGCCGAGAAACTGAGCCGCAAGCGTGACACCCACTTCCTGCACCTTGCCGGCCTTGGTGAACTGGCCGCGCGCACCGACGAACCGCTCTTCGATGATCTTGAGGTTTTTCTCCAGGCGTTTCTGGCTGGTCTCGATCTCTTCGTACGCTGATT
>Ga0307513_10009900_pt1 | contig 12027 bp, 10 predicted proteins | sample 15_EM_MG_FD_202174 | JGI IMG/M metagenome (GOLD analysis project Ga0307513, IMG submission 202174) | Populus trichocarpa ectomycorrhiza microbial communities from riparian zone in the Pacific Northwest, United States - 15_EM | ecosystem: Host-associated > Plants > Roots > Unclassified | place... | reverse complement strand
CGACGAACTCAAGCGTCGTTATCTGGGGCAGGGCAAGCGACAGGATGCGGATGGCTTCATCGGGGATACCGCATTGCGGGATTTCCTGCGTCTTGAGGGTTTTCTCAGCCGGCCGGGGACGCTATTGGCGAGCGGCGGTTACGGGCTGCCGCAGGCGGACGAGCGCAGAGCGTTAGAGCGGGAAGGCGAAAAGTACACAGAGCAGCTGAAGCAGCAGGGTATTGCCTTGCGTGCCGATGCTCGCCAGTGGCTGTCGCCCGAACGTAGGTCGATGCTGGAGGGAGCCGAAGCCAACATCACCTTGCTGGGTGAGCGGCTGCGTCGGTTGCACAAGGAGCAGGGTGGACTACAGTTGCAGTAAGCGACGGGTCGCTCAGCGACGTCGAAGTAAAGTGCTTTCTCCTCTCCCCTTGTGGTGCCCGAAGGGTGTGCAAGGCTGAGAAGATGCCCGAAGAGCCTGCTCCGTACTTGATACGGAGCAGGAGAGGGGAGCGCGAGCGAAGCGACGCGTGCTTTTAGGCTTCGCCTCACTCGAGATATCTTCAGTAATTCACTATCACCGGCTCCGGTTCATCCTCTCCCGGCCTTCGGCCACCCTCTCCCATCAAGGGAGAGGGGAGCACGGCGTGCGCGGATGAGTTCTCAGTGTTTTCTTTTTTCACCCATAAAGGGTGACGCAAGCTAGATCAATCCGCACGCCCGCCGAACTCGCCCGTGGTCGTATTCACCAACACGCGCTCGCCGTTGACGATGTATTCCGGGACCATGATCTCCAGGCCGGTGCTGAGCTTGGCCGGCTTGGGGCGCTTGGTGGCGCTACCGCCTTTCAGCTCTGGCGGGGTTTCCACTACTTCAAGGGTCACGTGCTGCGGCAACTGCAGAGCGACGGGTTGATCGTCGATGATCTGCACGTAGCTGCCGGTCAGGCCGTCGGCGATGTATCCGGCGTCGTCGCCGATCACGTCGGCGTCGAAGGTATAGGGCGTGTAGTCCTCGTCGTCCAGGAACACGAAGGCGTCGCCGTCCTTGTACGAATACGTGGCTTGGCGGCGCGACATCTCCACTTCCTTCAGTTCGTCGTCCGCGCTCACGCTGAGGTCGTATTTCACCGCGCCTGGCACGCTGTACAGGGTGAAGCGATACTTGACGTTGCCGCCACGGCCCTGCGGCGAGCTGCGCTCGATGTCGCGTACCTGGTAGACGGTGCCGTTGTGTTCGAAGACGTTGCCTTTCTTGATTTCGTGGGCTTTCATTGTTTTTTTATGTCGTTGGTTGTTGTCGGGGCGTGGGGGCGCGATGCGTTACTTGGGCGGCAGTCGGACAGCGCCATCCAAGCGGATGGTTTCGCCGTTGAGGTAGCGGTTCTGTACGATGAACGCCACAGTCTCGGCGAATTCTTCCGGTCTGCCCAGGCGCGCCGGGAAGGGGATCGAAGCGCTAAGCGATTTCTGCACTTCCTCGGACATGCCGTCGACCATGGGGGTCCAGAAGATGCCCGGGGCCACCGTCATCACGCGGATGCCGAAACGCGAAAGTTCGCGCGCCATCGGCAAGGTCATGCCGACTACGCCGCCCTTGGATGCCGAATACGCGGCCTGGCCGATCTGGCCTTCGTACGCGGCCACGCTGGCGGTATTGACGATGACGCCGCGCTCGCCGTCTTCACCCGCGGCGTTGTGCTGCATTAGGTTGGCGGAGGCCTTGGCCACGTTGAAGCTGCCGACCAGATTGACCATCACGGTCGCCTGGAAATTCGACAACGGCATCGGCGCTTCTTTTCCCAGCACGCGCCCGGCACCGAGGATGCCGGCGCAGTTGATAGCGGCATTCAGTCCGCCCAGGAATTCTCCGGCGGCGGCGATATTGGCCGCTACTCCGGCCTCGTCGGTGACATCGGTGCGGAAGTAACGCGCGTTGCTTTCGCCCAGCTCCGCGATGGCCTCTGCACCCTTGCCATCGTTGACATCGAACAAGGCGACTTTGCCGCCCTGGGCAACCAGTCGCCGGGCGACGGCAAGACCCAGGCCGGAAACGCCGCCGGTAATGACGGCGCGGGTATCGGAAAGCTGCATGGAAGAGCCAGATTCGGGAAAACCGGCATTTTACGCGATAGCGGTGTTTCCTTCTCCCTCCGGGAGAAGGTGGCGCGTAGCGACGGATGAGGGAGGGCGAATGACTAGACGACGAACCTTCACTATGGCCTGAAAGTCCATTCCCTCATCCGCCCTTCGGGCACCTTCTCCCGAGGGGAGAAGGAATCAAAGGTTGAGAAGGTAGAACGCGTTGCAACCGCCATGACCCGTGGCGCCCAGCGGCGCATCCAGGCGGCGGAAGCCCGTGCGTTCGTACAGGCGCTTGGCAGCATCCATGCCGCGCAAGGTTTCCAGGTAGCATTGCCGGAAGCCGAACTCGCGTGCGGCTCGCAGGCAACGGTCCATCATCGCCGCACCCACGCCGATGCCGCGGGCTTCGGGCAGGAAGTACATCTTGCGCAGTTCGCAAGTACCCTCATCGCCGCCGGCCAGCGGCGCGACCCCGCCGCCGCCGATGACCTCGCCATCGCGTTCGACGACGAAGTAGGCCGAGCGCGGTTCCGCATAGGCACGGCTCATCCAATCCACTTCGGGGTCGTTGATGGCGAATCCGCTGCCGGTAGCGCCGAATTCCGGCATCACCGAGCGGATGATGGTGGCCATCGTCGCGTCGTCTTTTGTTTCGATAGTACGCAATAGATACGGTGCGGCTTCAGGCATTGGAAACGCGTTCCTCTGGCGATCTCAGGCGGCTGGCGAATTCATCCGGCGACAATCCCGGCGCGAATAGAAAGCCCTGGCCCACGGGCACGCCCAGCTGCAGCAGGAATTGACGCTGCGCTTCCGATTCCACGCCTTCGGCTACCAGCGCCAGGCCTAGGCTGCGCGCGATCGCCGAGACCGCTTGGCAGACCGCCACATCGGAACGGTTGTTGGGCACGCCCTCGGTGAACAGCTGGCTGAGCTTGAGACCATGGATGGGCAGGCGGCGCAAATAGTTGAGCGCGCTGTAGCCTTCGCCGAAATCGTCGATGGTCAGCACTACGCCCAACTCGCGCAATTCGGCGAAAGTCTTGAGCGTGGCCGGGGCGTCTTCGATCAGCACGCGTTCGGTGAATTCCAGTTCCAGTGCGGAGCCGGGAAGGTCGTATTCGGCCAATACCGCACGTACGTTCTCTGCCAGCTCGTCGCCGGCGAACTGGCGATAGGAAACGTTGACCGCCACGCGCACGATGCCCAGGCCCTGGTCGTGCCATTCGCGGACCTGCCGGCAGGCTTCGCGCAGCACCCAGCTGCCGATGCGCACGATATCGCCCGTGGTTTCGGCGTGACTGATGAAAAGATCGGGACGTAGTTCGCCCAGTTGGTGGTTCTGCCAGCGGATCAGCGCTTCGGCGGCGACGATATGGCCGCGCCGAAGGTCGACCTGCGGCTGGTAGACCAGCCGGAATTCCTCGTTGTCCACCGCCCGCCGCAGCTGCGTTTCGATCTGCAGGCGGTCCTGCTGCCGGCGCGCGAGTTCCGGAGTGAACGCCTGCCACGCGTTGCGCGCGCGATGCTTGCTGTCGTACATGGCGATGTCGGCGTTCTGGATTAGCTGCTGCGGGCGCAGCCCGTCGCCGGGCGCGCGCGCGATGCCGATGCTGGCGGTGATGGCGAACTCGTCCTTGCCAAAGCGAAAGGAGTCGGCGAACGCGCCAAGCACCGCATCGGCCAGGCGTTCGGGTTGCGCCGGATCGCCACTGGCGTCGCAGACCACCAGGAACTCGTCACCGCCGAAGCGCGCCACCAGGCCTTCGGTGCCTACCGCGGCGAGGATGCGGGCGGCGGCCTGCATCAGCAGTTCGTCGCCTGCGCTATGGCCAAGCACGTCGTTGACGGTCTTGAAACGGTCCAGGTCGATGTACAGCAGGGCGACCTGCGCATGCACGGGATCGATCAGGCGCGTGCCCAGTTCGTTGAGCACGGCATCGCGATTCATCAGTCCGGTCAGCGGATCGGTGCGCGCCTGGATGCGCAGAGTCTCCTCGGCGCGCTTGTCCAGCGAGATGTCCTGCAGCGTGCCGGTGATGCGGGAAGCGGTGGGGTCGCTGGCTTCGGCTTCGCCGATGACGCGAATCCAGAACGGATGTCCATCCAGACGGCTGCCCTGCAGTTCCAGGTCGAAACCGCCGCCGGTCTCCACCACATTCTCCATCGCGGTGCGGAAGCGCCGTCGGTCCGGTTCGCGCAGGCTGGCCAGCATGGCTTCGACGTTGTCGGGGGTCTGCGCCGGTCCGAGAATGCGTATGGCTTCTTCGGTCAGGTAGACCCTGTCGCGGCCGGCATCCCACTCCCACCCGCCGATATGGGCCAACGACTGGGCGCGATCGAACAGCGCGCTGTCCCGCTTGAGGGCGGTCACGTCGCTGAAAAGAGAAGTGACCTGGGCCGGCTTGCTGCCGCCCGGCGCGAACTGCGGCACCGAGGTGACCGTGAGCCAAAGCAACTGCTTGTGTTCGCGGTGGTACAGCCCCAGCAGCATGCTTTCGATGACCTGGCCGGTGGCCAGGGCGCGATGCGCCGGCAGCGCGTCGCTGGTCATTTCATGGCCGTGCTCGTCGACGATCCGCCAATGCTCTAGGTTGAGATCGTTGGTCCGCTTGCTTTCGCCGACGCCGAAAATGCGCATGGCCGCGCGATTGGCGTAAACGATCTCGCGCGCCTGATTCTGCACCACGATGCCTTTGTCTATAACCTCCATCAGCTCGCGGTAGCGCAGTTCCGCTTCGTGCCGCTTGCTCAGGTCGCGGGCCACCGCCACCAGACTCTTGCGCCCATCGAAGACGAAATTGGCCGAATGCACTTCCACCGGGAAACGGGTGCCATCGCCACGCATGTTGGTGACTTCGATCACATAGCTATCGCCGCGGTTGAGGCTTTCCCAAACCGGGTCCATGTGATCGTGCGGCAATTCCGGATTGAGGACATTGATGTTCTGGCCGATGATCTCCTCGCGCTGCCGCTTGTAGGCGGCCATGCCCGCCTTGTTGAGATCCAGTACGGTGCCGTCCTCGGCCAGGATGCTGACCGGATCGGGAACTGCGTCGAACAAGGCGCGGTAACGTAATAGCGCCCAGTCTTTTTGCGTGGTGGTTACGCGCAGCAGTTCCAGCGCCTGTTTCATCAGCTGGCGGGTTTCGTCGTCCAGCGAGGCGTCGGCGCTCGCCTGGCGCAAAGACTCCTGCAGCCTGGCCGCATCCTCATGCAAGGCCTCGCTGGTAAGGAAGCCCGCTGCGCCAGCGTCAGGCGAATACAGATCCGCTGGCGGTGTCCCATTCATTCGGCAGACAAGGCTCTCGCCACCTTGCTGCCCGTGTCTCGGCCCAGCAGTGCGGATAGCCACAAGCCGGTCTCGCTCAACCGATCCAGATCTATTCCGGTTTCGACGCCCAGGCCGTGCAGCAGATAGACCACATCTTCGCTGGCGACATTGCCGCTGGCTCCCTTGGCGTAGGGACAGCCGCCAGTGCCCGACACCGCCGAATCCACCACGGCCACCCCTTCTTCCAGACAGGCCAGAATATTGGCCAGCGCCTGTCCGTAGGTGTCGTGGAAATGCACCGCTAGCGCGGGCATCGGGACTTCGTTGGCGACGGCCTTGAGCATTGCGCGGGCCTGATGGGGAGTACCTATCCCGATGGTATCGCCCAGCGAGATTTCGTAACAGCCCAGCGCATGTAGGCGCGCCGCGACCCGGACCACATCCGCCACTGGCACCTTTCCCTGGTAGGGGCAGCCCAGCACGGTGGAGACGTAGCCGCGCACCTTCACTCCGTCGACGCGGGCGCGCTCCAGTACCGGGCGGAAGCGCTCGATGGATTCGTCGATGCTGGCGTTGATGTTCTTCTGGTTGAAGGCTTCCGAAGCGGCGGTGAACACGGCCACTTCCTGCGCTCCGACTTCGCGCGCGCGTTCGTAGCCTTTTTCGTTGGGCACCAGCACCGGATAGGAAATACCCGGCATGCGGTCAATGGCGCCGAAGACTTCGGCCGCATCGGCCAGCTGCGGGATCCACTTGGGGCTGACGAAGCTGGTGGCTTCGATGCTGCGCAACCCGGTCCGCGACAGGCGATCGATCAGTTCGATAATGGTTTTTTCGTTCTGCAGACCGTCGCGCGGGCCGACTTCGACGATGCGGACGAGATTTGTTACAGAGCGTGCGGTCATCGAGCGCGCTCCGCGGCGGCCCGCTTCATCTTCATCGGCGGCGAGCCGCTTTTTTCGAAAAGTTCGGGATGGCCGAGCAGGACGTCGCGCAAAGTCGCCTCGTCGCCGGGGATCAGATAATTGAACTGGTCGAGCGCCGTTGCGCTCAGGCGGCGTTGCTCGATCATTTTCTTGACGGTGTCGGGATCCACCGTGGCCAGGGTCAGTACATCGCCTTCGATGCGGTACCTGACCAGGGTAACGGCGGTGGAGGGCAGTTTCGTCTCCTGCGCCAGACCTGCCGATCCTCTTGCGAATAGCCGGGCGACGCTTTCCTCGTTCAGGACGAAGTAGTGTTCACCGCCGAGTTCGAAGCCGGAAACCTCGATCTCGGCTTTGCTTGCCGGGTTATTGCCGACCTGGCTCATCGAGACCGTCGTATGGCATCGCGCGTCGACCAGGGCGTAGTCCTCTGCGGTCTGCTTCGCCGCTTCCTCAGGGGTGTTGGCGATCGGCAACCAGCGGCCCTCGAGACGCGCATCGCACGCAAGCGGAGCGGGCGCCCGCTCGAATACCACGCAGCCGCTCAGCCAGAGCGGTAGCAGCAGCAACACGGATCGTAGGCGTTTGCTCATGGTCGGCATGGTTCCTGACTGATGCAAACGCAAAAAGCCGGCAACGCAGGACTGCTGGCGAGCGGATCGAGGCCGATGGTCCGGAAAGCCATCATTGCGGTTCCAGTGTGGCGAGCACCGAATCGGCCTCCACGAAATCGCCCGCCGCGGCGCGCAGTTCGGCCACGACGCCGTCGCGCGGCGACTTGATCGCCAGTTCCATCTTCATCGCTTCGATCACCAGCAGCTCCTGGCCGGAAGCGACCGCTTCGCCGGGTTTGGCCTTGATCATGACCACGCGACCCGGCATTGGCGCGACGATACGGCCATCGTTGCCGGAAACGGAGGCGTTTTTCGGCCGGTAGGCCGATACCCGCGCAAGATCCAGGCGTTTGTCGCCGTCATGCACGCTCACCCTGTGCGGGTCGATACGAACCAGGAACCGCCGTGCCTGTGAATCCAGGCGCAGGCTCAACTCGCCCGCGCCCAGGCGCGCGCCAGCAATCGCATGGATGCGATCGGCGGATTCGATGCTGTATTCGCCGTCGGCGCCGTGGGCCACCAGGCCCAGCTCCTCGCCCCTATGCAGGAAGGCCAGAGGACGGCGGCCCGCATGCCCCAGGCGCCATCCATCCGCGATCACCCAGGGAGAGCGGTTGTCGCTGGAAAGTGCGGCGGCTTCGCGGGCGTCGGCTTCCTGCATCAGCAAGGTCGCTGTCGCTGCGGCCAGCAAGAGGGAAGGGTCCACGGCATGCGCCGGCATGAACTCATCGAGATGCCGATCCAGATAGCCCGTATCGATGCTGCCCTCCACGATGGACGGGTGGCGCACCAATTGTTCGAGGAATTCGATATTGGATTTCGGCCCCACGATCTCGCATTGGGACAACGCATCGCGCAAGCGGGCGAGGGCGGCAGGACGATCCTGATCCCAAACGATCAGCTTGGCGATCATCGGGTCGTAGAAGATGCTGACGGTATCGCCTTGCACTACGCCCGAGTCGATGCGCACTTGCGGAGAGGGCGTGGGCAGGACCAGTTTTTCGAGCCTGCCGGAACCGGGCAAAAAACCCGCTTCCGGATCTTCCGCATACAGCCGCACTTCGATGGCGTGGCCATGCTGCGGTACCTGTTGCTGGGTGATCGGCAACGCATCGCCCGCGGCGACGCGCAGTTGCCATTCCACCAGGTCCAGGCCGGTGGTCAGTTCGGTGACCGGGTGCTCCACCTGCAGGCGGGTATTGATCTCCATGAAGTAGAACGCGCCGCCCGGGTCGACGATGAATTCCACTGTTCCCGCATTCACGTAATCGATGGCGTGCGCCGCCTTGACTGCCGCGTCGCCCATCGCAGCGCGCAGTTCGGGGGTCAGGAACACGGAGGGAGATTCTTCCAGCACCTTCTGGTAGCGGCGCTGCGCGGAACATTCGCGCTCGTTGAGATGGAGGGCGTTGCCGTGCGCATCGCCGAAGACCTGGATCTCGATATGCCGCGGCGATTGCACGTAGCGTTCCAGCAGCACGCGGTCGCGGCCAAAGGCGTTGCTGGCTTCGCGCTGGCAGCTTTCCAATTGGGCGATGAATTCGTCCAGCCGATGCACGATGCGCATGCCTTTGCCGCCGCCGCCGTGGGCGGCCTTGATCATCAGCGGAAAACCGATCCGCGCCGCTTCACGCGAGAGTACGTTGGGCGACTGGTCTTCGCCGGTATAGCCAGGCACCACCGGCACGCCGGCCGCCATCATCAGATCCTTGGCGCCGGCCTTGCTGCCCATCTTGCGCATGGAGGCGGCTTTGGGCCCGATGAAGGCGATGCCCGCATTCTCCACGGCTTCGGCGAAGTCGGCGTTCTCGGACAGGAAACCGTAGCCGGGATGGATCGCCTGCGCTCCGCTGCGCTTGGCGACTTCGAGGATCGCATCGCCGCGCAGGTAGCTCTCCGCTGGGCGGGGGCCGCCGATCGGATACGCCTCGTCGGCCTGGCGCATGTGCTGGGCATCGGCATCGGCTTCGGAGTAGACCGCGACCGTGCGGATGCCCAACCGGCGGCAGGTGCGGATCACACGGCAGGCGATTTCGCCGCGGTTGGCGATGAGGATCTTGGAAAACATCAATTCATTCCGGCAAATGGCACACCGCCTCGACATTGTGGCCGTCGGGGTCGGTGATGAATGCGCCGTAGTAGTTGGGGTGGTAGTGGGCGCGCAGGCCCGGCGCGCCGTTGTCGCGGCCTCCCGCGGCAAGACCGGCGGCGTGGAAGGCGTCCACCTTGCCGCGGCTGTCGGTAACGAAGGCGATATGGGTATGCGCCGCAACGTCGCGAGCGTCGCTGCCGATCCAGAAACTAGGCTTGCCGTCGCGTCCGAAGCCGGCCGCCCAGGTGCCGTCGCCGGTCTGCTCGGGCGTGACTTCCATCAGCAGCGTTGCGCCGATGGTGGCGAACAATTGTTCGTAGAACGCTTTGCTGCGCGCGTAGTCCGAGACCGGAATGCCGGTGTGGTCGATCATCGTTTCTCTTCCTTGTTTGCCCATGAGGGAGTTCGCTTATCGAGGAAGGCGGACAGGCCTTCCTGTCCTTCCGGTGAAACGCGCAAGCCTGCGATCAACGCGGCGTTGGCCTGGTCCTGCGCTTCGCCATCCGACGTCGCTATGACGCGGGCGATCAGCGATTTCGCGCCAGCGGCGGCCAACGGACCGGCTTTCAGCAGTAAATCGATCTGGCGCTGCACGGCCGAATCCAGCTGTTCCGTCGCCACCACCTGGTGCAGTAGCCCTATCTGCAACGCGGTCTGCGCGTCGAATATCTCCGCAGTGGCGAACCAGCGTCGCGCCTGGCGCGCGCCGATGGCGGCGATGACGTAAGGCGAGATCACCGCCGGCAGCAAACCGAGTTTGCTTTCGGTCAGGCCGAACTTCGCCTCGGGCACGCCGATGGCGATGTCGCAACAGGCGACCAGGCCGACGCCGCCGCCGAAGGCTGCGCCATGCACGCGGGCAAGGGTGGGTTTGGGCAGTTCGTCCAGCGTCCGCATCAGGCGGGCGAGGGCCAGCGAGTCCCGGCGGTTCTCCGCTTCGCTGGCGGCGGCCATGCCGCGCATCCAGTTGAGGTCGGCGCCGGCGGAGAACGAAGCCCCGGCGCCTTCCACCACCACCACGCGAACGCTGCCGTCCGCTCCGGCCATAGCCAGGGCAGCGGTCAGCTCGGCGATCAATTCGGCGTCGAAGGCGTTGTGCAGGGCTGGCCTGTTCAATCGCAGGCGCAGGACGCCGCCTTCCTGTTGCTGTTCCAGCATTCCCGACATCACAACCCTTCCCAGCGGCGAGGCTGAATGATAGCCGGTCGGTCAGGCCAGGCGTTCGTGCGCTTTAGCGGTGATAGAATGAGAATAATTCGTATTTGAGAGCGTTTCGTGACGCTGAACGACCTGCCCCGACGCACCCCTGCCATTGTCGAATCCGTGAACGACCAGAGCCCAAACGACAACATCGCCCGCCGCCTGCGCGAGCTGGGCTTCGTTGCCGGCGAGCAGGTGGAAATCGTGGCCGAGGGCCCGATGGGCGGCGAACCGCTCCTGGTGCAGGTGGGTTTTACCCGTTTTGCGCTGCGCCGCACCGAGGCCTTACGCGTGCAACTGCGCAGCACGGAGCTGCCGATATGAACGCTGTCGTCTCGCCCGCGCGCCTGGCTCTGGTCGGCAGCCCCAACTGCGGCAAAACCGCGTTGTTCAACCAGCTGACTGGCAGCCGGCAGAAGGTGGCCAATTACGCTGGCGTCACTGTCGAACGCAAGGAAGGCCGTCTGCACAGCGCCGCCAGCGGCCGCAGCTACGCCGTGCTGGACCTGCCCGGCGCCTACAGCCTGCATGCGGCCAGCCTGGATGAGGCCATCACTCGCGACCTGTGCCGCGGCTTTTTGCCGGGTGAACCCGCACCCGATGTATTGGTCTGCGTAGTCGACGCCACCAACTTACGTCTGCACCTGCGCTTCGCGCTGGAAGTGCGCGAATTGGGTAAGCCGATGATCCTGGCGGTGAATATGGCCGACGTCGCGCGCCGCCGCGGTGTCACCGTCGACTTGGAGGTATTGGAACGCGAATTGGGCGTGCCGGTGGTGGAAACCGTGGCCGTGAGGCGTAATGGCGCCAAGGCGCTGATCGAACAGATCGACCGCCTAGCCGCCGAACCGCACGCACCGCACCAGCAATTGGCCCAGGGCGCCGACTTCGGATCGAGTCCGGAGGAGGCTCTGCACCAGGAAACCCGCCGCCTGCTTTCCATTGCGGTGAGCATGCCCACGCGCACCGCCAAAGTGGACGATGCGCTGGATCGCTGGTTGTTGCATCCGGTATTGGGGCTGCTGGCGCTGGCGGTGGTGATGTTCCTCATCTTCCAGGCGGTCTATGCCTGGGCCACGCCGATGATGGACGCGATCGATGCGGCCACCGGCTGGTTGGGTGCGACCGTGGGCGCCGCACTTCCGCAAGGGCCGCTCAATAGCCTGCTGGTCAACGGCATCATCGCCGGGCTGGGCGGGGTGATCGTGTTCCTGCCGCAGATCCTGATCCTGTTCGCCTTCATCTTGGCGTTGGAGGAGTCCGGCTATTTGCCGCGCGCGGCTTTCCTGCTCGACCGGATGATGGCTTCGGCCGGCTTGTCGGGACGTTCCTTTATTCCGCTGTTGTCGAGCTTCGCTTGCGCCATTCCCGGAATCATGGCCACGCGCTCGATCCAGGACCCGCGCGACCGCCTGGCCACGATCCTGGTGGCGCCGTTGATGACTTGCTCCGCACGCCTGCCGGTGTACGCGCTACTGATCGGCGCCTTCATTCCGCAGAAACAGGTTTGGGGCGTGTTCAACCAGCAGGGGTTGGTGCTGTTCGGCCTGTACTTCGCAGGGGTGGTTAGCGCGCTGATCGTGTCGTGGGTGATGAAGAAGTGGCGCCGCGACAAGAGCGAACATCCCCTGTTGCTGGAACTGCCTTCCTACCGCATCCCGCACCCGCGCGATCTGCTGATCGGCCTGTGGGAACGCGCCTGGATCTTTCTGCGCCGAGTCGGCGGCATCATCCTGGCGCTGACCATCCTGTTGTGGGTCCTGCTGTCGTTCCCCGGCGCGCCCGCCGATGCGACCATGCCGGCGATCGACTACAGCTTCGCCGGACGCATCGGCCATGCGATGACCGCGATCTTCGC
>Ga0307513_10009899_pt1 | contig 12028 bp, 8 predicted proteins | sample 15_EM_MG_FD_202174 | JGI IMG/M metagenome (GOLD analysis project Ga0307513, IMG submission 202174) | Populus trichocarpa ectomycorrhiza microbial communities from riparian zone in the Pacific Northwest, United States - 15_EM | ecosystem: Host-associated > Plants > Roots > Unclassified | place... | reverse complement strand
GAAAAAATTGAGGAAATTCGCTAAGTCCGCCCCAGGATATGTTATTTCCGGCCCAGTAAGATATCGTATTCCTCCAGATTGTGGCTTATACAATCGATTGTAGTTGGCTGGTTCGCGTTGGTTCGAGGCAACCAATGAGAGATGCGATCTGAGGCCGAATCCCACCCTTCAATTGGACCGGAAATAGCAAATCCTGGTGCGGACTTAGCGAATTTCCTCAATTTTTTCGGTACTCGAGTAGAGAGGCAGCATTGATGAAACACTACTCGAGTACTAGCACTCGAGTACCGATATGCGATGGATAACGACAGGTCACATCCCTACTCATCACTTTTATAGATGACTCCCGGGTTCGGCCCCTTCTGCACGCCATACGGGGATAAACCACTATTCATTAGGCATGTGATATCATAGATACATCCTTGAAGCACAGTGATAACTATTGCTAAGTTAACGTAATTTTAAGGTAAGAGATATTGAAGTTATTACCGTTCCGTCGTTCGTCCCTCTTTCCTTTTATCTGCCGTGCGCGGGGTCTACATTTTAAAAGCACTTTGGGATTTTGGCGGTGCTGTCATAGATGCAGCCACCTAAAGTAGCTTAGAGGATCCCTGTGGGATTCCTTATGCTGCACGATGGATTTATTTATTGTCTCTAGTACTTGCACAGGATACTCGCGGGTCTGAGCCTACCTGTTCAAGTAGAGAGTATCACTGGGTAGTCATAAAATCGGATCGCTATAGCTTACCGTACTTGAATGAATGAATGTATCACAAGTGCCATGTTATTGCGCTCGAAATGATGGTAAATTGAATGGAGACCATGAACTTGACAGGGCGAGAAGCTCCTTTTAATTTACAGTAGCTTACACCTGATGGCCCATTTTTTAATTTTTTTTTAGTAATTAAGCGGCGGTGGTCTTCTCCTTTGGAAGAGGTGTGAATCGCAAGTATGGCTTAACGATCCGGAAGTCAGGGAAGAGGGTCTAAAGCTTGTCAGCAACTGCTGATATCGGGGGATATATTGGGATATGCCTTGGCCTCATCGTTAGTGACAGAGGGGTGGACAATAACGTCATCTCCAGGAACCCAGTTGATGGGGGTAGTGATACTGTTTCCGTGAGTTTATTTCTTTCCAGAAGTAACAGGTGGAGGTGTAATCACCGGTGCTTGTCACCAGTCTGCAGAGAGTCGACGACACGGAGAACCTCAGCTGCGTTACGCCCAGTAGAGGCAGGGTAAGACATGATAAGACGAATAGTCTTCTTTGGGTCGATAACAAAGACAGAACGGATGGTGAAAGCGATTCCCTTGGAGTCAACATTGGTGGTGTCTTGGTAATCAATCCTGCCGGAATAAGATTTAGCTTTTTATCATTGCTGAATGTTTGGCCGATTTCACTGGGGAACAAACATGTCGTAGGCGTGCGCAATCTTCCTCTCCTTGTCTCCAATAATAGGGAATTTGAGGTTACATCCAGAGATCTCGTCGATGTCCTTGATCCATAGTCCATGGGACTCGATGGTGTTTGCGGAAAGGCCAATGAGTTTGACACCACGCTTGGCGAATTCAGGCTCGAGCTTAGCGAATGCCCCTAGCTCGGTGGTGCAAACAGGGGTGAAATCTTCAATCATCAGCGATGGAATAAAACATAAAGCGGAAAGGTGTGTTTGTACCCTCGGGGTGTGAGAAAAGAACAACCCATTTGTCCCCAATGAACTCATGGAACTTGATGGAGCCCTTGGAGTAGTTAGTGAGAGCCCAATAGAGGTTTTTATCCTGGAATAGAGAGACAAACGGTGGTGGTTTCAGCTTCAAAGTCGGGAGCAATGCTTCCGAGGCGGAGACTAGCTTGGAGTTAACGTCTATTTCTGTGTAATCAATGCAAACAATACTCACGTTCCAGTAGGGGTTTGAGCGGCCATTGTATACGAATGTGTAGATAGCTTCTAGTGAGAGGGGTTGTGTATTATTGAGTAGTTTGCTGAGCCTGGTGGGGTAGGGGGAAGAGGAAGGGAAGTCGGGGTGTAAATAAAGGGCGGAATGCCATGACCGTCGAAAAGAGGGGCAATGCGCCCCACCATCTCATTACAACACAAGCCAAACCGATCTCACGCCATCTGAGCTGAGCGCTGTCGTCCTGGAGAGAAAAAACAAATGATGCCATCAAAAAGTTTATCTATTGGCCAGTTCTTTATCTGTAGCACCACCCGTTTTCAGAGTAGTGTACAATTATCATTGGCATCCAAGAATATCTTTGTAGGGAATGATGGCTTCCTAAAGGGTTGAAATCAGAAATCTAAGCCTAAATAGGCAGCAGTGTTGAGGAAATCGTCAAATGTCATTGATGACAGGGATCAACTGGGGAATACCAGTACCATTCGGGCAGCCTGTCATCAGCACAAACTTGGACCTTCTCCACTCCGGGACGTCTTCTTCCTAGCACCGGGGCGGGCGGATAATACAATGGAAAACAGCAGAGCAAATATTTAAGGTATACAATAAATAATTCTGAGCACTCTTATTTTTACAATATTTTCGTGTTCTTGACCTGATTATTGAGGAACTGAAATATTTTTGATGTGATACCCGGGGGATTATACTCGTACAGTACGGTACGATCTTAGTGACAAAAGAAATGGACCCCCACGGGATTTTCCATACGAAATGGTCATTTTTAAAAGGTGTTTAAGTTATTCAACGCCATAACATTGGAAAAATCAAGGAATTTTTTGGATAGTATGATACAGTCTGGCATGGAGATTCATATGCTTGAACACCAGGTTACAGAAGACATGCTAGGAATTCTGAGCGCCAGGATTCTAAGAAAAGAGCCCAAAAAGAATTGCCAAGAGAGTCAATTTATATGATATCATAATATTATTATGGGATTTCTTTATGGGAACCAAACTGGCATGCTTCACTGCTTACTGCTAGCACTTGGCGGTGTGAAAAAAATTGTCAATTTTATATGTTAAATTCTCTGTGGTTCCCTTTCATTAAATTTTGAATATTTTTAAAGAATAAAATTTGTTGTCCGCCCTGGTTGTGGGTTTTGTATGGAAAACCCTGTGGGGGTCGATTTCTTTTGTCGTCGGGCTCGTGCTTGTATGTCTTACGGGCTGGCTACAAGTCTTTATCGTGCCTGACATATCATACAAGTACCCACGAATATGTTTTTGTACAAGACAGGGATTATTTTGCTGGTTAACTGTCCTGTGGTGTACGAAAACATATCCCTCGGTACTTGTACTTATGCCCGTAAGAGTCTAGCAGAAGGAGAATAGACTAATCGTACTTTTTTGAATAAAGGTTGCTGGAAAGTGGGGTAACATTTGCAAGTGCTACGGTTTGAAAAAATATGATTTTTTTAAATGGGGGATGTGTCTTGGTGTGAGAGGCGCTAGCGTTGTATCATATCTTTACTATACATTTGTTGAGCTATGCTAAATTGACTTTTGTCATTAATGGCCTTTTAACAGTTTCTGTGCAAGCATTTGCATTATTTTGGTCAGGCTTGCAAAAGTATTCCTAAGGTGATATCTGGGCTTTATAGAAGGGTTTGTCAATTAGATATATTTGGATACTGTCGTGGCATATAATAGACTCATGCCAATCAACGGTCTACAGGAAGGGCATGACTGATATCAAAGTATAAAATGCCATAGGGGAGTAGTCCATTATTCTGTGTTCTTTAACTTGATAAATGCAGGTAACCTTTCTTTTGTACTTTATTGTTTAACCTACCAGTATTTTTTTTGTTAATTCCGTGGTATGATTTTAGGTACATGACTAGCACTTCCTAGGGCTAAACCGCTGCACTCGGGAATTATCCCATGGCAAATAAAAACCCAAATCAAAAACAAAAACAAAAGAAATAAAATCAAAGGCAGACTAATAATACGATAAGGTATAACATCAAAGTGAAAATTCCCCATAACTGGAGTTTTACCCTACTAGCAGGAATAGCTTACCTAATATTCAAGAGTGAGGTATATGGCTTCATAGAATGACCATATATCCGAACCCATATTCCCCGAGTTATGAGCTTCACAGAGGCATCTGGAAGACGACTTGGAATACTGAATGAGAGCACGTTTCAAGATAGGTTTAACTGATTAGAACGATGTCTAGAGAATACTACTCCTCTCATTTTCTAGTTGCATATGCCTTAGCTGCATAATGCTTTGATAGCTGGATATCGGAACTGATCACTTCATATTCCATATTACTATTGGTATGTCGGTATTTGGGCCGCATATTCAATTACGGTGCAAAGTGCCTAAAGGTGGGTCCTCCGGTGAAACAGGAATTCCGTAGCAACCGATCGGAGTTCAGCCCAGAATTGCCAAGACAACTATGACATAATGCAACTGTGGGCAACAGCAGAAAGGTGAATAAAGCAGAAATATATTATGCTCATAACTTGATTTCCATTAATTAATTTTACACCTTAGTCATCTATACCCTTCAGTATTTTTCAGTCTGCTCCTATGTACATTCTATCACATGTTTAACTCTCACCAAAATTTTCACTTTTTAAACTGGAACTACTTTTCCAAATGATTTTTAATTAAAATAAAAAAACCTCAGGCCTCTTCTTCTCTTGAATATCTTCCTCTCTGAGGTTTTGTTTATTTTTTATTCCTGGTTTTGGTGGACTAGTTCTATATCGCGTTTGCCTGTTTTGAGGACCCGGTTTGACACACTTTGCACTACATAGTTTATCATGACGAAGAGATCGAAGACTGTCTACTGGTGGAGTGGGGACACCCTCAGATGAAATAGCAGTTCGGGAGATTCTCTGAGTCGAGCTAGGCAAGTTTTCAGCGTCAAACAGTGTTTACACTTTGTACTGACGAACTCAATGGTTAAAGAAGGTACTTCTTAACTAGTGAAGTTCAAGTAGCATGAACATTAGTATAAATAGAGGCCTTTTCCTTGGTGGTTGAAGAATCATCAAGCAACGGAGAAGAGACCTTAACAATATAACAAGTTAGCGAGTTATATTTTAACTCTTTGATATTTGACTACACTTTATTACTTTACCTTTACCAAACTATTACTTACGAGCCTTCCTGACTATTATCCGTTGTCTTGAATATCCTTGGCCTGGTTAGCTCGGAATCCTACTGTGTTAGCTACCCCGTAACCTGGAGTTCCCTGCATCATCATCATCATCAGCCTTCAAACTCATGACCTTTTAATTGTATTCCCCATCATACTACTAGAGTAGACATCAACAGCAAGCACCGGGTCCTCAGGGTGGTGTGTGGAACGGCTGTTGTTATTGTTGATGGGTCTTGGGTATTTCGGCTCGGAACTGATGCCGGAGTCGGTATATTTGTGTAATAGCAGTAGGGTGCTAGCCGTTGGTGTAAATAAAGCAGTAGGATGCTAGCCGGTAGCAGTAGGGTGCCAGCCACTGGCAGGAGCAGTAGGGTGCCAGCCTGAAGCAGTAGGGTGCTAGCCATTGTGTTTCCCAGCGTACTCGTCAAGGACTGGTTTTAAGATGACATTGGTGCTTGTGTATTCAGTGTGTCTTGTGTGTTTTGACAACAGACTAAAAGATAGAATGATACTAGTAGTGCAGAGGATAGTAGTAGGATGCTAGCCATGGTGTTTTATCCCACAAGAGGACCATCCCAGCATAGTTATGAAGCTCCAAGTTCAGTGACCGGGTAGGATCGTGAGATTTTTGTGGTGTTTTACCCCGTTAACACCTTCCTAAATAGGAAGGCGAAAGGTGGAGTCCGGAATGTAGTGGAGACGGAGCTTGGTTTAACCTACCAGTATATGCGTTCGGTTGGTATATGAGGGGGGTACTGCGATAGCACTTTATATAAAGGGTTTTCACAGAGAAACATAGATGATATTAATATGATAATAATGGGTGGGCACAATGACTTGGCTCCTTGATCCCACCTCTTTGATATATTGAGGCTGAGAGCCTGCAGATACGATTGGGAGCCGGATTCCAACTTGATTATACCTTCAAGTTTATGCCTCTGAGTATATCATTTAGCGGATGTATTTAGGCATGATTTAGTAAAAGTGGTTTCATATATGGTTCGTGCCATTCAAAACGTACACCAGGAATTCCACAACCTTCAAAAAGACAAGGCTTTTCAACCACAAATATATTGGGAGAAAAAAAACCTCACGGTCAGGGAGCAAATGATGGAGAATAGGCGTGAGGTTTTTTTTCTTCCATTATATTTTTTGTTGAAAAGCCTTGTTTTTTTGAAATGTTGGACTTTTGGTGGGGAAAGGATAAATATGTTACAATAGCCACACTTGAAATGCTTAGTAATCTATACTTGATTGTTTAAGAAATAGGGTTTTGGCCCTTATATGAACTATATCATGCACTAAATATATTTTTCTTGTGATTAAATAATTTTATTCTTTTTTTATATATTTATAATACATTATTATTTAAACCCTTTACTATGAACTCATGCAGAATACCAGGCTTGGCATCAAAATATGTACAGCCACATGTAACATATTTTTTCAGCCTCATGCACGTTTTGAATGACACGAACCATAGCTAAATATTCCTAAAAGAAATAGGTTTAAGAGGCCCAATAGTGAACAGGGTTTTATGGAGTCTTAATATAGTTTCCATATTCAGCAAAAAAAATGGTGGTAACTCTGAGGATAAACCATACAAACTGTCTATTTAGGCTCTGTGTACTAGTGGAACTTGGGTTTGAAAAATCAAACTCAATATCCTTAATAATTATAATTTGATAATAGAAATAAGGGGGCATGGGTTTTACAGGATTCACCTTAGCTCTTGGGTGAATACAATGTTGTTGGGCGGAAGTGCTTGGCTTTGTTACGGGAGTGGGTAGGATAGTTGGGGAGATATGCAGACGGAGTGGATCAGGAGCGGATACGGGAGAATGTTCTATAAATATTTTATCTGCAATGTTCCTTTCTTTGTTATCAAGAGAGTATACGGAGGAATAGGCACATGTGGCAAATACAGAGATAGGTGTAGCGATCCTTGGAAGGATCAGGAAGCCGTATTATGTTTACTTATACACCTTTCTTTACAATTAGTTTGATTTTAGTTGAGAGAGTGAGAGGGAATGAACCAAGTATTATAGGTAGAAAACTTATGTTCCATATCCTTCCTCCAAAGTGCCTAAGTTCTAGGTGAAATCTCTTAGTCTATTGGCTGCTTCCATGCGACCCTAATTTCCCTACATTGACATACAATACTGGTAATGTTATTATAATATCATAGCATTCCCATTGAAGCTCTGCTCTGCTTGGTAAAATTGTAATAATCAAGTCTCAGTTCAGACTAGTAGGATAATACTCACAGCAAAAGTCAGGTCATCAGGCTACTTTTTTCTCCTTGGCATATCCTGTTGCTGTTACTTTTCACGGTACAAAATACATTCCCATACTAGTATACTTATAGTTCCTACCTAGAAGTGTTCGTGAATAGGTGACCGATTTTGGCAGGAATACTACTAGTATACAAGAACAACTGGCAGCGGGACGTATACTCTCCCGTTCCATCTACCAACGTGAAGCTAGAGCTATCTAGAACCACCAGAAGAGAACTTTCTGACTATGCAAAAGGCATGATTATAATATTATGGCCTTTATCACTTAATTAAGGCTTTTGTACTGTTTTGGATGAGCTATGGTTGCGATATAACTTACAGTATACAAGTACATGTATTTTATTCGAGGGCTTAAAATGGACTAAGGTTCCTTAGTCGTTACTTGAAGGGAAATCATTAAAATTAACGCCTCCAATACAGCGAATCCAGTCGCCCGGTCCGTCCAAAACGGGTGAGGAATACAAAAGATTGGACTATCTTGTCCTTGGATGGGGTGGACAGCCGTTGGCTACAGACATGCAAATGGGGCAATGTGAAAAACACAAGTATCCAAACAAGTTAGCGGGATAGAAATAAAAAATAATATAAATAATATAAAAGTTGTACTTGAGTGGCGTGCCAGGGGTGGCAGTTGGACTGCCGTTGACGCCCGTCGGACAGTTGTCGTCCTCATTAAGAAGACTGTGGTGTCTTCCCGTTCAGACGAGTACAACAACCTTCTGACGGCCATTGATGGCAGTCCGACTGGAGGGCTGGGAGGGCTGCTCCAATGCCCCATACACCCTCAAACAGTACTTTTTTTCGCATCTATACCTGGGGTGAACAAAGGAAAACTCTGAGTTTGGCTTAGTTTGCCGTTAATACATTAACAAGGCACATGACGACTTGGTTGAAGGTTGAAACTCATTGTGAACGGCCCCACATCCTAGCTTCCGGTATCATGTTATCCCATAGTCTAGACTCTCAGGGTGAGACTTCAGGATACTTTATAATAGTGTGCCTGGCTCAACACCCTTTAGCACTAGACTCCGAAAATGCCACTTCTGTTATCCCTTTAAGTTCTTTTAATATCACCACTTTGCCGGGCGGCGTGGCAAAGACACTAAACTGCACACTAAACCGACCACCATGTCACATACAGTATCTTCAATTTAGAAATTGGTTGCTCTCCCGCCATTTTAATGGCAGAAGACTGAAAAGATAATACCCTGATCCCAAACACTCAAGTTAAAGGTGGAGTTAACTTTTATGAAAAAGTGAAAAGCAAACATCTTCGCAAAGAGAAACCTTGCAGTAAGAATAAAAGAAAATAGTAAACTCCTTCCGCTTCTGCCATGCTGATACCCAATCGCGAAGCTTCTGAGCAACCTCACTGCACTTTCCTAAGTACCAACAAAAAAAACAGCTCAGCTTTTTCCCCGGCTCCAGCCTATGTATTCCCCCCTCTGTTCTGACTTCTGAAAGACTCGTATGCTTTGTAACATAGCCTAGATTTGGAGTAAGTAGGTGAGGAAAGAGAAAAAAGGGTAAACTAAATACTAACCATGTGAGTGACTCTGGCGATTATTGCCAGGTGGTACAAGACTTGGAAGGTTTCGAATAAGGAGTCGGGGTATGGAATCATGAAGGGTGCTTCCCAGGGGAAGGACTCGTGTAGGATTCAGGTTGTGGTAGCCTGAGGTAACTAGTAATTATGCAAGGTGTATTAGAAAGAGTATAGGAACCTGGAGTTGTTGTGATTCAGATCGGGATTCAGGTTTTGCACCAAGCTTTACCATGGTCTAGGAGTTGATAACTGTGGTATTGAGAAGCCAAAAGAATATTGGCATCCAAACTTGAGCTACCTTAAGCTGAGTAGCTATTACCCTAGCCCAAATAGCTTGCATAATTATGCACGAGGTATATGCCACCATGGGGGGAGAGCATATATCTGAACCCAAGCTCTCTGAGTAGGGACTTCCCAGAGGCATCTGAGAAACTACTCAGGAATCCCAAAGAGTTCACGTTTTAAGATATGGCTAACTGATTGAAACAATGATTAGAGAACCAGTTCTCTACTCTTACTAATGCATACGCATCATGCATTGATAGATGAATATCAGACCTGATCACTTCATATTCATGAAACTATTGGTATGTAGGTATTTGGACTGCATATTCCATTATAGTCTATCAGGACGAAGAGATCGAAGACTTGAACTGACTACTGGTGCAGTGAGAATACCCTCAGAAGAAATAGCAGTCAGGGGATTCTCAGAGTCGAGCTGGGCAAGTTTCAGGGTCAAACAGTGTTCGCACTTTGTTCTGATGAACTGAATTCTTAAAACGATACTTCGTTACTAGAGAAGGCAAAGTAGTGTGAACATTAGTATAAATAGTAGGGCTCTCCCTGACGGTTGAGAATATCATCAAGGAACGGAGAAGGGATCTTAACAATATTATAAGTTATTACGATATTCCTCTATTACTGTATCAAACGAATCTTCTTGAGCCTTGCTGACCTATAATGCGTTGTCTCGAATATCCTCGACCTAGTTACCTCGGAATCCTACTGTGTTAGCTACTCCGTAACAGTAGCATAATAACTTCTGTACTAGTCAGCAAGATCAATGGAATTCATCTTGTTGTTGTAGTAGTCAATGGTGGCTATTGGTATAAGTATAGTAACCTGATATTGATCACCAAAAAAGTGTATAATATTTCTGATATCTGTATTGGTAATTCGTGGATGCAGATGCTGCTTGTTGGGAAAATTTCTTGCCACAGCTGTAATCTCATAAACTGTACTTATGAACCTTACTAGATGGTTGCCCCGCCATAAACAAACAAGAACATTTTGACAAACAACACCAGATATTGTATTCAAAGGGAATATAGGCTTCTTAGCACACTTGAAAACTTTGGGGTACTCAGCAGAAGTGGATCTGGATACTCCAATACCTTTCTCATATAGGGCCTGTAGTAGTCTAATATTGGTAAATTAATTATCCATATAGACTGTAAATACGAACTGATCTGAGAGCAGAGCTGAGGCAGGCTGGTATACAGCTTGAGAGTTAGTGTAACAAACACATTCCCGTCGGTGTTTCGTTAAACGGGGAACGACTAATCGTAGTGCATATCGTGATCGTTGACTATCTTCATAGTCTCGTTGGAGGAAGTCTTATCGTTATAAGACCGGAAGGTACAAAGTCCAATCGCTAGAGGACTAGGTGCTCGCGTTCGAGTTGTAGAGGTTTGCGTAAGAAGTAGAGTAATAGGTTTGTATATCTTGCACCACGGGAAGGTCGCTGTCAAAGGGCTTGGCCCGTGCTCCAGTATCCAAGTGTTGTATTACTTAGATGGTTGCGTGAAGATCCTATCTCCTTGGGCGTTTTTTTTTTCTTTTTTTTTTTTTTTTTTTGTAATCAAATCGTTATTATGTTTAAAGGTACAAAAGACTCATGCAGCGCTAGCTATGGAGATAAAAAACCTATAAGCAAACGTCTTCCCGCCCGCTTCACCTTGTCATAGGAAAAATCAAACCCCCCGAGACCATAGAAGAAACTTCCCCCGCCTAGCACCTAAGACTCACACCTCAGACACTTAGGGAAACAACTCATAGAAACGTACAGGAGAGAGACCCGGACCCTTCAGCAGGCCCCCAGGTAACACTAAGAAAAGAATCAAAGAAACGCCTAGATATAACTACTCTTGCCAATATGCCAAATCCAAGAACCTGTACGGTGAAATCCGGTTGGGGCGGCGGCTCAACGGTCGGGAGTGACCGGAAGGTGGCGGCGCGTCGGCGTTTAGGAGAGACCAAGGAGGCAGTGCAATACCATGATCAACCGTAACCTAAGCGAGGTTTGCGACCGTAGAGGAAATCGCAGGAGGGAGAGAAGCAGGTCGGCGAGCGGAGCCACCGGGCAGAGGGGATGCCAGCCAACGATGATGAGCAGTAGGGTGCCAGCCGGGGAGTAGCAGTAGAGTGCCAGCCGGTGAGGAGCAGTAGGGTGCCAGCCGGTGAGGAGGATTAGCAGTAAGGTGCCAGCTTATGGGGCAGTACGGTGCCAGCGGACGGAACCGGGAGGGGGGTGGAGGAAGGATCGCGAGCGGGCTAGCCACAACCGACAAATGGGGCATAGCAAGGGCTTTTGGGACGACGACGAGACCGGGACGAGACCGTGATGTTACTAACCGAGGCTTTCCCCATCAGAGGTACAAGCCCAGCAAGCCGGGGCCTACTTCGACCGAGTGTTACGGGGTAGCTAACACGGTAGGATTCCGGGCTAACTAGGCCGAGGATATTCGAGTCAACGGAATATAGGTCAGGAAGGCTCAAGAAGAATTGTTCGATAAAATAATAGAAGAATATCGTAATAACTTATAATATTGTTAAGGTCTCTTCTCCGTTGCTTCATGATGTTCTCAACCATCGGGGAGAGCTCTACTATTTATACTAATGTTCACGCTACTTTGACTTCTCTAGTAAAGAAGTATCTTGCTAAGAATTCAGTTCGTCAGAACAGAGTGCGAACACCGTTTGACCCTGTATCTTGCCCAGCTTGACTCTGAGAATCTCCCGACTGCTATTTCTTCTGAGGGTGTCCCCACTCCACCAGTAGTCAGTCTTCGATCTCTTCGTCCTGATAGACTATAATGGAATATGCAGTCTAAATG
>Ga0307513_10009898_pt1 | contig 12029 bp, 8 predicted proteins | sample 15_EM_MG_FD_202174 | JGI IMG/M metagenome (GOLD analysis project Ga0307513, IMG submission 202174) | Populus trichocarpa ectomycorrhiza microbial communities from riparian zone in the Pacific Northwest, United States - 15_EM | ecosystem: Host-associated > Plants > Roots > Unclassified | place... | reverse complement strand
ATGGTAATGCTACAGTTCACGGGGTAGCCTGGGACTGGCTTTGGGGTGGTTGTCCTGGAAGCCTTGCAGCTTCCCCGGTCAGCCCCAAGCCCTTTACTGTTAACCATACAACTACCCGGAGGTCAAACTATGCCCGTAGGTGGTTGCCAGGTGTTATCCAGGTGGCGCCCCAGGCGGCGGTCACCCTCACACCCCTTATATATCCTGCGAACAGCTTCTGGTCGGTTGGACGGCCACAACTCATATGGTGTTGTGAGAGCGTTCCTATTGATCTCACTTTTCTAGGAAGGACACGACTACACAGCCGTACAGTGCTGTCGCGCCGTACAAACGCTGGGGCCGCAGGGGAGCGTTAGGAATATTCCCTGAAAGTTACAGGCTGTTCGGACAACTCCTGCTCCGTCAGCAGTCCGTTTCATACCATACGAAGCGGCCCTATAAACATCTAAGAGCCCCACTACAGTGGGATAACTTTCCCCTAAGTCCGCAGATGACTTTGTCGGTGAAGGTAGGGTAACTGGGGTACCTCAGTAGGGTAACTGGGGTCCCAAGGTAGGGTAATCATGTTTCTTAGGTGGTGTAACTTCACCCTGTTATACCTTTATTTTCTTCAGGAGTCTGCGCGACCACATATCATGTTGCCCCGGAGACCCATGGAACGTTTACTATGGGTCCTTTAGCCTTACGTGAACATGCTCTCCAAAGGTTACCCTGCCTGGTAGGCTGACTTTGGCCTACCTAGGTCACCCTGTCTAACCCTATGTCTCCAAGTTACTTTGTACACACTTGTACCAACTCATGTCTACCGGTAGTATACTAAGTATACTGGCCTATCCTCAATATGGTTACCACATGGTATACCATATGGGCTTGAGTCTAGTCCATTGTAGCTACCTATCTGTAGGGTCGTTACACCAGATGGGGGCATTGGGGGACAGGTCGGAGACCCCTTGAAGGTGGCAATCTCTGGCGGGCCGCTTGGCTGGGCAGTGGATGATAGCATGGTCAAAGGTTTCCTGAGCCTCGCCACAGCTCTGACATGTGCTGGGTTCGGTGCTATCCCGCGACAGATGGGCCTTAAGGTAGCTCTTACCGAATCTCATGTGGTGAATCAGACTCGCGTTGAATTTGTTGAGACCCATGATCCGGTGAGGTTTGAGAAAGTGGGGGTACCGATATCTTGCTTGATTAGGGGCGGCAGTGCACCACTCTTCCATCAGGAGGTCGCGGCACTTGGGCTTCCGCTGGAGGTAGGATTGGCCCGGTGGTGGGTCTGGATTGGACTCGAGGAGTAGGTATTATGAGGTGACTGGGAGTGGCTTGTCGCCTGCCGGACCTAGCACAAAGAGCATTGAGAGGGCTAAAGCGTCAATAGGGAAGTTGGTACGATTTTTCAATAGGGGCCTAGGCTGTGGCCACTTTAGGGGCAGAAGGCTGCCTGCATTCCTGGCCAGCAGGTGGCGGTGATCTTAAGAGTTATGGTAAAAGGAGGGGGTTTGTACCGAGAGGGGAAGTCAGGCTGCCCCTGGGTTGATTTCTAGAAGGGAGCATAACACTCGCAGGGCCACAAGGCGTTTCTTGTATCTCAGGAGGAGGTCAAGAGGGGGTACTAGGCAGGCCTCGATGGGCAGTATGTCCGTTGGTGTGCACCTGAAACAGTTCATTGTTCATCCCTGGACATTGTGCCAAAAGCTTGACATAGTTCGAAGCGCGTGTGCAGAGGGGGTGAAGACCTCACCGCCATAAGTGAGGATGGGGAACAAAAGAGACGACGCCAGTCTGTGGCAGAGGAAGGGGGGTAGATCCATACCAGGGGGAGAGAGCCTTTTGACCGCAACGAATGTCGCCTGGGCCTTCGCTAGTCTCTTTGTGAAGTGTGAAGTTGTCGTGAGGGAAGGGATGAACCAGTAGCCCAGCCATCTGAGCTCGGACTTGGGGTGGACGGGTCACCATCCAGGTGGATGGGAGAGGACGAGGGGGGCGACCTATCCCTGGGGGTGTGGCAATGTATCAACTCTGTTTTGGGGACCGAGAACCCTACCCCTAACCAGGCGCCCTTTGTCTTAAGGATGGAGTAATAGCCCTGGAGGAGCTAGATGTTCCACCTGTAGGAGAGCGAAGAGGCGGTGAGGGCAAAATGATCGATGTAGGACAGGGTGAGGCCCAGTGGGATCTGTAGGTGTAGTCGGGAGACGTAAATGACAAAAAGGAGTAGGGAGACTGGGGAGGCCTGGGGAGTCCCAACAGCAACTGGGGAAAAGATCTTGGGGGAGCCTTGAAAGAGGAGGCGGCAGGACCTGCCCATGAGGACGGACCGAGTCCAAGAAATCAGGTAGGGGCTTATACCGCGTGACCTGAGTATGCAGCAACACTGTTGTGGGTTGATGTTGTCGAAACCCCCCTTAATGTCAAGGAACAGGGTCGATACCTTGCATTTAGCCATCTGGAGAGTTTTGATCTTGTGGGTAAGAGTAGTGCAAGCATCCATGGTCGAATAACCTGCTAGGGAGCAGCATTGATGGGGGTTGAGAAGGCCGACCATACAGGTCACGCATGAGAGTCTACTTGCCATGATGCTTTCGAGTATTTTGGAAAATGTCTGGAGAAGAACGATGACCATAATGGAGGAGGGGAAGTCATAGGAGGGCTTTCCCGGTTTGTCAAGAACTATGCCGTCTGCCTTTTTCAGGGATCGAGCCTGGAACCCAGTAGATACTAGAGGCGCCAGAAGGTCCTGTATCATGTTCGGTGCAACCCTATTGATTGCCTTTTAGACCCATTTAGGGGTCTTGTCCGGGCCAGGTGCCGAGGATGGAGAGAAACGGGCCAGTGCCCGGGGAATCTCAACCTCGGAGAGCTCAAGGGCATCCTTAAAGGGGAGGAGGATGGTGACTTGGGGCCCAGCTAGTGGGCCCGGGACGAAGTGGTTGTGAAGGGCTTCATTCAGCTCATTTGCAGTCGAAGAATCCGCGAGGACTTAGAAACGTGGCAGCGGACGTCCAGTCGCGAATTTCTTCGCCGTCCAAGGTGTCTGAGGGGTGGCTGAGGCCAGGAAGGTGCACCAATGTTCTCTTTTCGCCTTTTTAATGGCCTAAAAGTAGGAGGCCCTGGCGGCCCTTGCCGATGTTAGGAGAGAGGCATCCAATCTGTTACCTCGGGACTTCCGCAGTGCCTAGCTACATGCCGTATGTAGGTGAGAGAGGACTGTGGACCACTATGGCTTCGAGCGGTAACCCTTTTGACGGGGGTGTGGAGTGCCAGGGTAGCATAAATCCTGTTAAGGTTTGCATCAAACCAGGTACCCATGGACTTAGAGGTCAGGAGGGCTGGACGGGATGAGATGATGAGGGGTTTCAGGTCGCTCTCCAGGGCAGGCCAGTCGGTCAGGGCCCAGTTGGGTGAGGGCGGGGCATCTCAAAAGCGGGGAGGGTCGAGACGGATAAGACTGAGACTGTAGTTAGACACCGTCGAGGGGAGAGGATTAGACCATTCTGCGAAATAGGGTACTAGCAAGGGGCAACCGATGGCCAGGTCAAGGACTTCCAGCCTGCCCACATGGGACATGGCGAAGCGCATGTACACGCCACGGGGGTTAAGGAGGGAGAAACTAAGTTCTGTTGCCCTGTCAAAGTAGGGGGTAGAAGTGGCCTGTCCGTCTTCTTTAAAATTTCTAAGGGAGTCTGAGGTGGGGTGGTGGAGGTTGACATCGCCCAACGTGAGAGTCAGGTGAGAAAGGAGGGGGAAGATTAGGTCTAGGGGAACTGTTCTCGTGTTGTTTGGGGCACCCTTGGTGCAGTAGGAGTTTATGACTGAAAACTTAGTGAGGGAGAGGTGGAAGAAGCCATCCAGGGTGAAGAGATCAAGGGCTATTATGTCGCCTCTATCAAAACGCCGAGGCGAGAGGGTGGGCTTTGTTACGGGGCCCCGTTTCCGAGGAGCGGGGTCAAAATAGCCTAGGTTATTATGATTAACGGGCTGCAAAAATCATCCAAATTGGACCAGAACTGAAGGAGATAGAGCTCTTTGAAGCTAGGCAACTTCAAAGAGCTCTAGATCACTGAGTTTTGGTCCGATTTGGACGATTCTTTTTTTAATCTGCAGTTAATAACCCGCTCTTGGCGCCCGGTTTGTCAGAGATGGGGCCCCGTAACGAACGCTACGAGAGGGTGATAGACTTAAGGAAATCACTAAAAACATAACATGCAACTCAAGGTTTAGAGCTTCCAGAACTGGGGGGGGAGAACGAGGTATATAATTGGAAAGAAGGAGGTTTTCCTCTGTAGACCGGGGGGTACTGGAGGGCAACAACAGAGGGGGGGCGGCTCAGTTGGGAAAAGGAACAAAATACGGAGAGAAACATATCCCAGCTCCCGAGGCAGTTGTGTTGAACGAGTGTGAAGGGTTGCGGGACGGAGGGAGAGGCCAGCTCTCCACCCCGGAAAGACTGGTCATCCTGCATTAATGAGCTAGGCCCTGGTCATTGCAGGGAACACGTGAGGGACAAGCAGGTTCCACCGGAGGAGGGCCACTAGTACTGTTAGGAGGCCTTGGGGGGCGAAATCATTGTTGCACTCCTGACCAGTGGTGTTTCTGCCTCAAATGCCTATTGGAGCTAGCGTGTAGGTGACGTGGGGGGTGGTAGGTTCTTGTCGTCGATGGCTGTGTCCATCTCGTCATCAGCGGGCGCCGGACGTATGACCTCTGGGGCAGGGGTGAAACGCCTGAGAGGGGGTGGAGCCGGCCGGCCAGTGCATTCTGTGTAAAGGGGGAGTGCTCACCCCCACATTTGGTACAGCGGGCTGGTAAGGAAAAGCAACAGCTAGAAGTAGCCTTAAGGTTGCCAGGACTAGACCAGGTCGGGTTAGGACATCTATGGTTCAAGCTGGTGTGGTTGAGGGAGCAGTGTGGGCAAACCGGGAAGTCCGTGGGGCAACGAGGTGCGAAGTGGCCAAAACCCCAGCAGTTCCTGTATTGCATGTATCGTTTAGAGGAGTACGCTCATTTGATCGTTCGTGACCAAGAGAAGAGCCTGATTGAGGATCCCGTGATGGGGACGTGACCTGGGTTGACCGAGACAATGAACGAGGTTGCTGACTTGCCAGCTCTAGATTCCGAGTTTCGGTTGAGGTATCTAGCGGAGAGAATACGGATATTCTTCAAGTTGGGAATCGAGACAGCAAGGCTGGGGAAGAGTTCCTCAGGGTCCTCTGAGAGGAAGGCAAGTGGCAAGGAGTGGATCGCCAGCTGGACCTTGTTGGGAGCGAGGCGAAAGGGCAACCAGGAAGAGTCTCCCACTGTAAACGAGCGGTTGAGGTGGGTGGTAAGGGCATCGAAGTATCGTGTGAAGGTGGCTGCAAGGATAGTAGTGTCGGAGATAAGGAGCGTGACCGACCCCCTATCATTGACTTTAGCCGTGACAGCGAGGGGGAGAGTGCAGTTGGCATTCCTTAGGACACGGGTAGCAATGTCGGAAAAGGTGGCAGCAATTAGGAGAGACTCAGTGTGTTCAGTGGGGGAGGAGTGAGGAGTGTGGAACCTTCTTACAGCGGTGGGGAGCGACTTAGGTGTCTGCGGGGCAGAGCCGATGTTACTGACGGCTGCGACATTGGAGGCTGTGGTGGTGTTCTTATACTTCTTACCCTTCTTGAGGGCACTGGACGAGGCAACCTGGGCATACAAGGGTTGGAGCTTGGGGCAGTCGGGATCGAGGTGGCCCAAGATGAAGCTGGAGGGGTCAGGGTAGTTGCCGTCGTGGAACGCGTTGGCTTCCCATGAATGGGGGAATTTGTAGCATAGGCACGGGGCTCTCCGTGGAAAGCACGTGCTATGGGGTCGTCACGTGGGATGTCAGAGTCAAACCTTGTGTTAGGTGCCTTGGGGGGAGGAGCGCGGGTCCTGGGCGGAGGGGTCGAGGTGCAGGGCGAGAGGTTGTGCTAGGTGGAGGAACAACAGACTTAGCTAGGGTGGGTGCAGGTGGGGGAGTAGGGGTCACCTTATATGACAGGCTACGAAGGGATACTTGGATTAGAGAAAGAGTGTTTTCCATGGCAGGAAAGGTTGGGAGGGTTACAACCGTGGACTGAACATTGCCCATCTGGGTGGTAAGTGTGTCTAGTTGCCTCGTTATCGACTTAAGGGCGTTGAGGGCAGAGCAGAGGAAGGGGATGGGGATGGTTTCCCCTTCTGAGAGGTAGCAGAGCTGCCTGTCATCCGGGATGGGGATCTGTAGTCGGGAGAAGTGAAGTCTGTCGTGGGTTTCCTGAAGAAAGTGACGGAGGGGAAGGATGGTCTGGGATGGGTCGGCCCCTGAAGAGAACACGAAGGGTGCCCGAGAGGGGGGGCCGGAGGAAGGGAGAGGAGTAGTGTTCGTTACAGGGCCTCCGGGACCTCGAAAAACGCGGGCCCCCTGCCCAACTCCCCGCCCCACCCCGCTGAACGGCCCGGGACAGGGCATGTTTTTTTAGGGTTCTCTGCCCCTGCCCCCGGCCCTACCAGTTCCCCAGACGGGTCCCCATTAAAACAGGTGGGGAGAAACGGGGCCCGTCCAGGGAGAGAGCGGGGACTCACCCCAGACGGGGGCGGGGCGGGGGTCACCCCCAAAATAACCCCCCCGGCCCGTTGTAAGGGCGGGGCCTGGCGAGTGAAAACCCACCCCGCCCCGCCCCGTAACGAACTCTAGAGAGGAGGGAACACCATAGGGATGTCTGGAAGGTTGTCCATCGTCGGGAGTGGGTTCAGGAACGCGAAGCCTGAAAAGGGGCGAGAAAGGGGGTGAAGGGGGGATCGTACACTGAATGACATGAAGTTGTAGTTTCGATAACTGGTGGTGTAGAGGGCGCAGAGCGTGGAAGGAAATTGGTGGCTTTTTTTTTCCCTTTTTCATTTTTGTTTTTATATCATATATTCGTTAATAAGGTACAAGAAATCACATAGAGCGCTAGCTATGGTGAAAACAAAAGCCAAAATCCAAAACAAACAAACAAAGGAAATGTACATCTCCGGTTATGTTCATAAGGGTCCATACCGGTCCCTGGCCTACATGCGGGCACGAAAGTCAAATAAGTAAAGTAAAGAAACCCTCTGAACAACCAGCGGAAACTACAGGCAACCTAAAAACACAACGTGAAAACCTAGCTTTCCTGAGACGACATAAAATAAACAAAGGAAACTACATTTGCAGAGCGGAAAGAAGCGGAGCTCGCTGCAGAAGTCGGGCGGGAAAACATGCCTGGAGGGAAGCCGGTCCTAGTTGACCTGATGAAGCGGGAGAGGGCGCCGAGCAAGGCGGCGGAGCACAAAACTGGGGCTTCGGGGCCGAGGTCAGAGACTGCCTGAAGGAGGCGGGCTCTGGCAGGCTCTCTTGTGGGACAGGAAAGGATAGAGTGCTCGAAGGCCTCCAGGAACTCTTGGCATCTTTGGCAGGTGGTGGGATGGTGATTGTGCCATGTCGGATGGGCGTGGAGGTAGATCTTCCATGATCTGATCTGAGGGAGTCGTCCCGAGTCGAATTTGTTGAGTCCTATAAAGGGGTGGGGCTTGAGAGAGGGGGGGTATGGGTAACTTGCCAGGTCAGGAGCCAGAGCTTCCTATTCTTTGAAGAGGAGGTGGCGGCATCGCCGCGTGAGCTGCGGGTACGAGCGTCGCTCAGGGGGATCCGGGTACGATTCAACGAGGAGATGTTTGGAGATGACTGGGAGGGGGGCCAGCCCTTCAGGGCCTACGAGAAAAAGAAGTGAGTGGGGGGATGGCATCCAAGGGGAGGTGCACCCTATTCTTCGAGGGGGGTCTCGGCTGGCGCCATGGTAAGGGGAGGCGGCAGCCCGCGTTCTTAGCCAGGAGGACCCTGTAGTCTGTGGCGTAGCAGTGGATGGAGGGGGTTTGAACTGCAGGAGGGAGGTGGGCCGTGGCGGGATTGATCTCTGGGGGGGAACACAGTATACGGAAATTTGCCAGGCACCTCTTGTAGGAGAGGAGTAGGTCGAGGAGGAGGAGGCAGGACTCTATTGCCAGAATATAGGATGGGGTGCAGGCGAAGCAGTTTGTACACCACCTCTGGACCTTATGCCAGAAGACAAACAACTTCCTGACCATGTGGACCCTCGGGGTGAGGACGTCTCCTCCATAGCTGAGTATGGCCGGGGGAAGAGTAGAGATAATGCCAAACGATGCCACAGGAAAGGGGGGAGGCCCATAGCTCGGGGAGAGAGCCTTTTGACTGGCACGAAGGCTGCCTAGGCCTTAGCCAGGTGTTTGGTAAAGTGCGGAGCAGTGGCCAGCGATGGTGTGAACCAATACCCGACCCATCTAAGTTTACCTTTGGGGTGGAAGACTTCCCCATCCAAGTCGATAGGGGTATTTGAGGGCCGGTCCCTGTCCCTGTTTGTTCGCCCGTGGATCAGTCCAGTTTTGGGGATAGAGAAACTCACACCTAGGCAGGAGCCTTTGGTTTTTATTATTGCGTACTGCTTCTGTAGCAGTTGGATGTTATGTCGGTAGGATTCTGACGAGGCCACGAGTGCAAAGTTGTCCATGTAGGAGAGGGTGAGACAATAGGGGATTTCGAGGTGAAGGCGGAAAACATAAATAACAAACAAGAGGAGAGAGATGGGGAAACCCTGTGGGGTTCCTACAGACACTAGGGCGAAGACCGTTGGGGATCCTTGGAAGCAGAGATGGCAGGATCTGCCCGTGAGGAAGAACCGTGTCTATGACACCAGGTACGGGTTGACCCCCTTGGCACTGAGCATGCCACAGAGGGTGGTAGGATTGACATTATCGAAACCCCCCTTGATGTCCGGAAAAAGGGTGGAGACCTTTCTTTTGTACATCTGGAGAGTTCTTATCTCGTAGGTAAGGGTATTGCACGCCTCCGCTATGGACACACCCGCCAGGGAGCCACATTGGTGACGGTTGAGGAGGCTTGTTACTCGGGCCACGCAGGAGAGGCGCCCATTCATAATTCTTTCCAATATCAAGGAGAAAGTCCGGAGGAGAACAATGACGCGGAAGGAGGAAGGGGAGTCGTAGGACGGCTTTCCCAGTTTGTCCAGGACGATACTGTCGGCTTTCTTCAAAGAGGCGGGGTGGAAACTATAAGAGACAAGGGGGGCAAGTAGATCGAGTACCAGCTGTGCGGTCACATTGTTGACTCGTTTGCAAACGGAGTTGAGGGTCATATCCGGACCCGGGGCCGACGAGGGGGAAGAACGGGCTAGTCCTCTTTCGACCTCAGATGCTAGATGCTTGGGGGCATCCTTGAAGGGGAGGAGGATGGGGGGTGAGGTATCAGTTGGGCAGCCAGGGAAAAAGTGCTCAAGGAGAGCCTTGTTTAGCTCAACTGGCGTTGAGGCCCCAGGCAGTTCCGGGAAGCGAGGGGGGGATGGCCGATGGCGCACTTCTTTGCTGTCCACGCGGTTTGCGGTGTTGCTGTTACCAGGAACTCGCACCAGTGGTCCCTTTTGGCCTTTTTAATTGCTTTGAAGTAGGAGGCCGAGGCGGCCTTGGCTGGTATTAGCAGTGAGGCGGTGTGACGGTCCTTCTCGGATGCCCTGAGGGTGGAGTTGTAGACACTGCGGAGTGCAGACAGTGACTTCGACCACCAGGGGTTTGACCTGTGTGTGATGCATATAAAGGGGGTACAGAGGGCCTGCGTCGCCGAGATCTTGGTGAGGTTGGTGTCGAACCAGACCCCCAGGAGTGAGATGTTGGGAGAGATGGAGGTTGGGAAATTGTAAGGGATTTATTGTAACGACGCTACAGATAGGTAGCTACAGTGGACTACACTCAAGCCCGTATGGTATACCATGTGGTAACCATATTGAGGATAGGCCAGTATACTTAGTATACTACCGGTAGACATGAGTTGGTATAAGTGTGGACAAAGTGACTTGGTGACATAGAGTTAGACAGGGTAACCTTCGGAGGGTATGTTCACATAAAGCTAAGGACCCATAGTAAACGTTGCACTGGTCTCCGGGGCAACATTATATGTCGTCGCGCAGACTCCTGAAGGAAATAAAGGCATGGCAGGATGAAGTTACCCTACCTTAGAAACATGATTACCCTACCTTGGGACCCCAGTTACCCTGCTGAGGTACCCCAGTTACCCTACCTTCACCGACATAGTCATCTGCGGACTTAGGGGAAAGTTATGCCACAATAGTGGGGCTCTTAGATGTTCATAGGGCTGCTTCGTATAGTACAAAACGGACTACTGACGGCGCAGGAGTGGTCCAAACCTCCTGTGACTTTCAGGGGATATTCCTAACATCCCCCTGCGGCCTCAGCGTTGGTACGGTGTGACAGCACTGTACGGCTGTGTAGTTGTGTGCTTCCTAGTAAAGTGAGATCAATAGGAACGCTCCCACAACACCGTATGAGTTGTGGCCGTCCAACCGACCAGAAGCTGTTCGCAGGATATATAAGGGGTGTGAGGGTGACCGCCGCCTGGGGCGCCACCTGGATAACACCTGGGAACCACCTATGGGCATAGTACTTGGACCTCCGGGTAGTTGTATGGTTAACAGTAGAGGGCTTGGGGGTGACCGGGGAAGCTGCAAGGCTTCCAGGACAACCACCCCAAAGCCAGTCTCAGGCTAGCATTACCATGGGTTATTAGTGGACTCTAGAGGTGTGAGTCTTGTCACGATTTAAGAGGGTCCCGCATGGTTGGCTGTGGGTAGCGCCCATGAAGTCAAGCTGCAGGAGACTTCTTAGCGTGTGAGCATGCAGTCCGGTTTAGACGCTTAGTATAGCCAAGTAGATTTGCCGATAGAGTACGTAGCTTGTATAGACGAAGCCACCGCTGGGCCAGTGAGCCCCAATGGATATTATCTCTACGGTGGGCATGACGGTCGGCCACTGACATGCTACCGATAGGAAAGGGTTTTCACTGATGCCGATGTAGTTGGAGAAACATCACCGGAAGCGCTTCCTATTTGTGGAGATAGTTAATATCTGAGCAGTCCAACTGCCTCCGAGTGTTAGCTCACTTTAGGCCAGTAAGTTGGACAGCCCTGAGCTGAGCAGGGTGCTCGCGAAAGGTCAGAATGGTTGACGGGTGTCCTCTTGCTTTACATTATTCTACTTAACAAAAGCGAGAGACACCCTATTCTGATAACCAACGATCCTCGAGAGAACTTATTGAGTGAAGCTTTCAGTCTTAATGATATGAAGTTTTACCGCTTGATTCTACTTTGATTTATCTTTATTTTGATCCTTACTTCTCCTTTGAGTCTTCGGTGCGGTCGCACCTTAGGATCCATCTTCCTATAGAGTGCCCTCGTTACACTCCTGTATACCGTTACCAGAACATATACACATGTTACAGTAGGCCATTTCGTACCATACAAAGTTGTTCTATGAACATCTAAGAGCCCCACTATAATGGCATAACTTTCCCCTAATTTCGCATATGACTTTGTCAGTGAAGATAGGGTAACTGAGGTTCCTCAATAGGGTAACTGAGTCATCAAGGCATGGTAACAATGTCACCAAGGTAGGGTAACTCCACCCTTTTATCTATTTATTCTCTTTGGGCGTCCATGTAATCATATATCATGCTATCATACACCCGAGACCTGTGCTATGTTTACTATGTTTACTTGGCTTTACACGAACATGCCTTCAAATGGTCAATCTGTCTATCCTTATCCCCAAGTCACTTTGTAGACACTTGTGCCAACTCATGCCTACTGTGCATATACTATGTATAGTGGCCTAGTCTCGCTCTGGTTACCTCTTGGTATCATCTATGGGCTGGAGTCTAGTCCACTGTAGCTACTCATTTGTAAGATCCTTACAGGTATACATAGTGAGTCTGAATAGATTGAACACAAAATAATTTCTTTGCTGATGATTAACTTGTTTTACATATCATGAGGTTCATACTAGTACTAGTTATCCGCCTGCACTCCGAGATCCCCATGGGCCTCACTCTCTCCTACGTGGACGACTTCGGTCTCACGGCATCCTCGGCGTCCTATCGTCGAAATATCCAGATCCTGCAGAGGAAGTATGCCAGGCTGAAG
>Ga0307513_10009897_pt1 | contig 12029 bp, 6 predicted proteins | sample 15_EM_MG_FD_202174 | JGI IMG/M metagenome (GOLD analysis project Ga0307513, IMG submission 202174) | Populus trichocarpa ectomycorrhiza microbial communities from riparian zone in the Pacific Northwest, United States - 15_EM | ecosystem: Host-associated > Plants > Roots > Unclassified | place... | reverse complement strand
TCTAAACCTTTTATAACTACTTTGTAAATATATTATTTTCAAAAATTGAATTTATCATTAATATATATGACAATCATGTTGTTTTCTTTTATGTTTGTACTTTGTAGGAATTTGAGTGAAATAAAGGATACTTAAAATCTCATTAGCCTTGATAAAATTGAATTGTTGAATGAGTAGATTTGTGAAGAACGTAGCATTCTTAATGAAGAGGATTTAAATTGAGAGACTTTTGAGACATCTTTATCTACATTGTCGGTTAATGAAAGAATAACTACACTACCTGGTTCCACATGCTTAGAAATGTAATAAATAATATTTCACTACCATGATACTTCTACTAGGATCCACTTGGTATAACAGTATGGTGTGATCGAAACTGTATTTTACTTTTATTAAAGTTTTACAAATATTTAGTTAATTAACATACATTATAATTAATTTTTCTTGAATTCCACTTTAAACTTAATATTTTAAACCATAATCATAAAAACTATTACAGTATCAAACATTAATTAACATATGAATGCAGTACGTCTGATATATATAAGCCTCTACCGTGGTCCAGGCATGGTGATAGACTTCAGTGGCAGAGCCAAAGTTTTTTAAATGAGGGGGCAAATTATTAACAAATACTATATTATATAGACATGCATTAGAAATCAATTCAAACATATATGGAAAATCATAGTGTGAAGGTTGATAAGGACCTTTTTGTAGATAAGCTCTTCGGATTGTATCCCTATCATTTACATGGTACTCATAAATTGGTCTTCTTAAGCCAGGGTCAACAAGGAGAGTGTCGGGGTTGATTTCAATATGACTTTTCTTTGAACTTGATTGAGTTACATGACTTGAAGCTTTGATTGACTCTTTATCCTCAATAGATTTACGCTTGAAATATTTTTCTAGTGACATGTTAATTTAATATGAACCTGCTGGATTTTTTTTATCATTAGTGTCTACATAATAATTAACACAACTACACAATAATTCACTGTCAAACAAAAGTCAGTTGAGTTACACAATAATTCTAAATCTTTCATATAAAATTAATAGCAAAATACACGTCAATTCATCAAAATCAAAACCTATTTCAATTCATATCTATATGCATATAATAAGTATGTTGATTAAGTTATGCTTAATCATTTCTAGACATTTAATTAAGGAACAATGCCTAGTGTATGTGTAAGAGGAACAATGCTTGAAAAACATGTTTTCTACTTGATATTTTACTTACAAACAAATCATGTGAAAATATTAAATTTCAATAAACTACTCTATCAATGCAAGAGATGTCAAGAATAGTGGTTTTGCATGAATATTAATTTATTTCTTTATAATAAGAAAAGAAACATTTAATTGATTAAATTAGCAAATTTAAACATTTATTTTGAACATATTTATAACAAAACCCCTAAATTATCATAAACCCTAATATTTTTAATAACTAATTATAAAAAAATAAAACTAAAATTAGACAATAAAATAAATAGAAAAGATAAAATTTTTTTACGTAAAGTATAAAGTAAAAGGCAAAAAAAATTAATCGATGAGAAATTTACATTCAGGAGACAAGGAGAGGAAAGAACGACAGCTGAAAAAAAACCCTCTTTGTTTTGTTAGACAAGAGAAACAAAAGGGAAAATGGGAAAAGTTGGGGAGTTGTAATTATATATATATATATATATATATATATATATATATATATATATATATATATATATTAAATTGTATTAACATATAAGTCAAGTTAGTCAACAATAATAAAAGTTAAAAACTTTCCTTACCTGTAGGCTGTAGCAATAATTCACTCTCACTAATATATTAATATTTAAAAAAAAATTGAAAAAAAAATTGAGGGGGCAATTGCTCCCTTTTGACCCATTCCCACTGTGGCTCCGCCACTAGTGATAGTCACTTCATTTATAGAATGCGATCCTTCACTAGTTGATGGATCTCCACTATTGTAACTCTTCTTCTGAATAAACGCAGGTTGCTTAGGAGATGGAAGAGTTGTGTCATTACTCAACATGAAAACAACATTAGACATTGATGGTCGGTCCATCGCAGATTCATGCACACATAAAAGACCAATTTGGATGCACCTTAAGACTTGATCTTCAGGATACGAGTCGCCCATCAATGTATCCACTAGTTCCAGGGCCCTGCCTTCTCTCCATAGATCCCAAACCTAAAGAAATTCCAAGGAAAAGAACCTTGTAAACTGAGCCAAAACTGCCATATCCAAGCTCGTTGGAGAAATTCTCTGTGGCTGCTAATATGATATCTATGTCGAAGACTGGTAGGTATTGACTTGTACTTCCACCAACTTCCTTTCCACTTAGAGAGCCATTGAGGCTTGTAGGGATATTGAAGGGAAATTTGAGTTGTCTGCCCTTAGCTGTGTTTATCGTTGAAAGAACTCAATAATCAGCTTTTAAAAGTACTAACAAGTGCTAATGTTGATTACACACTGCATTTTGCAGACTATCATCTCCTATATGCATAGACTTAAAGTTGGAATTCTTTAGTTCAACTAACTTGGTGTCACTTATATTGGTAACAAGGTTGAAAAAATAATCTCTTACCCGTCTTCTTCCTTTTTTTCAACCAGAATGAGAACATAATGACAAAGAAAACCCCAGCAGCTATAGAGAGTACCAAACCGGCTAACATCCCTTTCTTTGAAAGAAAACCTCTAGACTTCTTGTCATATTGAGCTGGAGAAAGAAAGAAATCCACATTAGCTTGATACCAAATCATCAGGATTATCAGTAATGGTGCATATCGCAGAAAGATAGTAGGTGAGTGCAGGGGAGGGCTTAGCCATATTAGAAATGTCTCTGGTACTTCCGTTGTACTTGTACCCATAATTTTTATTTCAGATGTCTATATTTTTGTTCTGAAAATCCTGTATCTAAGACATATTGAAGATTAAGCTGTTGTTGAAAATGCAGCAAAGATATATAATGACAATAAGATTTGAAGGTACCTAACTCAAACGCATCCACACGGACATATAAATCCTGTCCTCCCTCAGCGAACACTCTTGTATCAAGCAAATTGCCATACCATGAGAAGCACCCACTCTTACTTGTCACAACTGAACTTGCGTAGGCTGTGCAGGAACAATTCCTCAAGCATTGCTCCATGCAAGCTTTCAGATCCAAATTGTTATCCACACGGGCAGTTGAAGGATCTGGTACCTTCACGTTTTCCACCTTGACGAACCCTTCACCATTGTTGCACATTCCTGTGAGATTCTTCTGGATGCATCCACCTGACCCATCTCTGAGGTACCAATCAGTAATTGATTTGGGCTGTTAGCCAGGGAGGCACGTACACTCAAAGTCATAAGCATCATAAGGATCACACTTACCATAAGCTCCACATCGTCCATAATTGTCACACTGGTCAGTAGGTGCAGACCAAAATAAAACAAGATTAATTAAATTATACAATTTAATTTATTATCACTTTAAAAATTAATTGAGTTATATTTAAAAATAAAATACAATGTTTAATAACCTATAATGATCTATCAAATGTTAAAAAAAATCATAAGTGGTTTGACTTAACATTTCAGTGATTAGTTTCTCAGTGTAATTATTATTAATTTATCATGAATGTTTCGATTTAGATATTATAACATGAACTATTCTGCTTTGTTAAATCATATTAGTTCTCAACATTATAGTCATTAATTATTTGAGTAAAATTTTGAAATTTTTTTCAAAACTCATTCCATCTTGATCAAGGATTTCACAATTAATACTATTTGAGAACATATATATTATTTTCTCTAATTCACCTAGAGTGGTGAATCTTCTCTTTATTATTTAAATACCTTCATATAGTATTTTATGTCATACATAATATTTGCCTATCTGTTATCCTTGATTAGGATAATATGTGGTCAGGATCAAAGCATAACACTCTCAATATATGATAAATTAATGATCTCTAGTCTAGAGATCACTTACATAATTATCACGTGAACCTTTCCATAGGCATAAGTGATCTCCCCATATAAAATTCTCTTACAAGTCAGTTCATTGTACATGTCATGTGATAAGCACTTATATATTAGTTATAGGCATCTTTCATACCTTAGTTTATGAGAGCAACTGCTTCCTTTCATAAAGAAAGAAACATAATATGCATCGATCTCAATAACTCTAATTAATGTCAAGTCTCAATGAACATTGACTAAGACATTTAGGAATAATGCTTTAATGCAATAAGTTTCTCATAATTATAACAACTTTATAATTTTTCATGCAATCATTTTGTGCTTACTATCTAATCTCCTTACCTCATCTTGTCCCTCCATGAAAAATAAATGTTTTTGGTCTTCATGCAGGTTCTTGCGCAAGAATATATTACGATCGGCAGGATTACTGACCTAGTATTGCAAATAGATCTTGTCTAAACCTTTTATAACTACTTTGTAAATATATTATTTTCAAAAATTGAATTTATCATTAATATATATGACAATCATGTTGTTTTCTTTTATGTTTGTACTTTGTAGGAATTTAAGCGAAATAAAAGATACTTAAAATCTCATTAACCTTGATAAAATTGAATTGTTGAATGAGTAGATTTGTGAAGAACGTAGCATTCTTAATGAAGAGGATTTAAATTGAGAGACTATTAAATTGAGAGACTATTGAGACATTTTTATCTACATTGTTGGTTAATGAAAGAATAACTACATTACTTGGTTCCACATGCTTAGAAATGTAATAAATAATATTTCACTACCATGATACTTCTACTAGGATCCATTTGGTATAATAGTATGGTGTGATCGAAACTATATTTTACTTTTATTAAAGTTTTATAAATATTTAGTTAATTAACATACATTATAATTAATTTTTCTTGAATTCCACTTTAAACTTAATATTTTAAACCATAATCATAAAAACTATTACAGTATCAAACATTAATTAACATATGAATGCAGTACGTCTGATATATGTAAGCCTCTACCGAGGTCTAAGCATGGTGATAGTCACTTCATTTATAGAATGCGATCCTTCACTAGTTGATGGATCTCCACTATTGTAACTCTTCTTCAGAATAAACGCAGGTTGCTTAGGAGATGGAAGAGTTGTGTCATTACTCAACATGAAAACAACATTAGACATTGATGGTCGGTCCATCGCAGATTCTTGCACACATAAAAGACCAATTTGGATGCACCTTAAGACTTGATCTTCAGGATACGAGTCGCCCATCAATGTATCCACTAGTTCCAGGGCCCTGCCTTCACTCCATAGATCCCAGACCTAAAGAAATTCCACATCAATATGCTATGTTGGAGTTGAAATTTTAAAATCAAGTTCGAAGAGTTACTTTCATCATACTACTTACATATCCAACCAAGTTCAATAAAATATGTATATGTGATCTTACTACTTACATATCCAACCAAGTTCGAAGAGTTACTTTCATCATAAAAATTGATGTTTTTTCTCCCAGTGATGACCTCTAATAGCAAAACTCCGAAACTATATACATCGGATTTTACTGAAAATAGGCCTTGCATTGCATATTCTGGTGACATATAACCACTGCAATAACATAGGAAAAGAAGAGCTTAATAGAGTCAGCTATTCAGAAAAAAAATATATATGGTGAGATTTTAAAAATAATTTTATATTATTTTCTGACTTAGTTTGAAACTTGTATAAGTTTTTAATTTTATTATTTAATTATATAAAATAATTAAAATTATGATATTATGTAAAAAAAAACTATTTTATCTCAAAAACTTAAATTATTCAATAAAATTTTAAAAATAATCTTATATTACACTCCAATATAACTCATTAAATAAGGATAAACTTACTACGTTCCAACAACACGGTTTGTGTTGGCTTCAATTTGGTCTACTCCAAATATTCTAGCCATGCCGAAATCTGAAATTTTTGGGTTCATTGAGGCATCTAGTAGAACATTGCTTGCCTTGAGATCTCTGTGGATGATTCGTAATCTGGAGTCCTCATGAAGATACAAAATTCCTCGAGCAATCCCACAAATAATGTTGTGGCGAGTAGACCAATCTAACTGTGACCTTCTTGGTTCATCTGTACCCGAAGAAGCATAAATCTCATCAAATCAATGCAGACTTGTATTCATTTTTCAAGTTTTATAGAATGAGAAAAACTGAAAAATGCACAATATAGGGACAATTTGACAGAATGATGACATACTGAAAATAAAAGAGTCCAAACTTTTATTTGGCAAGTATTCATAGATCAACATCTTCTCTCTTCCTTGGATGCAACAACCTAATATCCTTACAAGATTCCTGTGCTGAAGTTTTGCAATGAGCTCGACCTCATTTCTGAACTCATTAATCCCTTGTCCAGAATACTTTGCTAGTCTTTTGACCGCAATTTCCTTTCCATCATGCAGCAGACCCTGAAAATCGCAATCCAAATTCACCACTCTCATAGTTCAACATGTAAACTGAAGTGATGCTATGTGTTTAAGGGACTTCAAGGCAGGCTAGACTACCTTATACACTGAGCCAAAACCACCCTCTCCAAGCTTGTTGGCACCTGAGAAATTATTTGTTGCCGCAGCCACGACACTAAGATCAAAAAGTGGTAAATCTGAACTTGTTGTACCTTCCTCAAATTCCTTAATTGGTAAGTCTCTCCAGCTATTTGACCTTGAAGTTAATGATAGCGGAAATTCGTTTCTTCTTTTCCTGTCCCTGGCTGTCATCAACATGCAAACTTATTTCTAGCTGGTAAAACTTATAACTCAAGGTATATTTTTTTGAGCTCAAGACTATCAGAAATATTGAAACTCTAGCTCAGCATCACATCCCATTTTTACTGACTCAACACCCTGAGTTTAATAATGTTACGAAAAATATATATATTGCTCAGGAGCAACATTTGAAGGGAATTTGCTTACCTTTTCTCCTTTTCTTTACAAACCAACACACAAGGAGGATGATCAGAAACAATGGCACATCAACAGACACTATCAGGATTGCTTGTATTCCTTTATTGGCAAGAGGTCCTGACTTTTCATACTTAGCTGAAATTGAAAATATAAGAAATGTTTAGTGATATGAGTTGAAAATTAAATCTTCTTAAAAAAAATCCTATTAGAAAGGATTTAGTCATTCGACCCTTTTTATTTGAAAGAAAATTCTAAAATCTAGTCATTGGTGTAGCTGGAATGATCAAGTTATTTGTTTTTTTGACACGAGTTTCCAATCAACAAACAAGTAGTTGAAAAATCCGGTTGGTTTTTTTTTTTTATTCAAAAATATATTTTTCAACCAATTTTCACTTAAGAAAACATAATAAACATCCCTATAATATCAATAAACCAACTAATCCACTCAAAGCACCGAAACATTTGTCAAAAATACCATATCAAATCAAAAGAAAAAATTATTTGAACCCCAATCCACTTCTTTAAGTAAAATAAAGGGAAAAATACACATAAATGGAACTCTCATAGTCTAATAAAACTCGTTGACATCAAGAATCATCTTTTTAGTAGCTGAAATATAGCAACTTTTTTTCTTATCTCTCAAAATTAAAAACTTAAAAATAATAAAAATAAAGTTTAGAAACGTAGGCCAACCTGCGTTTCCAAAAAATTCAAATGAAAAGAGGAATGGTGTCAAGGAAACTGGAAAGGGTGTAGAAATCAAAAATATCGCTAAATTATAAATCACCCCCTAACTCTAGTGAAAATAAAATAAAATACAATTGAACTTATTTTTTTTTTAAAAAAAACATTTTGCTCTAAACAATATAATTTTTTGAATGTGCACTTTTTGTTAGGATTTTGTTGAGAAATTGAGGAAAAACTTAGGAAAACATGTTTACTAGCAGAGAAAGAGAGGAACTGAGAGGTTTTTAAGAGCTTTTCCGTCGAATCTTCTTAAAAAAATACTATTAGAAAGGAAAAATTCAAAAAAATCATATTGTTTAGAGGTTAAAATCAATATTTGTTTTTTAATTCAGGGGTATTGATTTTTTCTCTCAAGTTTTGAAGCGCATTTTATTATTTAGTCAACACTAGTTTTTGGTGCTTGCGATATGCTGCAAGTCTGTATTATTTTTCTAGTAAAATATTTGAGTGTTGTAATTGCATTTTAATCTCAACCAACTAAATAAGTTGGTTTTATTTGAATTATATTGAAAAAAAATATATAATGATAGCAAATAGGAAAGTATAGATATAAAAAACCTGATCAATGAGGACAAGAAAAAAAACAATACACTATCAACTTGGATTGAAAATTGAATTTAAAAAGAACAAAACCCTTATAAAAAAGTTAAGGAAAAGAAAAGAAAATCATAAGAATAAGTATCAAAATTGAAATCACCAGTACATGATCAAATAAACTTGAAACATGTCAAATTTTTCAATGCAAATTTTCACAAAAACAAAATCGTAAATATAAATCGAAAAATTTATGCACGCATTTAATTAAATACAACACTAACCATTGTGTAAATAAATTAAAAAAAAACTAATAAACAATAAATAAAAACATAATTGGAAAAACTAAGATATCAAAGTAAATAAAGATATTTAATCTCGCAACATGGGTCATTTACTTTGTTGTGTCTCATAAGTTTGTTTATGAAAATAAATTTGTAACAGAGATTGACCCACACATAGAATTTATTGAATAAAATAAAAGTAAAATAAAAATATTATGAAAGGTTGCATATATTAAAAATATAATTATAAAAAAAATATTTAATCTTTATAAAATATATAAAAAAATCACAGATGAATCATACTAACCTCTGAATAAACTAAACACACCCAATATAATTAAAAACAATAATCACTATTCAAGAAAGGCTAAAAAATCCAAAAAATATCATAAAGAAGGGGGTATTAATTAAAAGTTAAAAATTATAAAAATTATTTGAAAAAACACATATAAAAAAAATAAAGATATGAGGCAAGGCTATGCTAGGTCTGGTAAGCCAAGCTTAACATATGGTCTAATCAAGAAAAAGTCTGCACGCAAGCCTATATGTTTTTTATTTAGTTGTCTGCCCCTTTTTCTATGAAAAAAAATAGAAGATACATCATATTTAAATCCTAGAATCTGGTCACTGGTGTGGCCGGAAAAATAGGGTTATTTGTTTTTTTGACCCAAAACATCTACAAAACACTATAAGAACCTTGTTAAACCAATTCATAGCCTTTAAAAACACAAAAGAACTGGTCCAAAACACGAAAATCAACTTGAAACAAAAAAATCTTTCGGAGATTACATATGTTTTTTAGGTGTTTTTAAGGTAAAAGAACATCTAATAGTAACCGTTATCATTATATGGAATCATTTGACACAAAAATTGATCATTTTAGTGGTTTAAATCTTTCTCAACACCAACTTTTTCTCTCTAAACTAGAATTTAGCAACCCTCTCTCTCCTCCAAAAAGAAAAAAGAAAAATAAGGTTTGGCACCAAAATGTATTTTTTAAAAAATTATAGGGCCAATTAACAAATAGCTTAAAAAGATAAGGAACACAAATGAACTTTTTAAATTAGTTGCAGATCTACCATCTATTTTACCTGATTTTTTCACTTTAGCCATTTATTTTTCAATTCAACCCACCCAAAAATAAAACATGCAGTTAGACTCTAATTTGAGTTAAAAAAACTCAATAGTGCAAAAACAATAGTTTAAGGACTAAAGTAAATTTTTTTAAAAAATACACAATTGGAGTCCATAATGATATATAAGATGAAGAATTGGAATTTTAAAATTATACTTAATACTTAACTAGTGATGCTTTATGGCCATGTCACAAAATTATGATAAACATGGTCGCCGATGCAGTGCATGGATTTTGAAGACAAGTACAATTTGTGGGAAACTAGCCACTTGACTTGCTTTGCCATGGTCAGATTATATTTTTTTTTATAAAAAAACATGAATATATAGACGTTTTAAACATATTTTTGATATAAAATATTTTTAATTGTAAATTGAAAAGTTTATACATGTATTTAATTAAATAAATTAAGAATTATTTGTGCTAATAAATACAAAAAAACAAATCATTAACAAAAACTAAAGACCGAACTAGAAAATTAAAAGATGAAAGTAGATAAAAATATATGATCTTATATTATAGTCCATTAATTTGAGTATGTTTAATAATTTTATTTTTTAAAATTAATTTTTTATTTCATCAAATGATAATAAAAATAAATATACACTTAAAAACGATTGAATACCATCTAAGAAAAAAAAATGCTTTCAAGGGTTACACAATAAAATACTACTATTATTGAAAAAATGTTATAATTTTATTTGAAAACCGAGCAAAAAATCAAATAATATTTAATTAAAAATTAAATTGAAAACTTGAAATATAACTGTAATTTAAGATATATACTTGATCTGGACTATGGATCTTGTTGTTTCAATAACTTTGTTTCTTTGAATTGATTTTTTATTTAGTCAAATGATAATAATAATAGACACGCATATAAAAATAATTAAATAAAACCAAAGAATTTTTTTTGTAGGGTTGTAGAAAAAGAACGCCGCCTAATATAAAAAAAATGTTATAATTTTATTCGAAAACCAAATAAGAATTAAATAATATTTTATTACAAAAGATCACAAATATTTATTTAATTTATTTATTTTAATTAATCTTAATTAAAACCTAATGGTCAGGCATCCCCCACACATATATTGGATTAATCTGTTTTAATTAATTTATATTTAAATAAAAAGAAACAAAATCTAAAAAAACGCACGCACAGGCCTGCATGGCCACGGCTGTGCTCTTGCCTATTTCTTTTTTGTTGGTAATTGTTTTTTAAGACAAACCACGTGAGTTTCCAACCAATAAATAGGTAGTTAAAAAATTAGGTTGGTGTTTTTTTGACTCAAAAATATAATTTTCAATATTTTCACTTAAAAAACTTAATAAATATCTCTATGATATCAATAAACCAAATAATCCACTAAAAACACCGAAAATTCGTTTAAAAATACAAAATTAAATTGAAAGAAAAAAATATTTCTCAACCCCAATCTACTTTTTAAGTAAGATAAAGAAGAAAAACTCGTAAATAAAAATCTCCTCATCTAATAAAACTTATTGAAATCAATAATCATCTTTTTAGTGGCCGAAATATTGCCAACTAATGAATTTTTTTTTCTCATTGTTTTCCAGCAATTTTCTTTCTTATCTCTCAAAATGAGAGACTTCAAAAAAATAAAAATAAAGTTTTCAACTAAAACCAAATCATAAGAAAATAAAGGGATTGTGTTTGGAAAAAAAAAAGTATGGGGACCAAAATATGTAATTTTTTCAAGAGATTGTGTTTGTGCGAGTTTCAATCAAAACTGTAATTTTTTCTTGTTTTATAGTTTGAGCCTCCTTCTTTCAACTGTGTTTCTCCATAACAAATTATAAGAAATTGATAGTTAATTTGGCCACAAAATGATATAATTGAAAAGAAAAAAAATTAATGATTAGAAAAGAAATTCACAATGGATTACTGTGAAAAAGGTTTTAGTATATTGTTTAATTTGTAATATATATTCTTAGAAGGAAAGTAAAAAAATGTTAGTCATTTCTATGAGTGGCAATATAGGCATGTGTGTGTTACAAAACTACTCAATTCATTATACTAGTAAATAATAATATGATTACTTAACCAAAACAATCAATTCCGAGTTCATTGAGTTGATGAAATTTAACTGATTAATGATCAATGGATTTCGCGTCAACACATTTATTGACCTACGTACCCTTATCAAACATTCTATTCATAAAATTACGTGCTGATTAATAATAATAAAAAAAACATTGCTCATACAATTAGTCAATTACTTCTAATAAATTATAAGAAAACTGATTCCTTGTGATTTATCAGGTCTATGAGATTTCTTCAAGAATCAAAACTTGTGCATGGCATAGCAAGTGAACAAAGGAAAAGTAAATAAGTTAGTAGTAGTAGAATTGGACATGTACCTAATTCAGCTCTA
>Ga0307513_10009896_pt1 | contig 12030 bp, 12 predicted proteins | sample 15_EM_MG_FD_202174 | JGI IMG/M metagenome (GOLD analysis project Ga0307513, IMG submission 202174) | Populus trichocarpa ectomycorrhiza microbial communities from riparian zone in the Pacific Northwest, United States - 15_EM | ecosystem: Host-associated > Plants > Roots > Unclassified | place... | reverse complement strand
GGCAAGTTAAGGTTGTTGTAGAATAGGATACTGGTTTGAAATGATGCGAGTAGGTTGAAAAATACAAGTGTTCCAAGCTATTTGTGACATTCAGTCAACCTACAACTTGCTCCGGCATGGTCATGGCTTGTGGTGGGAAGTGGGTATTGATCCATTCGTTGAAGACTTCTGATGAATGTAACAATGATATGTAATCACTCAGTGAGACTGGTCACCAACCTAGTGCCATAAATAATTGAATCGGGTGACTCCATCCATCTGAAAGTCAATTTGACATTTGATATATTATTGCACGTTACTATGACAAGCCTTTTATGATTAAACAGGATCCTGTAGGACCCTGGGTGGACATTTTCGAACGCCAAGTGGTTGAGCGAAACGCAGCTATGGGTGATACCTTTCCGAGAGGGTACTGAGGTTAAGTTGAAAAACAATGTGTCCAACCTGGGCGTTACCCTTCGAGGGCAGTACCGAGTCAGGCACCCTTATTGATCATGGTAGGGCTGAAGGAATAAGCATGGTTGAACTTGCATATGCCTTTGTGTCTGATACGCGAATCGGTTTGTTCGTGCTCTAGCCAATGCTGAATGTGGGACTTGGATGTAATACCGCTCGCGACCACTTGGCGCTTTTTTATATGCGAAGCGGTACTAGCTCTTCAGCATCCGCTTCAGGCGTGTCCTTAGTCGGCCAAAACTTCACACTTTGCAGTGGAACATCCGTCTTCTCTCGCGATTGAATGATTTTCTCCAGCAGCGGCTTGATCTCATCCTTCTCCTGCTCCCTGATCCACCTTCGATAACGTACCCCGAAAACTTTCAGGTTCGGTAAAAGAGGAGCCACCAAGAGGTCACTAGATGCTCCGTTTGGCTGGGCTGGTCCGGAGTGAGAAACCGATGATGATGACGTCCCCTTCAACTTTCTCGCAACCATGTTATGGAAGAAATTCTTGCCAAGTCCATCCGGACGCACGAGTCCCAAGACCAATTCCTCCAGGTCAGGATGCAGCTGAAGCGCATTGATTAAGTGTTGATCATAACACTGGGTATCAAGGTGCAATATTCGCGGTCGCAGCCACCTCGGGTTCGCCGATTCGCCCCAAACAGAAGCGAGCTGTGCGCTACCCCTCAATTTATTCCACGCCTCATTCCGTACAACCATTTTGTCGAGGTTCGGAATACGGAACTCTGGCATTGGATCGATTAAATGGTCATCGTATGTAAACTGAGTGCACACAGGCAGATCGACGCCTCCTCGCAGGCGGAGGCTCTCTGGATGATGTGGCCAGATGATCGTGCAATCTTCCAGGGACGGGAAGGTACGCCCGGACATCCACTGCACAGAGACGATTTTGATGCTCATCCGCTTCAGGGTGCGGACAATCGGGAGGTCAACGTCGTGATGGTATGTCGGAAGGTGAAGTCGGTATGCTTCGAGCACCTCTAGGTTTTCGAAGTAGGGAAGGATGTCTGCTGGGTCCCTCATTTCCCGTACATCGACTTTGAAATGTCTAAGACGGCTGAAGAGGGAGTGATAGTTCGGTGACGCGAGGAACCATAGAGCATTGGGGGTGGAAATCTCGATATATGTGAGTTGTTTCGTCGAGGTGGTTGCTACAGTATCAAGGAGTCGCTTGAACGGCGCGCTCGTCTCGCAAAGGCCTGTAATCTTGAAGGCTTCAAGGTGTTCCAATGGTCCGGAAAAGACTACGGGAAATTCACCTTCCCCTGCTGCTTCTGCGACGTCTGATTCGCTGGGGAACGCCGCTACAGTCAACGTTCTCCACCGCGGCATTGTGGTCACAGCCAAAGCCAACCCTCTATAGTCCCCCTTTGCCTCGACAGAACGCATGAATAAGTGACGACTCGGATTTAAGTCGACCACTACATCCAGAGGGACTTGTTTGCTTCTTTCCACCACAAATCCCATATGCTCCGGTGATGTCCACGGTCGTACTGTAATCCGTGACCAAACGTGTGCCATACTGAGTACAGTATCACGCCAAGACCGACAGACGCGCATCATCGCGAAAGGATTTTGTTCGTAATCTTCAATGACGATCCCAAATATTTCTGCCAGCAACTCGGTTGGGAGGTGACGGATAGGAGAAAGGAATGAATGAGAGTAGCTTTTCTCTTGTTCGAGAGATCCGATTTGTTTCTGAAGTTCTGCGATTTGTTGCTGAGTGTATTCTTGCGCCTTGGACATGAGACTAGTGTATTCGGTCCATCGGCGTGCCATTTCATGTTGAATAGCACAAATTTTGCCATGTAGGTCGTCCATGATAGGGCGGAGAGTCTCTAATTCCTTTTCTTGCATATTACGAAGATTTTCATTGTGTGCTGTTATCTTATGTTTGAGGGATGCGATTTGCGCGTCTCGGTGTTCCATTTCTCGCTCGGTTCGACGAGATTCCATGTCGTTAGGAAGGTGAATGTCGTGTGGCGGAGAATATAGCGGCTGCTGAGGCGGAGTCTGATCACAATCGTGTCAGAATTTTCCCACAAGAAGAACACGGAGGAGATGAGGGAAAAGGTCTTGGTTTTAATGATAAGCAAATGAGTGCAACGCACCAACTGCGAGTCCTTCATGTTCATGTCATCGAAGGACGTTAATGGTGAAAATGTCGAAGTAGAAGGTGATGGGTCACATTGAGAAGCCCCTGGATTTTCCTTCAGAGTCCATTATTAGTTCTCCGGTCCAAAATCGAGAACGAGGCATATTCCGAATTCTTCCTTGAGCGGGTCAACGAGTAGCCCTCGGATGAAACGTATCACAAGAGAAGGGATTCATGACCTAAAAGGAATGTCCATCTCGCACCTTGGTGTCGGTGGCTGTCACAATGAGGGTGGGAGTTGCAGAAGTTGGCCCAACAATTTGTGCTACCTTTTCGGCGGTATGCACTGGAAGGATTTCCCCCTGTCCATTCGCAATGCCGGTCAGAGGTCAGCATTATCTACACCGTGGAATCGGGTGAAACGTACCGGCGCTGCATGGCCGTTTGCAGGCGTTGACTGGGAGGCATCAAGTGATGTATGTGAATGTATATCGAGTGAGTCATCCTGCATTTCTAGGGCAGTCGGAGCCGAGGTTTCATCAACAAGAAGGGCATCGAGTGGCATTAGAGTGGTGGGCTTGTGGCAAGGATCCACTGGATACACCGAAGAAGTTCTACTATCGATATACCGGAGGAGCGTAACAACGTCTTGGCTTTATAGCTGTCGGCTGCTTCAAGAGGCGGGACAAATTGGAATTTCCTTTGTTTTCGCTTCTCTGCTGCGCTAATCTATCCGCCAGACTCCCGAGCGCGAAATAAGCGCTATTCCTTCACACCATCTGTTCAATGTGACTGTCTCTGACATCTTACGTGTGATGCTTTCTCGCACATAGTGTGAAAGGATCATCCTCCGTGATTCAGGTCAAGTAGCCTAGCCGTTAAGCGCAGGAGGTGGGTCTATCACATATGCAGGAGCCGGGTTCGATTCCCAGCTTGGGCATCTGATTTTCTCTTTAACACGGACTCCAATGGGATCGCCGCCATCCACCTGCCCGTTGCGGGGCTCTGACTTTCATCCTAGCTCTCACCGTACAATTTTCGTGCTGGTTTATCTTTCCTACCAGTCAATTTGTCTCCGAAGCCTCCTAGCCAGTAGCAATGAGCCTTTTGGGGTCGTGATTCGACTATACCCTGCATTTGAACGAACGTGTGGAAAGTCACAGAACGCCACAGAACGCCACAGCAATATGAAAAGCCCCTGAAAGTGGACAGAATTTTTTTTCTGCCCAGCTAGGCAGGTCACTCGACCCTGTGGGTAAGTTATGGACCCCTTCGTCCTGGAAAGGCTGATCTGTCTTGTGTCTCGCGTATGAGGAGAGTGTCAAGCACCCGAGCAATAGGGTCAGGCTGGATAAAAGTAGCCTTGCATAGCTATAGAGCACCCCCATGAGGCAGTCAGTGGATATATGGGAACACGACCCTCACTTCCACCTGCTTCAGAACCGTAGTCACCAATTTCCATCTCCTGGTTCCTGCCTCATTTCCAGATCAGCATGTCAACTGCAATTTTTCGCCGTGGTGGAAATATCAGGACCTTGGTTTTCTGTACGCTATCGTTTAGGCCCAACGACGTCAATATGCACTTCTCCGCAAGCTCTCACTCTTTCAGCCCTTAGCCTATAGGGAACACCTCTTTTGGTGAAACCTCCTGATGTTTTGTGGCTTGTGATGCGATTATGAAAGGCCGGTTGGTATCTGTCCCGCTGCTCTGGCCGGACGGACCGGACTTGACAATCTCTGTTAGAATGCGGTTGCATAATCTCCAAGGGTCGGTCGGTCGGTCCGGCTCGCCTGCTCTCAATATTCATTAAAGCAATTCTCCGTCGGTTTATTTTTGCATTGGGTTTCCATGGGGTCTGACTTCCGTCCTTCTCCTGAAAGGTCCAGACTCCGTTATTGTGATGTGTGGAACGAGACATCGCAAGGGATTGCTTCGTGCAATGCTAGGTATCCCACTGAACCCACACTTGGAGTTGGCCAGAGGATCCGGCTAGAGTTAACTATAGAACTTCTGATCGACGAGGCGTGTCGTTTAAATTCGCCTGGTACACCTCAAGATCGGAGAGAGGTACTCAATTATTGTCAAACTCTCCTTGCCTCCTTGTGGCAGGGTTGGAGCGCGCGTCGTGGTTTACAGCGCGCTCTTTAGGAGTGTCCTACACATTGACCCTTGTCTTAATTCATCCCTCCGGATCTCTTGAAACACCGGAGCGTCTTTTGGATTCCTTACCTCTTGGGCCACACAGCCGAGCGGCCGAGGAGGCGATTGGGCAGCCAAAGAGGTGGGAAAGGGCTCCACAATCTAACCGAGCAGCATGCCGAACCTATCGCGGGTGCTTACTACGCGATGAGTGCGCCGCGTACCCACTTTGGTTGGGACGTGGGTATTGGAGTGGACTCTGGCCGGGGCTCTCCCTGACATCGCAAATTTGGCTAGCGCAAAGGAGGTTGGGAGACTGACAGCCTGCTGGACCAGTCGCGTCTGGTGCCTCATCTGCGGTAGTCGAATCATGTGGACACTTCCACATGATATTGGCCCATTTTTCCCGCTGTGGACTGATGTGGCTGTCAACCGTCCAGTAAACTCGGACTAGTGCCTCCATTGTGCCATTGGAAGAGAATCTGGCTCTACCGTGCAGCTTACGAAACCCGCTATTAGTCTTCGCCAGTTCATCGTTCACACCCCTGAGGTCTATTTAGCTTATAACTCTGAACTTTCTCCATTCTGTTCGCTGGTGCAGTGGTTCTCAATTCAAGCAGTTGCCTAACGACTTTACCACTGCCTCACCGCATTTTGAGCTTTCCGCTCATCTGAGGTGAGCCGCGGAGTCTCATTACCTGCCGTCAATTATCGAAGTGGCAGTGCCATGGGTCATGCACTGTAAACCCCGATAGGTGGGCACCCCACTTCTAGTGAGGGAATCAAGTTTGGGGATGTTCACCCCTCAGTGCCACAGGCCTGGCTTCAAATTGGCAGCCCTCCTTGGGGCATTGATGTAGATTCAGTAGCATATCCAAACACTCGCAATTACTATTTCAGCCCTGTTGGAGTGAAATGCTTGACTCATTAGCGGGAGAACTTATACCCAATTGTAATTAGTCACTTTTAGTTCACCTATAGGCTGGTGTGCCCTCCGTTGGGTGGGGGTTCCCTAGAGGGTATAATGAGAAAAGAACACAGTTCCAACTATTCATCTTCTCTCCTGTGTTCGTATCTCGCTCTCTGCACTGCACCCCTTGCCTCTGAACAGGGCATGGAGGAAGACACTCTGGCCTGTATAATGCAGGTCATCAACCGCCTCGGTCCAAGGCGTATAGGACACCGACGCATTTAAAGTGCAGCAGACAAAGTACGACACAAAGGGCGTGTTTCACGCACCAAACGCTTGAAGACATGCGTACCACTTCTTATTGAAAGCTCTTCAATTGCCTTGATGAGATCGTCCACCCAATTCACGAGAAACGCGTCCCAGGACGGCTGAAGGAGACCCAACAAGGCACCACTGCATGGTATCGGCAGGTTCCTAAGCTTCTATAAGGCGTCGTGCCAGATCCCCAATGCCCAGCGATCGCCTCAGATACCTATTGCACTGTCTCCGAATTAATTTTATATGTAATTTTTTTCTTCCCTTTGGTGCTTCACTCCCGACATCCCTCGCTCAATTTCTAGAAAGTAGGGCCGCCCTGAAAGCCATTATATGAATGTTAGCAGGAATTTATTCATCTCTTGTTTTATCTCTTTTTCGTACTCTCGGTCTCGTCGTCCATTGGGTCTAGACTCGTGGGTTTTTGTTTTCGGCATCCAGCAACGTAAGCAAAACGCGGTGTTTATTAGTGATACAAAAACGGTTACGTCCCAGGCCGTGCAAGGCGGGCCATCCGATTCTATTCCTGACACCTGACATAGACGTCTCTTGGTCAGCCCTGGGCCGAATTGGATGACACTTCCGGCCGGCCAGGAGAGGCTACGTCATCGACCTCGGCGAGCCCGGCTAGCCCGGCTAGCCTGGCTAACACACAGGCCGACTTACCAGGAGACCCGCTGGCATTGTATAATGTAGTGTATTACATGTCTTACAGGACAGTCTGTGTGGCGTTGCCCTCAGTGTACATCCGTTAAGGTATCTCCGTTACGGCGACGACCGCTCCGCCCTGTGCGAACGAACCGCGCGGATGCGGTATGTACCAAAGTAATTCTGTATTTGTAGATGTCACTTCCATTCCAACCTCTCCCCACAACTCTCATCTAGCCAATCCGTTCCATACCTTGCAATTCGAGTGTGCTGCGTCGTTCTTTGGCCAAGGATAGACGCACGGGGTGCATGCCGTCGACTTTCTTGTTCCAGAAGCGAGCCTCGCCTCCCTTGGCGCCGGAATTTTTGATTGACGGTTCCCACCAATATTAGACACGTTCTGCTTTTGTAACAGGCACGCCCAAGGTTTATGCACACTTATACTCAGCAATGCACCGGCATTAGCCGAGCAAAGTGGCCTGATCTCGGAGGCAACCCGATCAGAGGGGCAGTCCACAACTGTGTCCCAACCACCTCTGAGACTACGCAGGCTAGCCACCATTTTTTATCAGGAGCATTTATATACGCGTTCTCTGGGAACTTTTTTAGCCCTGGCACACTCCCGCGTACGCCCGAGCCGACTGTATGTACCGTTCTCCTGCTCCTCAGGATTTCCGGAGGGGTTCCGGCCGAAGGTCCCATGCAAAGTTCTACCCGATGCCGTATAACAGGAGGTACGCACCCTCCGCGCGCATCCACGCTCCCTTGTTTACCCGTCAACAAAACTTGCTCAGGTTGACGTGGCGAGATTCGGCCACCCTAAATTCGGAGCACCTTGACAGGTACCGTGCCTCTATTCGGGTATATCTCGTGAGCAGTACGGCGAATTTGCGTGGGGGGCTGAGCGGCGAGGAGGAAGTTGTCGGATTTACCGCCAAGGGCATACATCCTTCCTCGTCGTCAACGGACCAGGTCCTCGTGACGGCTGTACACGGCCCTCAGAGCTATGAAGACGATATCCCGCTGAAGTCATTCGCAAAATGTCAGCAACACTGTTCAAAATGGACGCACATTGGGTTCTGCCTACCCACCAATGTCTTTTAAATGCCCTGGAGTACGAATTAATACTATTCAGTGCTTGCTCGCTTTCGTGGAGGACGAGGTATGTCCCTTTGTGGTTGTACGGGCGACAATTGCATTGATCCTTGGCGATTGATAGTGGCTTTCTGGTCACCCAAGAGTTCTATGGCCATTGCGGATATGGCGTCCAGAGTTAGAGAGAGGTTAGTGGACGTAAGGAGGCAATCAAAGATGCCTCCCCGAACTACAGGTATGTATTAGGATAATTTGCGTGACTGGACATTTTAACATTGACACCCACGTGGCTAGTGGCGACCATCGACCAGGATTGGTGCAAGTAATCAAAGCAGCAAGGCATGATCGAGGCCTCGCTCGGGTCATGAACTGTTCTCAGAATGGTGGTCTATTCACTTGATGCTAGTGGTCAGCGCTCTTGATTGCATACGATCTGTGACGGCCACATATCCAGGGGTGTGTACTGCGAACCCAACCAACTCAAAGCAGGTGTGACCGAGTGCGACGATGGGACACGTTGTCCTCTTGATTCCGGACCATAACCGGCCATTAAATCCCCAGCCTGACCAACGTCCGCTTCTCCACTACCCATCACGGTAGAGAGAGCACCAGCCGGCTTTGAGATCATCTCTCCTTCACTTGGCTGCTCTGCGTAGTGCTGCAGCCAAGTGCCCGTCGCATTCCACGGGCCTTGATCTCAACATCTCTCCGCGACCGCCATTATCAGCCCGTCAAGATTTCGACTCCGTAGACACTCCACCAGGCTGTATCCCAGTTGCAAGGTATGTTTGAACCCCCGTAGAAGCTGGGCGTTTCCCTGGAGAGTTCCCTTTGACCTCCAAACGTATTTATCGTCTTGCGAAACCGTAGAAATTGATATATAAATATGCAGGTTATCTACTGGAGACGAGATATACTACCCTCCAGGCCTTTTCGCGCTTGCCTAGAAGCCAAAGCTTGAAGCCCGAGCAAAACTCGGAAAACTCAGCCTAATCAACACTCTGGTACGCATTTCTGGTTCTGAATTAATTACGAGCGCCTCTTACATGCTCATGTATCGACGCTGTTTCACACTCTCACCCCCCGACTCTCGCTCTGGTGGTTGTCCGCAGCTGCCAACGGTCTTTGGTCGTCGAAGAGCGCCTTTTCTGGTACCTCAAATTCGGGAACCGCAGGTTCAATGTCCTCAAGTACTTCCCAGTTCGCTGAAGCCCCAGCCGGTGTATCCAGCGCCAAAGAGCCGGGCGTGCCCACCCCAAAGAACGACAAACAGTTCTTCAATCCACTATCGATAGCGTCTTACGGGGAGGATCCGGTTGCCTATGCTGCGGGTTTGGATGGTGGAAGGGGCCTGGCGGGAGTGCGTGGTTAGTGAGAACACTCGAATGCCCATTATAAAATGGCTAACAGATCCACTCTCTCTGAATTCGTCCAACGCACAACAGCCCCACCTGTGCCAGAACAACGGCCCTTAAACCCAAATCAGCCTTGCCGTCCAAGGACGAACCCTCCCTCATTTGCAAATCCTTCAACTCTGGGGTTTGAGGCGACGTTGCCTGTGTCGTTCGAATACGCCCGTCAGGTAGCGGAACGATCTTATCTTACCCATCAGGCACGTCCCTGTGGCGCGAGCTCCACTCCGGTGGGGCCCGCGGAGCAAGTTGAAGGCCAAATCCAGGGCGAGCTCCGCATTCTTGCGCGGTGGGCACGCCTCCGCGACCAGACCCTCCCACCTCTCACTGTCGGTGACCTCGAATCCGATCCTTTGGGAGTCGCCGATCGATACGGAGTGAAAGGAATGTCGGTTCTCACCTCTTTCATCAATATGGAGAACTTCAGCTGCCGCGTTTGCTCCTTCACAGCGGAGACGGTCGAAGTTGCACTCCTCCATCAGGAACGGATGCTCCACTTCCAGACGTGACGGAGCGAGGGCATAGAGCAGCCCGTCATCTGCCTATCCCCGTCGTGGAATATGTTGCGCCCACCTCCTTTCTCCCATGGCCACCAATACTCCCACACCTGAGTGGGCTTCCAAAGATGATCCACGTTGTATTGGCGATACTTATCTGGACCTTAAGGATTTGTATCACGATGGCTTCTGTTTTGGTCTCGTCTCTCTGAACGCTGATCGTTGACACTTCCGTTACAAATGGACTCGTTGAGCAGTTCCACAGCTTCTCCCCTACACCTACAAATAGCTTCTCCACCTGCTCTCCCATTGCTCGTATTCTGCTCTCATCACCTTTTCTCAATGATTGTACTGCTTCCCAACTCCTGTGCTCGCTCTCGAGCATTCTCTTCGCTCGCTGTCGTTTGCGACTGCCTCTCCTTATAACTCATATTGTGTTTGCAGGGATAGCTAGCGACTAGTTGTCCTTTTAACTCTCGATACTTGATGGAACGGACATTATCCTTGAATTCAGTCTCGTTTTTACTATGCGGCGTACAACCCTCCCGTTTTCGCGGGTCAGCCTCAACCTTTTGGATTTGTATACTATGCGTCTACTCAATATTCTGCAATATGGATGGGCAGGTAGACCTTGCCCAGCAATATGATGAGGCAAGCGCCTGTATTAGAGCTGCCATTGGGTTGGACAGGTGCACCTTCAGCCCCTGAGCGGAGTTTCAAAATCCGCTGGCACTCATCTCCATATAGGATTACCTGAGTTGAACAATGGTCGATAAAGGTGTAAAGCAAGGAACAACATTCACTTCCAAAAGGGCTATTTTGGAAACACTTTGATCAGGATATATAAGTGTTCATTCATAGTCCTGTATACCTCCAGACAGTCACTGGATGAGCTGAGGAGGCTGTGGTATTTCCTGGCTATGAAATGAGGCTATTGATGGGCACCACTGGCCCACATAACATGCAGTGAGGAAGTTTAAATCCAATGACTGAGCGACCGATCTGGCCGAGGCCAGCCTGCACATGAAGGACACATAATTGCATTAAACTCGTGGTGTGAGCAGGGCTCGTATATAGAGTACCATGAGACATTGCATATCTGAAAAGGACGGGACTGTCGGCGCGAGGCTCTGTGGTAAAGGGTCCGAAACAACTTTAGCTCCCTGTGGAATTATCCCTTCGAGGTTCTAGTCGCTGGGTGTAGCCCGAGGATCTAGCATAGTGAGGCCAAGTTGTGAGAAGGGTGTGTGGTGCTGATGGTTGGGTTTGCCTGGTACGAAAAAGTGCTAATTATGATCTGACCTCTTGTGGATATTTAGCCTCGGTCTCGATTCGTACACACCTGGCTTCCGTTCTTCGTGTTGGGGCCCATCAATCACGACCTGAAGGCAACCAGACGTCCGCGTGGCCATCATATTAGTGGGCGGCTGTCCATACACCTTGTCTCCGACCACGTCACTGTCGACATTGAGGTGACCTCTCACACCATCGTACTTGAGCCCCACAGGTTTGGCCTACCAACCACGGGCAACCACACTGTTTCGCGAGCTGAGCTGGAGGTGACCGAAACTCCTCGAATCGTTTGGGATTCCAGAATATTCCCTGGAATGTGTCAATTGAACATTGAATCGGATCGAGTACATACTGTCCCATGCTCCGCCTTTCAACAGATTCCGGTACCACCGGCTAGGTTCCTTCTCCCATCGAGAGTGAGTGCCAGAAAAGGCAAAGGTTCTTCATAGGTATAATCAACTAGCTTGTGCGCAGGAACCCGCCCTGTTTGCGTGGATTTACAAGCTCCCCAAGACCTTCTGGAAGGAGCGTTAATACAACAACCTTCGTCTACTCCTCCATTACTCCTTATAAAATGAGATCGGGAATGACCGAGGTTCGCGTTCCCCGCCCTGCCGGGGGAAGTTGGTTCTTCAATCACGACCCTGTGGTTGCTTCTACGAATGCACCAAAATAACCAAACCGTTATGATCGTTTGGTACGATCATCGCTCCGGATGCGCCGCTGAGTCGTCCAGCCCCTTGGTGCGTCCTCCAAATTCTCCTTGGACTGGGGCTTGACACGTAATCCACGCGTTCGTATCTCTTCGGCTTTGAAGCAATGGCTCAACTATCTTTAGTCTAATCCCACCGTCATCGTGGATGGAGGCGTATGTTCAAGTGGATGGAGATTTCGGAAACATGAAAAGGAAACCAGTAAGTACAAGACCTGCTAAGCTTTCGTGACGATACCTTTCGTCCCACGTACGGCGTTTAGCCCAACCCGATTTAGTTTCCACGCATTGCCAGCTTCATTTCAAGTCCCGTTGCGGTGTCAGTACGCCGAATAGAGAAGACACAGTTAGTCTACATGCTAAGTTGAATGAAAGTGAACTGAATACACACACGAACTCACAGTTTTCAAACACAGATGCTCTTGCGCAATAACGGCGGAATAGGATTCCG
>Ga0307513_10009895_pt1 | contig 12031 bp, 12 predicted proteins | sample 15_EM_MG_FD_202174 | JGI IMG/M metagenome (GOLD analysis project Ga0307513, IMG submission 202174) | Populus trichocarpa ectomycorrhiza microbial communities from riparian zone in the Pacific Northwest, United States - 15_EM | ecosystem: Host-associated > Plants > Roots > Unclassified | place... | reverse complement strand
TTTTGAAAGTCCGAAGATTACATAACAACTTTCTGACACGGTTCGGGGGGCGTGGTAAAAAACAGACTTCATATATCGTGAACCGTAGGGCACTTCACATATATCGCAGTCTGGCTAGGAGAGACTAAACCGCTTCCGCCTTTCCTTTGAATTCATTCATGGGTTTGAGTGCATTGACCAATGATATTCCTCTTCATCCAGGCTCGCATTTATTCAACGTTGCGATGAGCAACGCGCTGGCGAGTGGTTAACCGAGGTCGAGGTAGGTTCTTCTCCCACCTTTCCCATCCGCATCCCCTCTCATCGCTTCATCAGAAGTAGACGCGTCATGCGTCGGTTCACCGATCCCGACCCATATACGTAGTTCTTCATCGCATTGGTTATTCACTACTGACGTCCTTCTCTCGTCCGTCCCCTGTAATATAAGCAATTCTTTGCTTTCGTCTCATTGTCTCTTTTTCTTCATCCTATCTGTTATCCTCCGTATTCGATTGGGATCGCCATGCTAATGCGATTTTTATTTTCATGTGTAGAGAATTGCTACGAACCCGTTCTGAGATGTCGCATCACGAATCTATCTACGGCTTCATTGTCCATGGCCGTTCATAATGTACCGCCCACAACCCCTGCGCCAACCTAACCATGACGTCCTACATCTTGTGCTGGTCTGGTCCACGGCGTCCGTTCTCCTCTTCCACTGGTCTGTGCCGCCGAGGATATTGGAGATATGGGAGAAGGAATGAAGATGGAGTTTCGATTCGGAAAATCGGGGTGTAGAGGTGAAGAGGGGCATGAGCGAGGGAAGGGGTGTAGAGGTTTAGAGGGGGACGTCGGTGCGACTGGAGTTGGGTGTGGAGCTTGGGTGTGGGCTGCGCATCCTATCGTGCCTCAAAGCCCCGCTTATCGATCGATTCATTCCTCGGACGCTGGGGCCGTTACGAGGTCCGGACAGTACGATGCGAAAGTGAAAAATGGAGGGGGGGAATAGTCTCAGAGTTAATTCTTATGGCGAATACTTCGTCGTCGTCGAGGATTCTCTCGACTCAGGCACCAAATCCGACACCGGAGAAGGAGAATTCGTGACAGGCTATCGGCCCCTCTCCAGCGAGTCGACGACACTATGAGATGACCAACAGATCTAGTCATCGTCCTCGCCTTTGCCTTCGACTACTTATAGTAATGTCCAGGTGAAGCGATGAGCCCCTCCTTCTCCTTCGCCAACACACGTGAGTTTGACACCTCCAAAACTACCCCAGGATCCGGAGCGACATGGAACTTGGTCCGTCGAACTTTCTCGTTGACTTATCAATTGCCGCCTCCCGTCTCTCGTCTGTGGACGGAGTGCCGAAGAAAGCAACAGCAACCTGATGCCCTATCCCGTCTTGGCTTGGGTATCAGTTTGGATTCAGGAAGGCCCAAAGTGAAAATCGGAGGTTCGAGAAGCCCTGGGTGGAGCTCGAGAGGTGGATGGATGTGGATGTGTGTGGTCGGATGGGTTTTTGTGGGTCAATTTTTTGGGTGGCTGGAGTGAGCGGGCAATTTAAAACATAATGTCTACGTTGTGTTATCCTGTATGGACTGCGTACGCCGATACTGACTACCGAAACAAGACTTCTTTGGTATCTATTTACCTCCACATTCCACTTACTCGCGTGATTTCGAACCAAGAGAGTGAGTCGCTCATACAGTCATTTCATCCGGCGTCTTGGGTTTATTTCGAATTTCGAAAGAAGAGGATTTGGTTGGAACTGAGGGGGCGCGCTTTGGATTTGGAACGGTATGCCACGAACCACGGTGCTGGACCAATGGCTCCGGTTTCTTCCTCCCACTCTACGCCGCAATCGTCTCATTGACGCAGCAGCCAGGTTATGCATGTTTCATCCCTTCCCCCCGAATGGATCCTTCTTCAGGTATTATAGATACGGCTGCACGATGAGGGGCCATTCCACTGACTGGATATCGGGTACCGCCGACTCCCTGGCTCCTGTCTGAGAAATCCTTTTTTTTATTTTATTTTATTTTAATTTCCGTTTCCATCCTCCGCACACCCTATCCTCGTCTTGCACATTGAGCGACATTCTCCGAATCTGCACTGGGCCTAGAAATGGTTTTTCCCCGACACTGTATGTGGGTGTGGGGGGGCGGACGGATGAGTTTGGAGGGCGATGATGACGGAAGGAGGATGGAACACGGGTTGCATTCAAGGGGGTTACTGGTGGGTGCGCGGTGGTCATATGGTCATGATGTGATATAACTTCGTCCCCCCCTGAGTCTTATTGTATTTTACACTTATATTTGCAACCGGGAGTGCGGGTTCATTGTAATCGTGAATTCCACTCCGAAATCTCTAGGCCAGCCTGAGCTTCACGCAAGGGGGGGTCCCCTGAAATTGTGTTCGTTACTCCCAGTCCTTATGGGGTTGAAGTTTATTTTTGGGCAATTACATAATGATATCCAAGGCTATTTAGTCATCAACTTCGAATGGTCTAGTGCCCATCCACATCGTCTCCGAGTCTGGCCGTACAATGAGGCCATGTTTCACCAAAACGTGCTGGAAATCGAGGGTAAGATCCAACGTAACATTAAGTTCTGGTCTGATTCCTTGAGTGTTGGCTACAAAACAGGAACGTGATCGCTGCATGTTTATAATTATCAGCGTCAGCGCTTATTTCAATGAAGTAGTTAGTGGCATGACCCCAGTCTCCGAACTTCTCGAGGGTCCCATCCTCTTTTTTCTGTGTATCGAAATATCTCCTCTATGTGCCTATAACACTATCTTTGTTATTGGCACCGGCAGTTATGGCATATCTTAGCGCTGCCGAGATGATCGTCAACGGCGGTTCCTCAGACCAAGGTAGCATCCAGCCGTTGATTAGAACCAGAATCAAGATATGACGGGGAGCTTCGATTCTGCGAAAGAGTCTGGTGTTGAAAATAAAGAGATGTAAATATGTTATCATGACTCACGAACCTCGATGTGCACCAACCACGCTACTTAGCCTTATCAGAACCATCAACGCAAAAGGCCATCATGCCTCGTGGTCCAACTTCCCCAGTGCTGAATCTCCAAATATGAGCCACGTTTCATAAATCTTGAGTACCCCAGGTAATTTTGGATTGGCCATCCTGGGGATGAGGCCTGATAACAGATTGATAGTTATTTATGGCTTCACAGGGTGCAGTCGATGCACTCACGGACATCTTGTCTCATGATCGCCATTTCCGGCGCTGTATAGACGAGGAGGCTATGCAGTTAGAGCACTAAGTACCATCCTGAAGTCCGAAAACCAGCCATGATCGCTCCATTCTGTTGGGTAGTAGCAGATTTATTTCATCACAGAAGATGTGCTGGTGATGAGATCAGGTGAGAGGACATCATTGATTGTAGCTACCGAATTGTGATGCTAGATATGGACTTCAATGGGTTAGGATCTGGGTTTTTTGGAAATCCGAGGGACACTCCAACCCACAGTGGTATACTGCTGAAACCAACCAAGAAACATCGCGAGGGAAGCGCACACTTCAACTGAGGGTGCCATCCATGCGAACAAGAACTTTGAGAAGTGAACTTTTCGTTTTCATTAAAGGATGTATTTACCTAGGAACCACCTTTGTCAACAGAATCTGTTGAGAATCTGTTGAGAATCTGTTTACGAAAGAATTGAAGATATATCAGTGAAACACATCAACAAGGCATTTGATGATCCCGAACTGAGGAAAAGAGCGTAGCTGGGCCAGAATGAAGAGTGGAAGATGGCATCGAAATGCTTAACAATAAGATATATGGTCTAACTGAATTGGATACGTCATTGGGGACGAAGGAGGCTTTGGATAGGACTTGATTGTAATGATGGTCGTGGTCCCGAAAGGCATATGTAGTGTTAATTATCTATGATACCAAATTTGGCTAAACCCTTCAAAAAAAGTTCTGTCCCCGACGCTAATCGGCAGCTTCTCTTCGTCCCTGGAACTATCTCCGTTCCGAAGTCTGAACATAGGATATATAGATCAGTCAAATACCACTCCTCGTCTCCAACGCACTAATTGTCCTCCCCATTCCCACCTACCCTTTGTCGCTGTTTCCTTACTTTGTCCCAATGCCTGACTGGAAACACCCCGATGGATCTCAAAAGGATGCTGATGTTTTCATTAAACTTACGCATTCGCTTGCGGGTATTTATATGTGCATTTTTCCCAGTCTTTTTCTCTTCATCTTATTGACTTATTCTCAGGTACGAGTGGTTCATATCCCTCGACTTTGAATGGGATTTCATCTCGGGGAAGAAGAGGTTCCGTTGGCCCATGGTCAGCACTGTCTGTGTCCTCAACTGAATGCAGTGACACCAGAATACAGATATTTTATTTTGCAAACCGATATTTCCTGCTCTTATCAATCATTGGAATGTAGGAGAGTCTACTTTTCAACGTAAAATTTTATTGATGAATCATGGCAGTATTGTTTCATTGGACGAAATCGAGTACGCCTGCACAATTCTAATTCCCCTCATGTTTCCCATTGCTCCTTGAACTTGAAGAGAGCTCAACTGTCAAGCATTAAACACTTTCGCTCAGGTATCTCCTGTCCGACTAGCCTTTGAACGTGTGGCTGATGAAAATCCAAATTAGCTAGCAGGAGGTGCAGCCCTTGGTTTGCCGAGCATCAATTTGTCGATCCGCACGTGAGTCATAGACCCAAGGCTGTCTCTGTATAATCTGACGCCAGTGATTTCAGTATGGCAATCTGGTCACAAAACCGCTACATCGTTGGCGGCCTTGTGCTTGTTATTCTCGGACATTGGTCCATAATTATCTTGCAAGGTGCGCCTTTTCCTTGAAAACTGGACTTTCACTCTGACGAATTGATTGTGCTCTTCATAGTTGTTCAGGCGAAAGCCATTTGGGTTCCTGGAGTAGGGTGTCGGAACATGGGGACCAACAGATTTTTTTCTGCAATCTTCATTTACTCGATGTGCTTTGACTTTATTGTTCTTTTGCTGAACGTATACAAGCTCATTGGAATAACATCTTCCCCCTCCCGCGATTTGAAGGATCGAGGGCGCCTCACTCATATGATTTTTACCGATGGCCTCATTTTCTTTATACTTGCGTGCGTGTGTATTTCACTGGAATATCACAGATGAAAGGAAGCGTCGCTCATCTCCGCATTCCAGTTTCTTGTCCAATTTCGTTGCAACAGTATTCATAGTGTTGAATATTAATAAAATTATGAGTCTCATATTCAATACGCCTGCTGCCGTAATCTCGACTGTAAGTACTTCCCTCTCCGAGTACGTTCCATTAAAGAGGCCGTCAACATGTCAGATTGTAGCATGTCGTGCAGTACGGCGGCTAACCAACTTCACGTACGATGGACCAAAGATAACATGGTCAGTCCTTCTTTCCCAGCGAATAATGCTCGTTCCCATAGATCTGTTAGTGCTCATGAAAGCTCGTCTAATAATCTGCCCATCACCAGAGAGTCATGTCATTCATAAATTACAAACACACGCCGCGCTCAGAAGTTCATGTCCGAGTCAGTTTTCGAGCATCTTTGTTTTCCCTTTGACGTCTGAACATTCTAACCTCAATTATAGATGGAAACCTTCACACGCGCGGAAGACAACCAGAATAACATTTTACCCAAGGTGAAAGAAGGTAACGAGACAGATGTGGAGAGGAACATCGAGAGGAAGGGGTCACTCTGAGATTCCTTTCACTTGTCACTTGATATTGCGACACACATTCTGCGTATATATCTTGAAAAGCCGACACATAATTGGAAGCTGCGTCGTCACGGCTCGTTCTGTGCAAAAGGGCTTGATAAATTATTGCTGCTACGTAGATAGCAATAAGCTTATTGTTTGTTCCCCTGCGGGCTTGGACCTCCGAAGACACCATTATTTAACCGATCATGGCAATTGTAAATTCCAGTCTAGGCGAAGATAGTCCTCGGGCGTTCAAACCCACGAGATCTGTCAGACATGGCGCCTAGGCCATTGGCGTGACTTGCTTCTACGCACCATCTTCGTCCCACAGAATCTTCGACCAACCGGGCACTGTTATATCCGTAAGTCGTAACCCAGATTTTTTTACCATGAGCGACCTTGAACTACAGAAACAATTCCAATGGCGAGGTAAAGCAACAATTCCAGTGAGACGTAATGGGACGCGAGCGTGGGGGACGACGGAAGGGTTACGGTGGGGAAGGGGAGGTCAATAGGGGATGTAAGGGTCGGTGGTGGTGGTATTTGTGCTGGGAACAGGTGATCCGGATGAATTTATTCGCGCCATCCTCGGGTTAGTAATAACACAGCATAGTATGCCGTATCGAAGTAAAACATCATCCGACCACAAATGTCGTCTTTGGGACACTGCCGGTGGAAGAGCTTGGTGTTGATATAGAGTGAGAAGCAAAGGTCGATATTGCAGGTATATGCATCAAGCGTTGCCAGTTCGCATGCATGCGCATAGATTCGAGGTTTCGAATCGTCTGAGCAAACAGAAGTATCGAGTTAGGATAACTTGAATGACGTTCAACGATCGATGATTTGCGAGGAGGAAAAAGCCCTCAAGAAGGGCGGGGAATGGAATAAGAACAAGGCCAGAGCGCTTTTAGAAAGGAGTAATACGTGGATAATACAAAAACGAATGATCAATGACCAAGGAAAGCAAGGAACGAGCAAAAAAAAATCACGAGACTGAGAACACATAAATTTGTCGGATATGAACACTGCTTTCTCATTGATCATTCGAAACCCGGCTGGTAGTGACGTCGGTATATTTGATGTCCTCGGCCTCGTAAGTTCGATTCTGGCCTGTGCTTAATACTTTTTATTGAACCGTTTTTTGCAAGTCTTTTGCAACCCACGGGTGTTGACTCGCTGGTCGATTTTCTCCCTTAGACTTTTTTGCGGTGGCGGACACCGTGGAGCCTATTAGAGCCTGTTGCAGAACAATTTTAAATATTTTATGTTTTCAGAACGTTACAATTTTTGTTTTCAAAGTTCGGCACAACCGAATTCAACCTTCTTCGCTTAAATCGTTTGCAGAGTCTAAATTTCAGACTCGAACTAGTACTCGGACACGTTGACGCTGTCCAATTGACAATTATGATAAATCGTATATTATCAATTTGACCTAGAATATTTTAGTGTAGTAATGTTATATAAATGACCGACGCTCGACACTTGCACCAATAACGGACTCGGATTGCCACGGTGTTCAAATTTTATTGGGCATAAATTACTAATAATTAAAGATGTCGACCGCCCAAGGGGGTGACACTAAAAAAAATAAGGATATCACGTCAAAATTTTTTTTAAGGACCAATTTGGTGGACTAACTAACTGGTTGTGGGAATTACCTTCAAAATATAGTAACTTCTTAATCTAATCTAATCTAGTTTATTTAAATTCTTTTTTTCCAACTTTTTTTTGCCACCCTGGATGGTTTTTCATCGTTATTTCATTTATCTACTATAGAATTACCAGCCAATAACAGCTAAAAATACATTTTCTTTAGTTCTTATACACCTGAGCTTAACATTGGCTCCCAGATTGTCATTTGTGTTGAAATAAGCATGTCACTGTCGCTTACTCGAGGAATAGGGACCCTCGCAAACGCGCGAGGGCTCGACTCGTTAAGATACTATTTATATACAATATAATTGAATAGAACTGAGGCTCAGAGAATGAAGAAAAAGGCACCTGCATGGTAAACAAAATACTGTTCCGAAGTGAGCATCGGAACCCGTCATGTGGTGTGCTTGATATTGCCTCCGGAATTCCAACAATTTGTCATTGCAATGCTTTCAATGCTTGGCATTTAAAAATCCCAGCATATGGGTGAGAAATGGCTACAAAATAGCCCATTTATACAATATTTTTAGTGGGTCAAAAATTTTTTTAAGGTCCTCTGGGCCGGACTAACTAACCAACGTGATATCTTAGATTTTTCCATTGTCACCCCCTTGCGACCGCCATAACACAGCTATTTTTGCGAGACACCGAATATCTAATGATTCAAGTCGTCGCACACCTACGATGGCTGGCTTGACAGCTCCATGGACAGCTACATCAATGCAGTTCATTTCGAACTTTCATTTCCCCCATGCCGGGTGACGTCATTCTTTGTGACGGCTGGTTGCTCAATGGCAAGGGACTTGTCACGTGGTGTTGAGTTGTATCGTCTCTCGCTCTCTGGGTGCTATCAGTATTCCATTTTTCGACCCAAGCACGTTTACCACCCCAGTCGCACAGCACAATGCACTGTCCTCGTATTATGTGGTCGTAATTCCTTCCACACTACTTCCCCCCACCTAGTATTGCTCCTGAGCTATGTAACAAACGGGCCTCCGGGTTTACACCTCTCGTTGAACGAACCACCATCTTTCGTTGATGGTAGGGTGAAGTCCCAGTCCCCCATGCTCCCTTCCTAGTCGATTACGCTCTACGTCTTCACTGGCACTCCCAAATACTCCCTCATTGTCACAGGCGAAGGCCCTCAACCCGTCTTTGATCCGCATTTATATGGTATCCTTTCTTTGAAAAACCCCTGCCTTCGCGTACATTGACTGATGACATTCCTCTTCATCTATTTATCCAGGTTGAGATTTTTGGCGAGCGGAAATCAACCGAGGTCAAGGTGAGCTCTTTTCTTCTCTCCTCTCCTCTTCCCATTTGCATTCACTCTCGCCGCGTCATCCGATATCCATGGGTCGGGGTCGATGAGCCGTTCGTTGGTTTGACAATCAAGGCCATATACACCGTTTTTCATCCCCACTGGTTATTCCACTACCGATATCTTCTCTCATATGTCCGTCCCCTGTAATCTAACCAAACCTTTTCTTCGTTCTATTTGCTCCTTTTTCGATGGAATCGTTAACGCTAACACGACCTTTCTCTCTATATAGAGAACATTGTTTCAAACCCGGTAGCTGCGCTGTCGCACTTCCCATTTGTGTCTATACACCTCGCATCGGTGTCTATGCGCCTCATCGACATCAACCACGGTCGTTCATACTCCTCAAGCCTCAACAGCGAATCTCAACCTGAGCCTCTTCCAGCACGTCCCCCGATGGTTTGGTGGGATTACGTTGACTCCAGTTCAACAGCCTCGTTTGCATCTCGTCGCCGCTTGCGGGTCAAAGGCAAAGAGGAAAGCGGGAAGCCCGGGTGGAATAGTTGTTCTGGTCGATCGCCCATGACCCAAAGGTGCATGGTGCTGGATGAGATTGGAGATCGAAGGGCATTCGATCGCGGAAACCACAGAAGGGGGGAGGCTACGACTGTTGAGGATTCCGTTGCTGTTCGAAATGCTGCGAAGAACTCGAACCCCAAGGACGCTGTTGAATAACGCTCTGAGGTCTGCGGAATCGACGACGACGATTGACCCCTAAATGGTGGTATTGTTCGCCTACTGGCGTCGTTGACGATGCTGCGCTGGGCGTGGACGCGATGCAAATGACGAATAAGAAGACGAGGCGATGGCTCCCGAACGTGATTGCAGGGAACCAAGGCTGGAGCGAATATGGCCTCTTCTTCTTTCATCTTCTGTTACCCCACGCCATACAAAACTCCATTCGTCGACCATTCCCACAAGTAGAGTCGATCGAAGACTCCTTGCACTTCCCCGAACCACCCACCCAAACCCCTGCGTCGACCTAATGCAGAACATCCCGCTGGTTTACTCTAGGCCGTCCGTTCTTCTCTTCCACTGGGCTGTGATGTTGGCCGTCAAGAGGAGGAGGGATGATCATGGCCAGAGAAGTAAATCCCAATTTTCGATCGCGCCAACACCCAATTACCAACCCCTTTCTTCCATATAGAGCTTGCCAAATCGCGTTCGTACCACTGTTCAGAGGGAAATTTTCTTCATTCCATTCAAGTCAGTCATCACAACCGTTGTTGAGTTCGGGGCTCTGGTTGGGCTCTGGACGCAGGAGACGATGGCTCCAAAATTGAGAATACGAAATTTAAAAATGTCCATTGTCATGAGATTATATTTCAAAATCCGACCACACCCCTTCTTGTCCCATCAGTTTACTCAACTATGTACTCGAGTTTACCATCCTCTGCCGCTCTCAGCCTTAATTTTGCTCCTGCTGGAACTTCTTCATCCACGTTCCTCATTAAGACAGCCGTATCCGAAAATGACGTCGTGATATCTCCAGTGTTATTTCTCACCATTATCATGACGCCAATAATGAGTGAAATTAGAGCAACACCCAAGGCCGTCTATAAAACGTAGCGAGAGAAATGGTGAGAACATAACATGAGAGTAAAGGGCAGTTACTCACACCGTATGGTGCCCAAAGCGCAAAGGAACTATATTGATAAACCACAGCTTGATGATCAAAGGAACAATTCGCGCTCATCGTTCCCAAGTTCAGCGTGAGCAGTGCAGCAGTAACGTTATGCGACATCTCCTCAATTCCTCTCAAGACATCCCCCCAGACAAATTCCGAGACACCACCACTGTTACTCCCAACCTTTATTTCCAAAAAGGAAGGCTGGCTGGCCTGCCTGTAGTCCGACAAGATCACATCAGATTGCAAAAATGCATTGCCGAGGAAAACTGCCTGCGTGGCATAAGAGATAGAAACAAGTTGCCTCCAGAAATTGAGCACAGTGGCACTTGAAATATTGTCGAAGAACGTTCTGTTTCCAAGGTCTGGCATGATAGAATTCACTCCCGTGATGTTCGTTGTAACAGATTGGGCACCTCCTTTCGTCTGGACCTTGAGTCGACATTTAAAAAAAAATTAGAGACAAACTACTAGACAACGCAATTATCCACACCTCGACATCATATTGGGCTTGAGAAGTTAAGCAAGACGCGTTTCCCCACGTTCCGTTCGGGCCGTTGGACTGCCATGCAATGTAAAATGTCCCCATCGAAATGGGATCCGTTGTCCCGTTCCAAAGCGTGGTGAAACCTGTAGCAATCGCGTTGCCTGCTTGGTCGTACGGCAACGATGATGGGTTTGGTGTGCACTGAAAGACAAAGGAGGGGACAGACACATTGTAGCGGCAGTTAGGCCCGCATGCTTGAGGCAAATCTGGAATGCGCTGCTCGACGAGCCATTGCATGACGAGCACCGTGGCCCTTTCAGAGACGTTATCCCACTTACCTGCCACTGTTGTGTAAAGTGATGTAGAATCGGGGGTGTCCGGAGTTGAAATATTGCCAGTGGGGATCATACAAGTTCCGATGTCGGTAGAACTTTTGGTGGTAACGGTCAACGAACCTGGTGTAAAGACTCCAGAAAGAGGAAGGAGGCTGAGGGCCGAGAAGAAAACAATAGTGGGGTTGAAAAAAAGAGCCTGAGGAAAGGTTTTGTACAGTTGGTCCTGGCGTTCAATCCGATACATGGCGTCGATTTCTATTTCGGGTTGTCCTTAGCAACAAAGTCAGAATCCAGTAGAAATGCATACGTTTTATGGTTAAGGGTTGACGAACGACTGAGAGCCAGAGGCATTGAAGGACCACAAATGCCATCGTAACTCCAACAGCTGATGTAAATCCAAAAGAGAAGGCGACACCGATCCGGGTTACCCAATGTTGTGGACTTTGACGGCGCTCTCAGCTTCCGCGTTAAGTGGAAGGTAAATCCTGCCCAGGATTTACGAGGATGCATAGCGTAGCAGAGAGGAGCGTGGTGGGCGAAAGTGCAAAGCACTTTCCCGACACATGCTCTCGGATCCTGACCTAACCAGGGTGTCCGAACAAACGCTGCGATACCCAAAATATTAGGAGCCTGGCGACGCATGGAGCGTGCGAGGATACCCACATATTAGGAGACAGGCCTAGAATGAATCTATAAGTATTAAAGGAGTTGAGAATGACGTACCAAGGGAGCAGTTGGGAACTCTAGCTGTTGTTGCTTCACGGAACAGTGATGCGGGAGGCTGAGTTGAAAAGATAATAATTGTAAAATAAAATGGGAACCTACTGACGATATTCAGGTCTTTGATCTGCCTTCCTTCTGATCTCGATAACTTGAAGAAAGGATATATTTGAGTGGCAATTT
>Ga0307513_10009894_pt1 | contig 12032 bp, 7 predicted proteins | sample 15_EM_MG_FD_202174 | JGI IMG/M metagenome (GOLD analysis project Ga0307513, IMG submission 202174) | Populus trichocarpa ectomycorrhiza microbial communities from riparian zone in the Pacific Northwest, United States - 15_EM | ecosystem: Host-associated > Plants > Roots > Unclassified | place... | reverse complement strand
CATGCGAAGTATTTCTCCTCGCACTTGCTCAAATTCAGCATCAAGGCCATTTAAGAAGATATGTATCCTTAATTTGTCAACTGCTGCTTTATACATAATAATATCTTCAGGGTCCTTCATTTTAACTTTGTCATGGTAATCAAGTTCTTGAAATATTTCAACTAGCTCACCATAATATGTAGGAAGAGAACGATTGGATTGACGAATAGAGAAGGCACGCTGACTGAGAGTGAAGATTTGTGTTTCATCCAATCCATCATAGAATGCTTTAGCAAGAGCACTCCAAATTTCACGAGCAGTACGTAGGTGAAGATACCTCTTCATAATCTCTGAGGTCATTGATGTGAGTAACCAGCCTTTAATTTTTTGATTTTCGGCATACCACTTGGAGTAAAAGGGGTCTTTTGCATCAGGTTGAGGTGAGTCGCCAATAATATAATCCAGTTTTTCACGACCAGCAATCTGCATTTTGATGATTTGGGACTAGGTGTCATGATTGGTTTCGGTGAGTATTATACCAGCATTGAAACCTGAGTTTTCAGTTTGAACATGTATAATAGGAGAGGGTGTTTCAGTAGTCATTGTATTGAGGGTGATTTGATTCAGTGGATTTGCAGGGATTTTAGAAAACCTGCTCTGATACCATATAGAATTCAGTAATAAGTTTCACGTTATTCATTCAGGTTACAAATACAAGAAGTCCATGGCTTCTTTATAGTCCCTTGTACCGGTTTCTCCCTACAGAATAGGAGATACATATTGACAGTGATAGACATGGAATATAACTGAACAACTAAGAGTTCTAATCACAACTCTTTAGAAGCTAATTACAATCAGAGATAATTACAATCTCCTACATCTGTCACCTTGCTTCTCTGCTTCTTTTTCCAAGCGGTAGTTCTAAGAGGAAGGTCGGCGGTGGTGATGTTGCTGGGATGATGAGCTTGGATTGATGAGCTAACGGTGATGCTGGTGATCGATTGGGCGGTGGTGTTTTCTGTCATCTCTGTGTTTTTCCTTTCTCCCCTTCTGTCCCGTTCTTTCTTCTTCTCCTTTTTTTCCCCCTCCACTGTCACCTCTCCTCTCTCGTTTTTTTCTGCCTCCCCTTTCTTTCATCATCTTTCTCTAGCTTTTATAAGCCAAAGAATGCCTTGCGGTGCAACATTCGGCTTGGTAACGGCATGTAGAGGAATAGTAGCCATGAAACATTCCTCATAACTGAAGCAATCTGCTGTTTTTGTTGCTGAAATGGCTCCACTATCTGCTAAAATGGTTGTGAAGAAAGGTGATGAAATAGTGCTCTGAAATGGTGTCGTCTTCCTATTAAAATGGATATTCCTGATTTGGTCCTTGGATGTTTTTACAATTTTGTAATCAAGCCCTCCGGATAAATTGTAATTGGATCCCTTGATTTTAGTGTCTTTTCCGGTTTGGTCCTTGGTTTTAGATTGTTTCAATCAAGTCCCTAATTAACCACCAAACTTTAATAATTTGCAATTAAGCCCCCGATTTGACCAAATCAACTCTTCAAAATTATAATTGGACCCCAGAACTTTAATTTCTTCCAATAAAAACCTAAATTGACTTTAAAACCAATTTTCTTACAATCCAACCCTCCATAAATTCAATTAAACCTTAGATAAAATTTAATTGAATTTGAATCTATAAACATCTGATTTTGAATATATTTTTCAAAATTGAATTTTTTTTGTCAACAGGGCTCTCATCAGTTAAAAATATACTGTCAAATTTCAACCTTTTGCATTTTTGAACCTCCTCAACCAATTTTAGCTATTTTCGGCATTCCAACATCCTTTTCTCGCTCCTATTATTTTTTAGATTTCTTCTGAATATTTTTTTGATATATATATATATATATATATATATATATATATATTATTTTCTCATTTTTTTATGGGAACCCAAAAATGGGTAACAACATATGCCCCCTCTTTACAATACTTATGGAGCAAAGACTTTTGCGTAGTAAGTTTTGTAAAGATAAACAAACCTAAACTTCCAATCTTGATTTTCTGAAAACTCGACTGATCTGAAATTCTATCTTTACCGCCATCTTCCTTCAACTAGGAACTAATGATCCAAACTTGATTATCTTGAGAACATGATCTTGGTGCCCCTCTAAATTCTCTTGTGGTGACTTCCTTTTAACCAAAGCTAAAATCTTATATGTGGTTGGGCTAACCTGAGATCCCATCAGGTGATCCCCTTTAACCATAACAAAAAATTTGTGTGGTTAGGCTAACTTGAGATCCCATTCGGTGATCCCTTTTAACCAAAACCAATATCCTGTGTGTGGTTGGGCTAACCTGAGATCTCATCCGGCGATCCCCTTTAACTAGAACCAATATCCTGCGTGTCGTTGGGCTAACTTGAGATCCCATGTGGCGATCCCCTTTAACCAGAACCAAAATCTGTATGGTTGGGCTAACCTGAGATCCCATCCAGCGATCCCCTTTAACCAGAACCAAAATCCTGTATGTGGATGGGCTAACCTGAGATCCCATCCGGGGATCCACTTTAACTAGAACCAATATCCTGTGTGTGGTTGGGCTAACCTGAGATCCCATTTGGCGATCCCCTTTAACTAGAACCAAAATCTATATGGTTGGGCTAACTTGAGATCCCATCCGACGATCCCCTTTAACCAGAACCAATATCCTGTGTGTGGTTGGGCTAACCTGAGATCCCATTTGGCGATCCCATTTGACCAGAACCAAAATCTGTATGGTTGGGCTAACATGAGATCCCATCTGGTGATCCCTTTTAAGTAGAACCAAAATCTGTATGTTCTTCCTGATGGCAGGGTTTGAACTTTCTTCTCTTGTTTTGAGAATTTCCTAATGGTAAGGTTCTTTTCATTTTTCTTCTTGATGATAAGGTTTGATCAAACTTTTCACTTGATGCTTTCTTTTTTCTTTTTTTTGTGATTTTCCAGGACTGACATTTGTCCTTCCTAATTGCAGGGTTGACATCTGTCCTCCCTGATGACTGAAATTAACTAGATTTTTCTTGATGACAAGGTTGGAAAACTTGGTGCTTCCTGATTGCAGGGTTGACCTGAAGACTCCTCGTGATGACAAGGTTGATCTTCTTATTTCTTTGAGATTTTCCTAACAGTAAGGTTTATCTCATCTTCTTCCCGTTCTAGGGTCACAACCATGATTCTCTGTTATTATCAGCTCATTGATTCTTTTCTTTTCTTTTTCTCTTTTCTTTTTCAATCTTGCTGGACTTCTTTAAGGATTTTCCTGTAACGAATAAAAATATGTGTGCAATGCTTTGAAGTTAGATGACATGCATGCATCCTTACCTGATTTCAAATATAGGTCCCCCCCTCTTTGATGTCCCATCGTAATAGGGTGCCTTTGTTTGCTATCCAAAAGCCTTCTTTGCTCATTCCATGTACTGGCCCGTTCATGTGCTAGTCATCCACTCCACTGTAAATGCAGCGCTTACCTAGGCTATCTTCGATGATTATTGGTTTCACTGTTTATCAAGCTTGACAATGCCCCCAAGTGTGGTGTTGCTTGATTCGTCATGAAGGAGCTTAACAAATCATTTCATCTCCTGGATTCTTTCGAGAATCATTCTTTGATTAGCTGTGTGCATCCTACCAGCACTCATCAAGAGGTTTTCTAGTGTCGTCCTTATCTTAGATTGCTAATCAGCCATTGACTTACCTCTAGTGCTCGTTCATCTGATTATCTTCCTTTCAACACCATTGTCTTCAGTTTCATTGATTTATCATTTAATCATCATTTTTTTATTGCCCCCTAGCTGATCTGAATACTACTTGTTTTTCCTTCAAAGGGTCCACTGTATTGCCCCCGGCTACTTAACTTTTCAAGAAGTGTCTAGAAGTATTGATATCACTTCTGTCAAGGATCTTGCAAACTCGATCGGTGCTCTTTTTGTTTGACAATCTTTCTTGTTCGGGAATCAACTCTCATATTTTCAAAGATCATGTCTATTCAAAGTCTAATTGTTGAAATGAAATCAGAGAGATGTCAGTTTTGTGAAAGTATTTTTTTTTTTGAAATTCAAACTTCTCTAGTCAAAGACCTAACACACGTCATTCAATACATGTTGTCCTTTGATTATCTTGCATTTTAAAAACAGAAATAGACTCGTTGAAAGATTAAAATGGCTTTTTCCATGGTTCTTTGTGTTAATTTTAATCTCTGATCTTGGGTATATCTTTTGATAGTCTGTGAGGAGGTGACCTTTTTGTGAATTTCAAAAACAAGATGCTAAAGTCGGAACTCAGGCTTTATCGAGAAAGGTTGTTTCTTTTTTTTTTAGCACTTATTTTATCAGTATGTATAATAACAAGTAGCTTAATCCATGAAGCCATGACCTTTATGGAAAAACTCTTCAAGCTTTAAGAGCGCCATTTATTGGTTCAAATTGCTTACTTGATCGAAAAGGGCTTTTAAAAGCACGTAATGTAGGCTATGGTTTATGGCTATGAAATAATGAAATTTTACAGGCTCAAAAGGTGTTTGAGGGTTTCAAAGACCTCGGATCAACATCAATAATTCATCAATTACATATAACCATGTTAACCTCAAAGATCAGAATTCTCTTGACATAGGTCATGATGCAAATCCAACTTTTTCTTTGATGAATAACCAATCTAAATCATCTAATAACATCAGGGGCTTTTATCATGGATGCCAAAAGTCATGTTTGTAGCTCAATATTTTTTTTATGGTATCGACTTTTGACATTTGTTGTGTCTTTCCTTGACTGAAACTTCTTTTGCCTTTCCTAGACTCAATAAGCATTCTCCTTCCTTTATCTTTGATCTGCCTTTAAGTGTAGGCCATTTTCTTTTTTTTTCTTTTTTTATATTTTTATATGGCTTTCACATAGCCTTTCTCACAATTTTCTAACATACCCTTAGTCTAGGTCTTCTTTCTTTTAGCTCTCTCTCAAACGTTGGACTTTTGTTCTAAGTCTTCCCTTTCACTTTTTTCTTCTCTTATTTGCCCCTAGTATGGGGTTTGATCCTGGTCAGGGTTTCTTTTGAAAAGAATATTCTATCAGGCTTAAAATGGGATTGCAAAGGATAAATATCTTTAGAAAGTGAGGGGATATCAAAGATGGCCTTTTCTCATTTCAAGCAAGGTCGGTATGAACCGATAAATTTTGACCTCGTCTAGTGTAATGATTTGTACTTGCAAAAATCTTGATTCATGAGTCCATAATTACCGAATCCACTACATGTCATTATGCATACTGCTAAAACTTAGCTATATAATGTGTGGTTCAGTTTCATGTATGAGCACAAAATTTGTTTGGTCACCCTATATCATTTTAACAAGCATCGAGTCATTTCTGCAATCAAAATACTTTCAGGATTGATTAGCCTTAATCGAGCATTGGAGTTCGATCAAAATATTTCACCGAAATAAATTTTGAAAGAAACATCTTCTTATTTCATGACAATAATAAGACTAAGAACAAAACATAATCTATTGAAAGGTGAGATATGATCACAAAACCAAAATGATGGACAACACAATTGACAACATGACATTTCTAAACAGCTTCTTCATCGATCATATCATTTTGGTATCATTCTTCACCAAAATCTGCTCGTCTCTTGCTCACCAATCTTTCAGACTTAATCTTCGAAGTTCTTGCAATTCTTCAACTTTTCCTCTAGATTATTTCATCCAGAGGATCACGCCCCTCTTGCTCCATCATTTTTTGTCATGATCCAAACTTCCATGAAATTGCTCTCCTTGTCGATGCATGTCATGGCGAGCTTTCCTTTGTAATTAGTAAGTCTAATATCTTTGTTATCATTGCCCTAAGAGGCTAGTAGGGGAAGTGGGAACAAACAATGACTCTCCCTTTTTACATCAAACGCAAAGACGTTTCCCTTCCAAGTGAGCCAATGAAATGAGGCATTTACGGATACTTTTATTATGCGATGAAGGGACTCTTCATGAGGCAACTTCACTTCATCTAAAAGCTTCCATTTCCAAGTTGCTGATTCAAACAACTCGACTTTAATGCGTGCATTGGTACATATAGAATTCTTTATATGAGCAGAATTTAGGCTTCGAGAATCTCACAATCTTGTATCGTAAAGGCTTTGACCTTTCAATCATTACGCCAAATTCTATAGTATCATATCGTGTCTTTGGATTCAGGATCTTTTGCCATTGTTGGATAGAAGGGATACACATATAATAGCATGATTTATTATGTGCATGACAAAGTATAACTCCTTGATTTGTTGATGACACAATCTCCACGTGTTCTGGAAGAAAATCAAAGGGTATTTGCATATGGGTCTTCACAGTGTTAGTTGAAATAAAGGAAACTTGATATTTGTTCCTGATCATGCTTTGGATAAGGAAACCAGAGACAATGTTGGTTCTTTGGCTATGTAGCCTTGTGAAAAGGGATTCGTAAGTCAACTTGTTGTACTCCTTAGAAAGAAGCCTACATTTCCCCATAGTCTCCATTGAAGAGCGTGTCAACACTTCATAGATGGCATCTCGGCACAGGTCACTAGCTGAGTCCATTTGAAACAGAGAATCTTATTACCACAGGCTGTGTCTCTTGAGCGAATTTTCCTTGTCACTGTCAGATGTTGGCAACTCTTAATTCTAGAGAGGAGAGCAGAATTGGGGGACCTTTATTTCAAACTATGAACATGTATGTTTAAATGTATGAGGATGTTTTATATGACGAGCTTGCCCTTCAAGGGTCGACACATGGTCGTAACCCTTGCAAGAATTTTGATTCTTGCTCTATAGCGGAAATTTTCTGAGTAACGACCATTGTGTCAACCACAAGTCTTCAGTTCAAGATGCTTTAGGAAGGGTTTACTCTGATGCAAAATAAAAGGTAACATGCACAACCTAAGGACAAGTTCTATTCATTAAGTGATACAAAAGGTAGGTTGACTATCTAGTCTCAAAAGGGTCTCATATCTACCTAGTGACGATCTTCATAAAGATAGTGTGGGGGCGTTGCATGGAACAGTTAAGGCACATATGCCCACCATTACCAAGCAAGCACTCAGTTATGAGTTGGGTGTTTCACGCATTTGAACCCTGATGAATAGTCATAAGGCAGATCGCTAATTCCCACCTAACTTAGAAGCTTGTGTGTGCTTTCCAAAAAATTAAAGTATGTGATGCATGAGGCAGTTTTATACAATGGATGAACATATATGTACAGAAATTAAAGCATGTAAGAAAATAAATAAAATAAGCTTATTAACAGAAAACACACAAATCAAACAAAACACAATTATCAGACAAAAACAAAGCTTAGTCCACAAGATCCCCAGTGGAGTCGCCATTCTGTCGCATGTGTGCGGCGTCGCGGTGAAAACATTCACTCTTAAAATGTAGTATTTAATTTGAAAATGTGGGGAGACAAAGAATTCTTGTCTTTTATTAGTGGAAAAATGGAATGGGAGTCGTCACCTAGTATTTTGGTCACCAGGAACCCTAACTGGTCTCAAAGATCGGGTACGGAGACTGGTTGCGTAAAGGGAAGGTATTAGCACCCCAAATACGCCCTACCTAAGGTAAGCTACATTGTTTTATTGTCTGATAAAATCTAAGGTCCTGTCGTGTTTTCTAGTTGTTGGTCCGTCTATGATTTAAGAAAAGTCCTTCTCGGTAAGGAGGTCCTTGTCTTATCGGGTAAAACCTGACCGTTTTAACGCTAACAAAAGAATTTAATATCCGGAATACGTCTTACGTATAAGGTCGTAACCCCAGGTATTAAAATAAAACAAAATAATTTTTTTGGAATTTTTGAAATATTGGCCAGTTCTCGTGACTTTAATAAACCGGTTAATAAAGCCAAAATGCATGCTAAAACCTTTTTTTTTTTATCAAGATGCAATATGATTTTTTTTTTAGAGAGACTTGGCCGTATGCATGAAAACACAATATTTTTTATTATTTTTTTTAATGTCTTGATGAAAACCAGGTATTTTAATACCGGATTTGTATCTTTACAGTATAAAAATACAAACCGATATTGATCAAAATGCAGGAAAAACTTTACAAAAAATCACAAATTTTTTTGAAATACTTTTTGAAGAATTGTTTTTGTTTTTTTTTGGCTGGGCCCACCCGACCCATTTGGCTGGGCTGGACCCAGCAAGCCTAGTCGGGTCACTAGCCCAAGCCAGTGACCCGACTAGCTTTTAAACGCAAGCGTGCGTGAACAACCTGCACAATGTTTGTGCAATTATAAACGGAAGGAAAAGGAATGAAAAGCTTACCTGGTTCACAGCCGCTGCTGGGAGAAATCCCTCCTAAGCTTGTCGCTGGGATTCTAGGAAGAAGCTATGATGCCACTCCCTGTCTTGCTCGGTCTGGTTCCTGGTTCTGGAGAAGGGGAAGTTGATGGTGATGCCGTCCTCGTCTACTGACTTCTTCTCTCCTCCTATGTTCTCCCCGTTTTCTTTCTGCCCCTGCTCTCCCTTACTCTTCTTCTTTCTGCTCTCTCGTTCTCCTCAATGTCTCCTTCTTTTTTTTCTGTCTTTTCTCCCTTCCTCTTCCCTTTCTCCTCCCTCTGCACTGGCTTCGTGTGGTGCTGCTGCTCTCGTTGGTTCACAGTGGCGGCTTCGCCGTTACAGACGAAGAAGACAGTGTGGAAGGGCTGTTCCACCAACACTGCTTCCTCTCCTCCTGTTGTTTCCTCTGTTTTTTTCTTTGTTATCCCGTTCCTCCTCCTCCTTTTCTTTCTCCTCACTGTCACCTCTCCTCTCTCATTTCTCCCACCCTCCGGTTCGGTTCCTCCTCTAGCTTTTATAGCCAGAGGACGCAGGCGTTTTGTTGTAACGGCCGGCGTGCATCACAGTGGCAAGGGATGTCAGCCGCTAAACGTGCTCCTTGATTGAAGCTGGTAACGCCTGCATTGCCTTTACTGCAGAAACCGTTGCAGATGAAGAAGGTGATGAACAAATGAAACGACATCGTTTTCTAATTCAAAATGAATATTTCTGATTTGGTCCTTGGATGTTTTAACAATTTTACTCGGGCTATCCTTAATGAATTGTATTTTATCTTCACGATTTATAGATGCCATTCCTAAAGAACGACATTGTGCATTACAAGTCCATCTGGCACATCGATGATAGACTTTTAGTCGTTTTGCACGATCTTTCTTTGCAAAATTGCTTTTACCTATCCTAGGCATGTATGAAATGAAAGAATTAGAGGACTTACCTGATAATCAGACCTTTGCTTTAATTAGCCAGCGAATATCTTCAAGAATTCCATGATTCATTAACAACCTCAATCTTGCACACCTAGCACGGTAAATTTTTGCAATCGCATTTGGAGGCAAAGCGGGAAAATAGTTTTTCAATTTTTCAAGAGTGGTGTCCATTTTCAAATTAGAATTGGAGAAGAGATTCAAAGAAGGGAGAAAGAGCAAAGAATTGCACAAATATATACAGATATGAGTTATTATGGGAAACTGAAAGAACCTACTTAAGTCACGGAGTACCGTTATCCACCATTTGACCGGGGTGAGAGAGACTAGCAAAACAAAAGTTACACCAAAATGAAACACAAAACAATGTGAGAAAAAGAATCAATCTTTATATACAGGATCACTCAATTCAATAGAGTCATTTTCAATTGAAAAATTGTCAAAGTAAACTTTCAAACGATGTCCATTTACCTTGAAATCATTGTCATTCTTTGGATTCTCGATATCACAGGCCCCATATGGATACACATGTTTCACAATAAAAGGACCGCTCCATCTTGATCTTAGTTTTCCAAGAAATAAATGGAGTCAAGAATTATAAAGCAAGACTTTTTTACCAACATTGAATGTTTTTCTCAGTATTTTCTTGTCATGAAACTCTTTGATTCTTGCTTTATGAATTCTTGAATTTTCATATGCATCATTTCTTATTTCCTCAAGATTATTTATTTGTAATTTTCGCAACTGACTAGCATCATCAAGGTTAGAATTAAAAGCTTTAATAGCCCAATAAGCTTTATGTTCCAGTTCCACAGGCAAGTGACAAGGTTTTCCATAGACTAGTCTATAAGATGACATACCTAATGATATTTTATAAGCAGTTCGATAAGCCCAAAGTGCATCATTAAGTCTTAAAGACCAGTCTTTTCTATTGGGGTTCACTGTTTTCTCCAAGATCTGTTTGATCTCCCTATTAGCAAGCTCTACTTGTCCACTTGTTTGAGGGTGATAAGGGGTGGCAACTTTGTGTGTGATTCCATATTTCTTCATTCAAGAATCAAATGACTTGTTGCAGAAATGTGTTCCACCATCAGAAATGTGTTCCACCAACACTTCACAGAGTTGGGTGTTTCACGCATTTGAATCCTAACCAATAGTCATAGGGCAGATCATTAATTCCCCACCTAACTTGGAAGCTTATGTGTGCTTTTCAAAAATTAAAGTATGTGATGCATGAGGCAGTTCTATACAATGCATGAACATATATGTACAGAAATTCAAACATGTAAAAATAAATAAATAAAATAAGCTTATTAACAGAAAACACGCAAACCAAACAAAACAAAATTATCAGACAAAAAACAATGCTTAGTCCACAAGGTCCTTAGTGGAGTCGTCATTCTGTCGCACGTGTGCGGCGTCGCGGTGAAAAAACATCCACCCTCAAAATTATCTAAATGTGGCAAATACGGGGAGACAAGGAATTCTTGTCTCTTATCAATGGAAAATTGGAATGGGAGTCGCCACCTAGTATTTTGGTCACTAGGAACCCTAATTAGTCTTAAAGATCGGGTACGGAGACTGGTTGCGTAAAGGGAAGGTATTAGCACCCCAAATACACCCTACCTAAGGTAAGTTGCATTGTTTTATTGTCTGATAAAATCTAAGGTCTTGTCGTGTTTTCTAGTTGTTGGTCCGTCTGTGATTTAAGAAAAGTTATCCTCGGTAAGGAAATCCTTATCTTATCGGGTAAAACCTAACCGTTCTAACCTCAACAAAAGAATTTAATATCCAGAGTACATCTTAAGTATAAGATCATAACCCTAGATATTAAAAGAAAACGAAATATTTTTTTTGAATTTTTGAAATATTGGCCTAGTTCTCGTGACTTTAATAAACTGGTTATTAAAGCCAAAATGCATGCTAATACCTATTTTTTTGAATTTTTGTTGTATGAAAATATGATATGATTTATTTTTTTAGAGACTTGGCCGTATGTATGAAAACAAAACAATTTTTTTTTTATGTTTTGACAAAAACCAGGTATTTTAATATCGAATTTGTATCTTTATAGTATAAAAATACAAACCAATATTGATCAAAATGTAGTAAAAAATACGCGGGCAAATCACAAATTTTTCAAAAATATTTTTTTGAATTTGTTTTTGGGCTAGTTCGGCACTGCCCGGCCCAGTAAACAAAAACAAACAGTGGAGAACTCTCCACTATTCACATACAACGTGAACAGTGAAGTAGCCCGAGTGAGGAAGAATATTGGTTATATGCCGATCATCGTGATGCCGCACCATATGTGACAACTTGATGAGAGGGTTTTCAACTTTCAAATTAGTCCTCTCCTTTCCACAATTAAAATTAGATCACTAAAAATTAAATGAATTTTTTTGTTTTCTTTTCTCTCTCTCTCTCTCTCTCTCTCTTTTATTTTTAATTCTTTGAAAAAGATGCAAAAAAACAACGCAAATACATCAAGGATATATTTTTTGGTTTTTTTTTTTTGCTATTTTTGGTTTTTCTAAATTGTTTTTTCAAAAATGGGGTAAAACATTGGGTAGCAATAAATGTCCCCTCTTTCGCAATAACTCCATTGAGGAAGGCATTATGTATATCGAGTTTATGAATCTTCCTGTCGCACCCTCGCGAGCGGAGCGCGGCGTCACGGCGATCCTCGATTGATTTCGCGGTCTTTTTGGTTTTGTTGAATAATGGAGTCGCCACCTAGTATTATGGTCACTAGGAAACCTAACTGGTCTTTCAGAGATTCTAAGGCAAGGGACTGGTTGCGTAAA
>Ga0307513_10009893_pt1 | contig 12033 bp, 6 predicted proteins | sample 15_EM_MG_FD_202174 | JGI IMG/M metagenome (GOLD analysis project Ga0307513, IMG submission 202174) | Populus trichocarpa ectomycorrhiza microbial communities from riparian zone in the Pacific Northwest, United States - 15_EM | ecosystem: Host-associated > Plants > Roots > Unclassified | place... | reverse complement strand
TTCGCCTTGACGATAGCGCGGCAATTGCCCCCCATGCTCGCGGCCGTGCTCGAACGCACGCCGATCGAGCCGCGGCGCGGTTCCTGCGCCGCGGCGGTCTATTCGGCCTGCGACGTGTTCGTGTCCGACGTCGCCTACGATCCGCACTGGGCCGATCGCCGCCAGGTCGTGCTCGATTCGGGTTTCCGTGCCGTCTGGTCGATGGCCATAAAGGGCGCCAGCGGCAAGTTGTTAGGCTCGGTCGCGATCTACCGGCCCGAGCCCGGCATGCCGGATTCGCGCGAACTGGTACTGCAGTCCCATGCCACGCGCCTCGCGGCGCTCGCCATCGAACGCAATCTCGCCGAGGACGCGCTGCGCAACAGCGAGGCCAAGTTCCGCGGCCTGTTCGAGGGCGTCATCGAGGGCGTGTATCAGAGCACGCGCGACGGGCGGCTGGTCTCGGTCAACAGCGCCTTCGTGAAGATGCTCGGCTACAGCTCCGCCGAGGAGATGTACGCGTTACCGAGCTCGGTGATGCTGTACTGGAGCGCGACCGATCGCGCCGACTTCGTGCGGCGGGTCGACGCCGACGGCGAGGTGCGCTCGATGGAAGTCGTGCTGCGCCGGCGAGACGGCACGCAGGTCGTCGCGCTCGAGAATTCACGCGGGGTACGCGATGGCGGTGGCCGCATCGTCGGCTACGAGGGCACGGTTTCCGACATCACCGAGCGCAAGCGCGTCGAACAGGCAATCTACGCGGAAAAGGATCGCGCGCACGTGACGCTGCAATCCATCGGCGACGCCGTGATCACGACCGATGCCGGCGCGCACATCGACTACCTGAACCCGGTAGCCGAACGGCTGACCGGCTGGTCGGTCGAGGAAGCCCGCGGCCGCCCTATCGGCGAAGTGCTGCAACTCATCGACGAATCAACGCGCAAACCGGTGGCCTATGCGCTCGATCGCGTGCTCATCGCCGGTGAGACCGCGGTGCCTTCCGACCACAACCTGCTGGTCAATCGTCGCGGCGAGGAACTCGCGATCCAGGAGACCGCTTCGCCCATTCGCAATCGCGAAGGGGTCGCGATCGGCGCCGTGATCGTGTTCGGCGACGTGACCAAGGAACGGCGCCTGAAGCGCGCGCTCTCATATCAAGCCAGCCACGATGCATTGACTGGCCTCATCAACCGGCGCGAGTTCGATACCAGGCTCGAGACCGCGGTCACTTCTGCGCAGCGCGGCGACGGTGAGTACGTGCTGCTGTACGTCGACCTCGACCAGTTCAAGGTGGTGAACGACACCTGTGGCCACAGTGCCGGCGATCGGCTGCTGCGCGACATCACCAGCCTGCTGCAGACCCGCGTACGCGCCTCGGACACGATCGCGCGCCTGGGCGGCGATGAATTCGGCCTGCTGCTCGAGCGCTGCTCGCTCGAACAGGCCGAGCGCGTGGCCGACAGCATCCGCCAGGCCATTCATGGCTATCGGTTTTTATGGGGAGCCAACAGCCTGTCCGTCGGTGCCAGCATCGGCGTCGTGCGGATCGCCAAGGAGACCACCAGCGCCGCCTCGGTGCTCTCGGCAGCCGACATCGCCTGTTACGCGGCCAAGGACGGCGGCCGCAATCGCGTGCAGATCTACGAGCGTGACCACGGCACCAACCGCCATCGCGAGATGCAGTGGGTCGGGCGCATTGCGCGCGCCGTCGAGGAATCGCGCCTGGAGCTGTTTGCGCAGCGCATCGTCGGCATCGGCCCGACCGCGAGCGACACGCCGTTCTTCGAGTTGATGGTCCGCTTGCGCGATGAAGACGGCACGCTGGTACCGCCGAATGAGTTCATCCCGGCCGCCGAACGCTACAACGTGATGGTCATGGTGGATCGTTGGGTCGTGAACCAGGCGGTCGAGCTGCTGGAACGCTGCGCGCGGCAGGGCCGGCGCATGCCCCTGCTCGCCGTAAATCTGTCCGGCACTTCCATCAATGACGAGGACTTCCTCGAATTCGTGCTCGGCCGCCTGGGGAACGAGCAGGTGGCGCGGGCGCTGTGTTTCGAAATCACCGAGACTGCCGCGGTCGCCAGCCTCTCCAAAGCCACTTTCTTCATGCACGAACTGAAGGCGCGCGGCTGCCGGTTCGCGCTGGACGACTTTGGCAGCGGAGTGTCCTCGTTCGTCTACCTGAAGACGCTGCCGGTGGACTTCCTCAAGATCGATGGGCATTTCGCGGCCCATGTGGCCCACGACGCGGTCGATCGCAGCATGGTCGACGCCATCGTCAAGATCGGGCGTGCCATGCAGGTGGCCACGATCGCCGAGAAGGTGGAGAGCGCCGAGGTACTGGCAGTGCTCAAGGAGATCGGCGTCGACTACATACAGGGCTTTCACCTGGCCGAGCCTGGTGCGATCGAGGAAGTATTCCGCCAAGGTTAGGTGACTGCCGCAACACTTCTGGGGCTAGAATCCGGCCCATGCCGACGCCTAAGAACGTTGAGCCCCCGTTTTCACTGGGCATCGAGGAAGAATATCTGCTCGTGGATCTCGCCACGCGCGATCTGGTTTCCGATCCTCCCGCCGAACTCCTGCAACGCTGCATCGCCGAGACCGATGGGCGCGTGAGCCCGGAGTTCCTGCGCTCGCAGCTCGAAGTGAAGACTTCTGTGTGCGCCTCGGTGAGTTCGATGCGACGCGAACTCGCGCTCCTGCGCCGCAAGGTTTGTGAGGTCGCCGCCGAATACGGCATTGCGCCCATTGCCGCGTCCACCCATCCGTTCGCGCGTCCGACGAATCGGCCGCCGCACACCGATCACGAGCGTTACGCCGACATCGCGCGCGAAGTGCAGGGCGGCGCGCGGCGCATGATCATCTGCGGCATGCATGTGCACGTCGGGCTCGACGACGACGAGCTGCGGATGGACGTGATGAACCAGCTCACCTATTTCATTCCGCACCTGCTCGCGCTGTCGTGTTCGTCGCCCTTCTGGGAAGGCGATGACATGGGAATGCAGTCGTTCCGGCTCATGCTGCTGTCGTCGCTGCCGCGCACCGGCCTGCCCGAGACATTCGAGAGTTATGGCGAATACCGCCGCCATCTCGATGCACTGATCGGCAACGGGCTCATCGAGGATTCGACCAAGATCTGGTGGGACATCCGGCCGAGCGCGCGCTATCCCACCATCGAGACGCGGGTGTTCGATTGCTGCACGCATCTCGACGACGCGGTGTGCCTGGCGGCGCTCAATCTGTCGCTGGTGCGCATGTTGTACCGGCTGCGGCGCGACAACAAAACCTGGCGCCGCTACCCGCGCATGCTGATCGCAGAGAATCGCTGGCGCGCCATGCGCTTCGGTTCGGATGCCAGCCTGCTCGATCTGGCGCGCGGCGCGCTCGTGCCGTTCGCGGAACTGCTCGAAGAGTTGTTGAGTATCGTGCGCGAGGATGCCCAGGCGCTCGATTGCCTGGTGGAGACGGAACATGCGCGCCTCATCCTCAAGCGCGGCACCAGCGCGCACCAGCAGATGGATGTCTACCAGACCGCTCGTTCGCAGGGCGCGACCGACAGCGAGGCGTTGTCTGCAGTAGTTGGATGGCTGGCAGCGACCACCAGCGCGCCGCCGGCGCTGCTCAAGTTCCCCACCGCACAGTCGCAGCGCGCGTAGATCGCACGACCCGGATCGCTTCCGAATAGGCCTCACCGCCGTCGTCTGAAAGTGCGCCTCCTGGCACACCAGGCGCGCGCCACGCGCAGAAGTCAGTACCGCGACGCCGCGGGAAGGGAGCGCCGGGCGGACATTCAAAGGTTCGTCGGGGCGAATCGAGTGCGCCGAATGGGCGGCGTTAAGCGCGGAACCCCGATGCCTCCCCGCGCAACCATTTCTGAAGACGTAGTTCCGCGTAGCCGCCCATTCGGGAACCCGCGCAGCGGGCGCACTCGCTTGAGCCCCGACGAACCTTTGAATGTCCGCCCGGCGCTCCCTTCCCGCTCCTCGTGCGCCTACTTCTGCGCGCAGACCGCGCCGCTAACTACCTGTGCGAGCGCCGCGCAAGCATTCACCGACAAGAACGGCCCGCGCGTCGTATCGTGCCGTTCGGTCGATCGTTCGAGCAGCGCGCGCAACCGCTTCGTGCCGAGCTTCTGGTCGCGCGCCAGCAGCAACGCGACGACGCCGGTGATCTGCGCCGCAGCCAGCGAGCTGCCGGAGGCGAAATCGTAGTGGCCGTTGGGGACCAGCGTGAGGATGTCGCGCGACGGCGCGCGCAGGAAATCGCCGCCGTCAGATTGGGAGCTCTCCGCTTCGGTCACCGCCAGCACGCCCGGTAGTTTGGCGGGGAAGCCGAAGCGCGCATCGTTGGACACCGCGCCGACCACGATGATGCCGGCCTCGACGGCCTTCCCGATCAGCGCCTCGAGCAGCGGATCGCTCGGGCCCACCAGGCTCAAGTTTATGATCTGCGCCTTCGCGCTGAACGCGTCAGCCAGTGCCTGCGCCAGCGTGAACGAATTGCAGCGTCCGGCGCTCGACGCGGATGCCTGCCAGCAGGCCTTGTACGCGAGCAGCCGCACGTCAGGCGCAACCCCTACGATACCGATGCCGTTGTTGGCCGACGCCGCGATCAGGCCGGCGACCTGCGTGCCGTGCCGGTCGTTGCGGAACTCGACCGCGTCGTCGTCTATGTAGTTGCGCGTGAGCTGCGTGCGGCCCGCGAGGTCCGGGTGCTGCGTGTCGACGCCGGTGTCGATGATCGCCACGCGGACGCCACTGCCACGGCTGAAAGCATGCGCCTCGGCCACGTCGAGCGCGCTCACATTCGACTGCAGCTTCGCGTAGGGGTCGTCGAACGGCGAGACTGAGCTCGCCGATTCGAATTCGTTGAGCGGCTGCGCGACCAGCACGCGCTTGTCGGTCAGCAGTTTCTCGATGACCGCTGCACGCGTGGTGCCGGGCGGAATCCGGAACAACACGCAGTGCATCTGCAGCTGTTCGATCGGCCACTCCGACACCAGCGTGAGCGAATGCTTGCGCGCCAGCTCGTGGATCAGCCCCGCGGCGCTCGCGCTCACGCGGTAGTTAGTGCTGGTGCCGTAGCCGTGCGCGGTGCCGCCGACGGCGGCCGGCCGGCCGGTCACCGGGTTCGCGACCGCAACCACGATGAATTGCGTCGGGTCGGTGCGCACCTCCGCGGGCGTATGCACTTCCGGGGTGGCCGCGGTCGCGGCGCCCGTCAATACGGACGCGAGCGTGCACAGCGCCAGCGCGACGCATACGCGCCAGGCATGACGCGTCAGGTCAGGGTGCCATTCAGCGCGCGACAGGTTGAGCGAGGCTGACATTCGGATCCTTGGACATCACCGCCGCAACGGAATCGGCCGATGCGCCCGAGGCCACCGCGTCCGCCGACAACTGAGCGGTGAAGTTCCCCTCGCGCCCGGGCCCTGCGACGAGCTCGAGTCCCTGGTGCGTGAGCAGTGTATTGATGGTGGCGATCGACGCCTGCGGCGCGAACACCAGCCGCACCGCGGGCGCATTGACGCGCGGGTCGAGCTTTGTGACCGTGGTGAACCTGGCATCGTCGTTGGCATCGCCGCCCCGCAGGGCCAGGCCAAACGCGCCGAGTCCGATAGCCTGCACGACCACCGCGGCCGCAAGCCAGCGAACGGTGCGCGAGGAGCGGGTCGAGGCGGCCGCGCCGCGCATGCCGGCGGCAGGCGTCGCCGCCGACTCCGACGCTTCGATGCGCGCCCAGAGTTTGTTGAAGGAACGTTGTTCGTCGGACGCTGCCGGTGCGGGCGAATCATCGCGATATACCTGCGTCGCGACCATCCGCTGTGCGGCGATTTCGGCGCGACATTCCGCGCAGCCCTGCACGTGCGTTTCGACCCATTCCCGATCCTCGGCCGCAATGCGTCCGTTGGCGAGCCACGGCAGCAGCGCCCAGGCTTCGGCATGTGTATCGGGGATACGGGGACTCATGCGTGTTCTCCGGACATGCCCGCGAGTTCGGGCAGCACTTGTTTGAGAGTCTCGCGCGCGCGGAACAATCGTGTTTTGACCGTGTTCACAGGACAATCCAAAATCGCCGCCACCTCCTCGCACGAGTGGCCGAGAGTGTAGGTGAGCTCGAGCGCCATGCGCTGCTCGACCGGCAGACGGCTCAATCCTTGCGCCAGCCACTGGCCATCGGTCTCGGCATCGTCGGTGGAGGCGACGCTGATCGAGTCTTCATCGAACGGCTCATCGGACACCGGCCGGATCTTTGCGCGGCGCAGCGCATTCAGCGCGCGACGGTAGGCGATGCCGATGATCCAGGTGGAGAGCTGCGAGGCGCCACGAAACTCCGCGGCCTTCGTCCATACCACCCAGAAGGTATCGTTGATGACTTCCTCGATGTCTTCGCGCCGCACCGACATGCGCGACAGCAGTCGAGACAGCCGCTGGTAGTAATTACCGTACAGGGTACGGAACGCAGCCTGATCCTTGACCTTGGCGATGCGCTCGAGGAGCTCGCGCTCCGAGGCGTCGTTGGAAGGACTTGGGGCTTTGATCCCAGGGGTTTCAACACTCTTCAATGCCACGGCAACTACCTTGCGAGACCAGCTGCTCATGAGTACCGGGGCTCGAGTTTTCGGTTCCCGGCCGGCTACCGAGTCGAAGAGAAGCGCCACAGGGCGGTCAACGCCACCCGATCGCCCACCGATTGGCTGTTGAAATGGTCCCCGGCATTGGCGCTGACCCCGAGATAGGCCAGTTGCACCTCGAAGGGCGCGATGGAGGCCGTAAGGGTGGCGTTCCAGTAGTTGTAGCTGTCGTGGTAGACCTCGTTGAGGCCGTAGTGCCCGAAGCCCGCGGACACCGAAAAGCGTTCGCTGAGCGCCTTGCGTCCCGAGAGCTCGAACGCCCAGGCGCTGCCTTCAGCGTAGCCCGCCGACGATCCCAGCGCCTTGGTGTTGGGCGAATAGATAGCCGCGACGAACAACTGATTGCGGAAGCCCACAGTGCCGGTGATCTCGCTGCGGTTGTAACTGACGCGGCGCGGATCGTCCAGGTAGGTGTATTGCGAGAGCCGCAGGTCGGCGGAAATGTTCTCGGACACGCTCCAGTAGCGCCCCGCCCAGATGTCCATCTCGTAGTTCGGGCTGGGCCCCGGGTTCGGATCCGCGGTGGCGATGAAGGCACCGACGTAGAACTCTTTCGGGAATTCGATATCGAGGGAAGCCTGCGCCGCGGGCTTGCCGCGCGTCAGTGACAGGCCTCGGAAAACGAAATCCGACGTGCCGCCTACACTTCCGGTAAAGACCCGCACGGAGTCGGCCTTGGCCACCGCGCATCCTGCACAGGCGATCAGCAGCAGCGTTCGAATCGGGCGCATCACGTCGGGGATTCTCTGAAGGGTCTTGTCTTGAGCCGGCTGGAGTCTGACGAGTCGTTCCGGGGCTGGCAAGCGCCCGATTGTGCTCATCAATTTGCGTGCTGTGACTGCGATCGGGTCGAGAATTTTCACGCTTTGCGATGATTCACGCTGTACATGTTTTCGATGGCTGCCGATACCAGACAATGGGATTTTCCCTAGGGAACTTGGTCGACCGCTGGTCCCGCACGGCAATTCTTGCCGGTGTGGTCTACAGCTGCGCCTGCGCGATCGTGATGCTGTCCGGCCTAGGTGGCGCCGTCGCCGCCGATCTCATCGGCGCGTGGGGCTCGTTCCCGCTCATTTTGACGTTCACGGTGTTGTTGTGGCCGGTGATCCACGATCACACGCTGTCGCGCGAACGCCGGCTCGCGTTCCGCCTGATTTTCGCCGCAGAGGTGCTCGACCTGGCGGCAATCCTCGGCTGGGGATACAGCGCACTCACCGGGAACGTCACGTATGGCTCATGGCCCGACTTGCTGTGGCTCTTCTATTACCCGCTTACCGCGGTCGCCGCGGGATTGCTCTACTACGATCTCGGCGGCCGGCTCAACACCACCCGTTCGATCGTCGATTTCGCGACGCTGACGATTGGCTTCGGCGCATTGCTGTGGTTCACCGCGCTCGCGCCGCTGGCCACCATGAGTGGCGCGCAACTGGCGGCCAACTGGTCGGCGGCGAGTTACGGCATCGGCAACGGCGTTGCGCTGATCGCGGGCGCGATGATCGCAATGCAGGTCACCGACTGGCGGGCCGAGCGCGCGGTGATGTGGTGGCTGATCGCGCTGCCCGTGACGCTGGTCGCGGACCTGCTGTGGGTCAACGCGGAACTCAGCAAGGCTTACCAGCTCGGCAAGCCGATGGATCTCATCTATCAGGTCTTCTATATGTGCCTGTTGATGTGCGCGCGCGCCCAGCGAATGCAACGCCGGACGAGTTCGAATCCTCAAGGGTTGCCGGGCGCGCTGCGCGGCTCGCTGCCCATCGTGGCGCTGATGGTGGGCGTGGTGGCCTTGCTCACCGATCAGCTGCATCTCGCCAGATTCGAGTCGCCGCTGTTGATATTCGTGGTGTTGTTCGCAACCGCGCTGGTGATGATCGGACAGGCGCTGGCGACACGCGAGGTCGTCAATCTGCAGCGTGAAGTTGCGACCCGACGTTTCGACGAGCGCCTGACGGAACTCGTGCGACGCTCGAGCGACATGATTGCAATATGCGACCACGATGGCGCCATCCGCTACGCGAGTCCGTCGGCCGAACAATTATTGGGCGTGCCCGCCGGCGAGCTCGCCGGACAGCGCCTCGACGATGTGCTCGGGCCCGAGGCCGGCCACGTGCGCGCGGCGTTCGATGCGGTGCTGCTCAACTCGAATTCGGAGCAGATCGTGAACTTCGCCATTCCGCAGGCCGGCAATGAGAAGCGCTCGTTCAAAATGGTGATCGCGAATCTGTGCCACGTGGAATCGATCCGCGGCATTACGCTCAACATCCGTGACGTTTCGGACGCCACGCGGCTGCACGATCAGCTGCGCACGCTGGCGTTCCACGATTCGCTCACGCTGCTCGCGAATCGCGCGTTGTTTGCCGATCGCGTGCACCAGGCGATTCGCCACATTCCCGACGGCATGACGCCCGCGGTGCTGTTCATCGATCTCGACAATTTCAAGACGGTCAACGACAGCCTCGGGCACAGCGCCGGCGATCAGCTGCTGCGCGCCTTTGCGCATCGCCTGGTCCAGTGCACGCGCGCCGGCGACACGGTTGCCAGGCTCGGTGGCGATGAATTCGCGGTGCTGATCGACCACGCCCCCGATGTCGACGCGGCGCGCGCGGTGGCAAACCAGATCATCGAGTCCTGCCGCCAGCCGATCGAAATCGATGGGCGGTCGCTACGCATCAGTGCCAGCATCGGTATTGCGTTGTCGGACCGGGTCAGCAACGTCGAGCGCCTGCTGCGCAACGCCGACGCGGCCATGTACGCCGCCAAGGGGAGTGGTAAGGGTCATGCCGAAGTATTCCAGCCGGAAATGCTGCGTGCTGCGCGCCGCCGTATGCGCATCGAAAACGAACTGCTCGAGGCGCTCGAGAAGGGCGAATTCGAAGCGCACTATCAGCCCATAGTCGATCTGTCCTCGCGGCACCTCGTCGGTGTTGAGGCGCTGATGCGCTGGCGCCATCCCACCCGCGGGCTCGTCATGCCGAGCGCGTTCATCGCACTCGCCGAAGAGACGGGCCAGATCATTCCGATGACCCAATGGATGCTCGATCGCGCCTGCCGCGATGCCGCGCGTCTGCAGCGCGAGCTCGAACACGGCGCGGGCCTGCGCATGTCCGTCAACATGTCGAGCCGCTATCTCAACCAGGCCGACGTGGTCGCCGAGGTGCGCGCCGCGCTGGATAAACACGGCATCAAGCCTGAGTGCCTGATTCTCGAGGTGACCGAGAGCCTGCTGCTCGAGAATTCCACGCACCTGGCGGCGACCTTCAAGGCGCTCAAGCTGACCGGGGTGCGCCTGGCGCTCGATGACTTCGGCACCGGCTACTCCTCGCTGGCCTATCTACATCGCTTTCCGATCGACATCCTCAAGATCGATCGTTCCTTCGTGCAGCGCCTGGATCGCGACGTCGAGGATGCCGAGGGCGTCGACGCCGTGGCACTGGCGCGCGCAATTCTGTCGCTCGCCGACGCGCTCGGCCTCGATACCGTGGCCGAAGGCATCGAGCTCGAGGCACAGCGCAACACCTTGCTGATGCTGGGCTGCAAGACAGGGCAGGGCTACGCGTTCGGCAAGCCCATGCCGCTGGAAGAAATCCTCAACGCGGCGGTCACGCGGCGGCGCGCTGTTTTGGCGGGAAATCTCTCCGGCCGCATCGATTTCTCCGCCACGGGACGATTCCGTTCGATGTCCGAGTAACCGCGCCCGACGCAAGGGGGCGCGGACCGCGTCTGCCCACCTGACATAACTCAATAGACCGCTTCTCATAATGTCTGCGCCGGCAATCCAGCCGCCTGAATGGCCGAAAAGTTGCGACCTGCGTGGGATTTCGTCCTAAGGCTCTCGTCTACTCTCGCTCTTCACAACGAACGGAGAAGTCGGTGAAGTCGGTAGAAACAAGATCGCTCGAAGCGGGTGTCACGCCCGAACGCAGCACCGAAAGCGTATTGCGCGCGGTGTGCCTGCGTCTTGGCTGCACCGCCGCTACCGCCGTATTCCCGCGCGAGGAATCACGCGCCGTCTGGGGGCGCTCGGATGCGGATCTCGCGTTCGCGCGCGAACAGCTTTCTCTCGCCGGCGACCAGCTCGCGCGCCGCGCCATCGAGTCGCGCAAACCCGTCGCGACCAACAAACTCAAGCACTTAAGCGGCGGCCAGATCGCCTGCAAGCTGGTGGCAGTACCGCTGATCGCCCGCGGCGGTCCTGCCGGCGCGCTCATCGTTTTCAATCGCCCTGAAGAACCGAGCTTCGACGAATTCACGGTGCGCCGCCTCGGCCGCTTCGCGCGCCTGCTGGCGCGCAGCGCCACGCAGGACCTCGATGTGCTCACGGGCCTGCTGTCGTGGGACGGTTTCAAGAATCGCGTCGAGAACTGGCAACGTTCGAGCGAGCCTGCGGCGATGGTCTCGATGCTGTATGGCGACATCGACGTTCTGCACCTGATCAACGATCTGGCCGGATTCTCCGAAGGCGACAAGGTGATCGCACGCTGCGGCGCGGCGATCCGCCGTTCGCTCGCGGGCGCCGAGAGTTTCGCGTGCCGCCTGTCGGGCGATCGCTTCACTGTTTTTCTGCCGCACATGAATCTCGCGCAGACGCGCCAGCTCGCCGAGAGCATCTGCCGCGAAGTGAGCAGCGCGATACCGGCGCAGGGTCCTAACCACCCGGTGTCGATGTCGTGGGGCGCCGTTTCCACCCAGGCGGGCGACCTGCATCTCGATCACCGCATCGCCGAGGCCGAGATCGCCTGCAAGACGGCCAAGGATCGTGGCCGGGGCCGGGTCGAGTGTTACCAGGATACGGATCAGAGCATGATCCGCCGCCACGACGAGATCGGACTGATCGGCAGCGTGCGCGAAGCGCTGCGGCTGCAGCGCATCGTGGTGTTTGCGCAGCCCATCACGCCGCTCATCAACCACAGTCTGCCCACCACCTACGAATTGCTGGTGCGGATCATCGACGCGAAGGGCAACATCGTCGAAGCGCAGGACTTCATGTCGGCGGCGACGCGCTACCAGATCCTCCCCGAGATCGATCGTGCCGTCTGCGAGCGCGCTTTCCAGCAGCTTTCCGAGAGCCAGAAGACGCACGAACCGCTGCGCGTATCGATCAATCTTTCCGGTCCGACGTTGTCGGACCCGGAATTCATGGAATGGCTGTTGTCGGCCATGGCGAAGTACGGCATCGATGGCGGAAGTCTCGTGTTCGAGATCACCGAAGCGGCCGCCGCGGCCAACCTGCTGCAGGTCCAGCAGTTCATGCGCCGGCTCACCAGCCACGGCGTGAAATTCGCGCTCGATGATTTCGGCACCGGTGTGAGCTCGCTCGCGTACCTCAAGAACCTCGACATCAACACCATCAAGCTCGACGGCTCCTACGTGCGCGACGTGCTGACCAATCCGCGTTCGCAGGCGCTGGTGAGCGCGATCGT
>Ga0307513_10009892_pt1 | contig 12033 bp, 17 predicted proteins | sample 15_EM_MG_FD_202174 | JGI IMG/M metagenome (GOLD analysis project Ga0307513, IMG submission 202174) | Populus trichocarpa ectomycorrhiza microbial communities from riparian zone in the Pacific Northwest, United States - 15_EM | ecosystem: Host-associated > Plants > Roots > Unclassified | place... | reverse complement strand
CACAGAGGAAGACCAAAGGGTCAAAGACGCCCTCGACCAGAGCTTTGTCGGCACCCTGAGCGCTTCGCGTTCCAGCAATGCTGCTAGTGCACACACCCCAAGCGTTCATAACTCGATTCGGGATCTCCAACTCTCTTTCCCCGACCCCTTGACCAGTTCTCGTGACGAATTGAATAGATCTTACGATTCCATTTCTTCTCCTACAGAAACCACCGTCAGCTCCTCTGCCGATGACGATGTGAACAATTCCGAAGCGGTTCCGCCGATAATCGCAGCACCTCTGGCTGAGGATCTGGGTTCGCCATCTACTACACCCGGGGTCCAGCCTCAAGAGGTTCAGCAGCTTGAGTTTGTGCAGAAGCCAGAATTACAGATCGTTCTTTATGGCTCGTCCTCCGAGATTAAGTGGGAATTTATACAGGATTTACTCCAGAAAGCAGCCGGGACGCCGGGTCTGATTCATCAGGAGGACGAGAAAAGACACTCCGTCCATTTCATAGGGGACTCTGAGGAGTATGTATCATTCTTCAAGAACGTCAGCATTGATGACCGCACCGACACGCTGGCTGACGTCGTAAGTATTCTATCTCTTTTATTCCTCCTTTCATGAGTATTTTTGCCTCATAGGATGATCCTGCTGACGGATCAGGATATCCCTCGCTGGCTATCGTATATTTGCCAACTGCTAAACTCCCTGTCCTTCCATCGCACAATGCCTACCTCCCCGTCTTGCTTCCTTCTATTACCGATGTAGAAGATGCATTACTACAAAGCGCCGAGGACGACTGGGAGCTCCTTGGTGTCCCGGAAAGCAGGACCCTCAAATTGGGTGCAAGCGACTCACCTATCTTCGATGCTCGAGAATTGTCGTGCATCAACCCAAGCCACGCCTATGAGGTTCTCCGTGGAATAGACTGCAATATCAAGAGGACAGCTGGTACCAGACCGCTGACTGAACAATTGAAATCCATCAATGCAGTTACCTTGTGAGTTTCCTTGGATGTGCTACTTACTTTAAATTTACTCAAATCTCATTTCCAGGTTTGCCTTAATGTCGATCGTCATGGGATTCGCGTTCAACACGGTATTCCGACCCGTCACGCCATCGCCAACTCCTACCATTAGCACCCCGTCATCTAGCAATGGCCATCTCTGGGGTGTTTTCGCACCGCAGCCAAACCGTTCTATCCTGGCCCCATCCAGCGTCAACGGTGCCAAAGGGTCCAACAGCGATCTCGCTGTTAACCCCTCCCTTAAGGATATGGCGATATCTGTGTTTGACCCAGGTTCCACATCGCTTTCCATGACTTCGTCTTCATCATCGGTCGTCAGCCTCTCTGTCGCCAGTTCCTCGAAAGGTACACCAGACTCGACCATCAAGTGCCAGCAGTGTGGGAGCGGCAGCAAGTTAAGCGCCGGTGACAAGCCGAGAGCTGTGACCGACATGGTCCTCCGGTCGACCACAACAGCCTCTATCGCCGCTGTTCCTCATATTACGCCCTCCGCGTCCATCATCGCTTCTACTGCTAACAAGGAGTCCGAAACGACTATCCTTCTCGGCGGAGCCGAACGGGTCCCCAAATCCACTGCGAGAACAACCGCTTCAGGTGCATCTGGCTTCAACTTCAACAGTGTCTCAGAGATGTTCGATGCGACTACCAAGGCACTGGCAGAGGCTGTGGGAAATGACTTGGCCGAGCTCGTCGAGGCTGCAGATGACCTTAGGCTGAGCATCTGTGAACAGACGAATTACCAGTGGAAGGGCAAGGCGCGTGTGATTGGGGAACAATTACAGAATTTCAACGAGGTGGTGATGAGCAAGCACGAACGGGCGAAGATGAACGCCAGGGCATTTGGGAAGAAGGCTGGGGAGATTATGCGCGAGGCAACGGAGCCGTTGAGGACGGGCACAGGTCGGGCACAGAAGAAGGCGCGAGAGCAGATGCAAAGCCTTATTGAAGGGGGTGCGGAGGCATGGAAGGCTTATGAAAGGGCACAAGCGGAATGGGAGGACGAGCTGTCTGGAAAAGAAAGTAAACATAGCAAGGAGAGGACGCACGGGAAATCAGAGAGGCGCAAGGACAAGCACGGAAAGCAGAATGACAGATACCATGACAGGGCCTGTTTGAAAGGCACTGGGTCGCGGCGCTTGCTGAGGAACAGGCACCTGAAAGGTAGCCGTATTTGCGACGATCTTTAACCTTGGATACTTCGCTGCTTCCTCTCACTATTGTTGCCCTGCCCTTGTTTCCCTGCTTTGACCTCCACGACGGGCTTTGATATGTGTAAAGATTTAATGTTCCTGTGTATGTAAACTAACGAACGATGGGTTCCTTGTGTATATTATGAATTTATTGTGAACATCGCCTGTGAGGTTGTCCTGACCCGGACGTGGATGACCACTGGAACGTCGGTGTGAAATCTGGAAAATAGCTCGTGTCATTGTGTGGTCATATACTACAGAAATGCATGTGATAAATAATACAAATGAATAGTAGTGTCCATGAAGTTCTCTATATCTAACTCCTGGCCAACTGTGTTTTTCTATGCATTAATTGATTATGGTAATGCAAAAATTGGGATCATCAAACAACACGGTCAACGCCTTTCGTGCCTATCACCAAGGATATCACCCGAATCTGTGTCAAGGGCACGGAGAGCGTCCTGAGCATGCTTTATTCCTTCCTTCATCTCGATGGCCTTGGATTGCTCCAAACTTTCGGCGAGGAGCGCCCGAGCTCGCCCCACATCACCGTATAGCTACAAAAAGATGGATTGAGAGTTCACGAAGGACATGAAGGGAACACACCTCTCGAACTATCGCAAGATTATAAAGCAACATCGCAAAAGCCTCCTCGCACACGTCATGTTTGATGGCGGAAACTTTTCGCGCAGAGATGGTCAACTCGAGGCCCTTTCGTGCCCATGATTCAGCTTGAGCAAGGTCGTCTGGGTTTACGTTACCACTACCATGATTGCGGAGGATGAGTTCAGCGATGTTACCCATTACCTGGGCACCTGTTCATTAATTCTGAGCCAAGAGCTGAGAAATAGGGAGCGTTGTCGTTACCTCTACACCTGTCTTCGATAGTCGACACATTAGGTGGTGGTGGTATTAAAATCGAAATTGCTTGTAGATAAAGAGGAAGAGCATATCTAAATCAAAGAGGAAAGGCGTTCAGGCAAAGGCGGCGCTCAAGTAAAGCTTAGGAACGACTCTAACCTAGCTCTTCCCACCTTTGCGTAAAATGTCGCAAGTGCCTCAAACGGCGCCGCGATGTCATGTTCAACGGTCCATGTGGGCAACCCTAACTGTTCAACCAGTGCAGTAATGTTTGGGCCTTGATTGCTGGTGGTCTCTGGACTGACTCTGTGTACCACTTCCGCAGCAGCGACGGGAGGCGCATCCAGTACCGTACGTAAGATGGCTTCAACGGACCACACAAGCCATTTTTCTTCTTCTTCAGGTGGTTTATGGATTTTATGAGCTATTTCTCCGAGCTTGTAAGCAAGTGCAACGGAGCGCATTTTTTCGGCGTTGCTTAGAACTTTGAATGTTTCAATCCCTAAATCAGGCCTCTTGTCTGGGGTGGAAGGCGGTAATTCGAGCCGTGCACTGCGCAACTGCCAGAGGGCATCTTCATAGATCTGATAGGCTCTCTCTAGCTTGTTTCCCTGCTCATATATAGCTGCGAGGGCGATACCGATGCCGGTTATTTTGAATAAAGGTACATCGCCGAAAGCATCCAAAGGCATTGATTTGGCCCGTTCCCATGCTCTGTTTTTGGCGTTTCAGAGTCAGATAGAGGATTCCGAGACCAGAGGGTACCTTGTGAGGTATTGTGAAGCGATATCAAGATCACCTTTTCGTTTTGCGAGCAGACCACTCCGGAGGTCTTGACGGATTTCAGGCGGCCACATGGTCATCACGCCATAAAGACCGTAGCTAATTCGCAATAAAATAAGGATTTATAATTGGCAGAGATGGCCAAAATGTCTTACAGCCCGTACGCCGTGAGTCCAAACCCAACGACAAGAAGTCCCGTTAAATACGGTGAAATCCCACGAGATTCGGATAATACTTCACGAAACCGGTGTTTCGGGATCTCTCGTCGGGCCCGTTGCTCTTCGCGAGGTTGTTTTGTACGAGACTTTGCCCCACTCTGAGGACCTTGTTGGTTTGGTTCAACGATGAAAGATCGCACGCCCAAATGCGAGACTCGGGAACGAGGTTGAAAACTCGGTGGCCATATCAATGCAGCGCCAGCCACAAGGAGGGGGCGCGCAAGAACCTTTTTTTTCAATGAATTTGTGAGGAACATGATAGGGAGGACTTAGCTAATTATTTGATTGTTATGTACACAACGCGTAAACAACTCGACGCGTCGATTGATCGGCCACCATTAAACATTTCTTTAACTTCCATGTCTTCACAAATACCTTCCGCGCCGGGACCCTCTACGCCATTGAAGGCTTCGTACACTTACCACTCACAAACGCCGACCGCCACAGGTCCCTACATTCTGGGGGTTGATGAAGCAGGTCGAGGACCTGTATTGGGTCCACTAGTTTATGGGATTGCGTACTGTCCAGTAGCCTACAAGGAGAAAATGGAAGAGCTCGGTTTTGCAGGTAAGAAAATCTATCTTTGGTGCTGTGGTTTCTTAACCGGCGTGCATGGCGGCATAGATTCGAAGACACTGAATTCGGCGACTAGGTCAGCACTTCTTGACATCTTGGATTCAGACCCTCCAAATCTCGGGTGGTCTGTCCGAGTTGTGAGGTAACTTGCTTGACTCCATTGTGGTGGCTCTCAAAGATCTAATCCTTTGGATTCCAATAGTCCTCAAGCCATATCAAACGGCATGCTGCGTCGTCCACCAACGAATTTAAATCGGCAATCCGAGGATGCCACAATTCTGCTAATACGAGAAGTTCTTGCAAAGGGCATCGTCCTGTCTGAGGTCAGCATTTTATTATAATGGGCCTCGATATTTCTTAACCAGGGTATTCAAAGGTTTATGTCGATGCACTAGGTACAACATCAACGTATGAAAAATATCTTTCCTCCCTATTTCCAGGTATCGACTTCACGGTGACCACGAAAGCCGATTCCAAATTCAAGATCGTTGGCGCTGCCAGTGTTGCTGCCAAAGTCACCCGAGATGCATGCGTAGAAGGGTGGTGTTTTGAGGAGAGCGAGGATAAAGAGGAACTGACCTGGGGCGCAGAACTTGGTTCTGGCTATCCATCAGGTACGTTTACCTCCGAAGCATTACGTGGTATTAGCGCCTCTAAATTTTTCTTCAGATCCAAATACCCAGGCTTGGCTAAAGACTGCAATCGATCCCGTATTTGGATTTCCAAAAATCGTACGCTTTTCTTGGACAACAGTAAAGGTGATCTTGGAGAAAAGCGCACGTTCGGTCAAATGGTCAGTGGTCGCTGGGGCTGATTTGACCTGTCTGTCCAACGTTGTCTCATCGATTTTTAGGGTTGACGAGGGGCAGGCTTCATTAGTCAAAGCCTTCGAAGGTGGCAAAGGTCTCGATAAGGATCGTAGTGCAGTCGCAAAGGATTTGCATATTAGCAATGTTGACTTACTGTAGTTTTGTTTTTCATCCATATCATTCATTCATCGTTCTGGGGCATCAGCGAACTCATGTATAAATTCAACCACCCAAAACATAACGTACAAGATCTGCAAGGGATATTACCGCTTTTTCGGTAGCGGAGATCCTTGGGCGTCTTCAATCGCTTTCCTTTTCATTCCAAGTCCGAAAGCAACTTTAACTCGGTCACTCGGAACAGGTGTTCCACCATGTGATGATGGCACTTCAACAACTCCAGATGATATGCGTGAAAAGCCGGCCTTTGGTGCAGGCGATGCGGATGCTGACGCTCCAGGACTGGTCCCATTTGAAGTCAAGTGAAGTTGAGGAGCGGGAACAGTCATGAAACCGGAATCCCCTGCTTGTTGCGCGTTCTTGCTCTCCTTTTTCTTCTTGGCCTTCTCAGTTTTTCCTTTAGCCAAGGGCTGAGCATCCAAAAAATCAGCGGCCTGAGGCACCGCGCTGAAAAATAAATAGAGTAAATGAAGGTGCCACGGGAAGTTGATTTTGAGACATACCCTCTGTTTCCAACGGATAAGATAAAGTGGGCCTGACCCGCCTTTTCCTGTCTTTGTTGGAAAGCCTTGTTCATACTCAAGGGTGTATCCCCGCTCGCCATTGCTTCTTTTTTCTTCTCTTCGGCAATCTTCTTCAGGCGCTTCTCTGTCTTCATCTTTCCAGAGCCTTTACCGTGGAACTTGTGCGATAGAGCTTTCCAGGCTTCCTTCGGTGTGAGGGCGCGACCAAATTCATCGTAATACACGATATTAACGTCTGGCTTGTAGTTCTTGAAGGCTTCCATGTTGTCCCTAGCTTCCTGCTGTTCCCGCAGTCGATTCTCGTATTCTCGTTGAGCTTGGTCTTTATTGGCACCACGCGATTGTAATTTCTCCAATTCCCGTTGTGCAACCCTCCGTCGCTGATCTGCTAGCCACAAATCCCTTTGCATTTGGGTCTTTTCCCGATCGAGGAGATCCGAGGACGGTTGTGCAAGGATGCCCTGCTGACGAAGGATATTCAACGTGGAAGCCATGCCCGTGCTGAAAGTCTGCTCTGAAGATGTACCAACGCCGTCGCCTCCAGCGTCACCCCCTTCTACGGCAGCCTTTTCCTCCTCTTCCGTCTTCTTTATCGCCTCCTCGATAGCATCAAGCATATTCATGTCGAAATCGTCTTCTTCCTCATCCTTGACGCGAACTTCGCCAGCCTCCAGCTCATCAAGAGCAACATCTCCCGGTGCCATCGAAATATCCCGAGAGTCAGGTTTAGGTGGGGAGGTGGGTAATGCGGCCTGCGGCAAGGTAGGTTCCTTTGGTTCGCGCTTCGGTTTCACGATTGGGTTGTTCCCAACAGCTTGAACGAATTCTGAAGTTTCATCAAAAGTCAAACCACCCTCTTCTTCGAGATCCGGATCTTCTGCTTTGACCAGGTTCTGGTTTTCTTCTTCCTCTTCCTTGGCTCGTTGTTCGGCAACTATAAACGGTCGATGTTCAGCCTCATCAAGGGCATGCAGAGAGAGCACCCACTCTTTCTAGCAAGGTCTTCCGGTGAAAGTTTCTTTGTTTTACGAAGCTTGGCCTGCCGGGATCTGGCCAGGGCAGCCTGCAGCTCGTCATCGTCTACGAAGTTGGCGTCCAGGTCGCGGACTAGAGGCACGATGCGCTGGTCAACGTCCATGGCCTCGTCTGGGTGCTCAGATTCGGCAGGTGCACGGCGACTTGGGCGTTTTTTCTTAGCCTGCAAATGAAGTAAGAAATAAGTATTCTAAGTGGGTGAAATATTAACCTTCGGTTTTTTGAACCCGACATCCCCCTCTTGGATATAGTCAGCCGTCTCGATGTTTTCTATGAGATTGAAAATGAGTGAATATGCGATTATAATTTTGGACGTTAATAACACCCACTGGCGTAATCAATTGTGAGTAAAGATTTGTTGAGAGACGCAGCAGCGTGGTGATTTTCCTCGTCCCGCTTGACTTTGTTTGAGTAGGTAGAACTACCCAGCCTAAATTCCTTGTAGGTCGTCAGTACTTCGGCAAAAAATTGACTTTTTACAGAAAGAATTGACTTACTGAGTAGCGAGGCCCCTCTATATCCTCATCATACTTCGCCAAGACAGAGCGTTTCATCAGGCCCTGGTTTCCCTCTAAGAACTCGTCGTCATCGTATCCCGTATAATCTCGCTTCTTTGTTTTGAGTTCTAGCCGTTCTTTTAGACGCTCTTCTTCTGCCATCTCAACGTTTTGCAACTCGTCCTCTAGTTAATGGAGATAGAGGGTAAGAATCTTATTGACCTCTAAACGAAATCCAGGTTTCCATACCTTCATTATCAAGAATCCGGCTGTCTTTCAGGGTAAGTATCCGAGCTTCTCCCTCATCCATTTCGTCGAAGTCATGGCTGACCTTAAGGCCAACGAGGTCACCTTGCAATCATGATCAATTTCGAACGGGAAAGTGACAAATTTGCTAACTCACGTTCTGTGTACTCATCTTGGACTTCTTTATCTCTGTTTTCGAGTTCTAGTTGTCGTTTCTTGGCAAGTTCTCTCTCTTTCTTCTTGTTCCTCTTGATCCATTTCAAGGTGTCATCCACGTCCTCTTCTGCATCGCCCAGAGTTGCGCCTTTCAGTGATGTATTGAGTTCCCGTCGATTCCGCACCCTGTGGAAGGAGAATACATAAGTATTGTTTGGTTGCGAAAACACCAAAATAGCAGTATACGGTTCTGGTATGCCCGAAGAAAACAATGAAGGGGCGTGTATAACGTAGGAACAGGATAGAACTTACTTGGCTATTTTATCTTGGAGTTTCCTGGAAAGTAAAATTTAATATCATGTGAGTTCAAGAAAAATGGCGGGGGAATGGGCCACTGACTTTGACTCGCGTTCCTTCGCCTCCAGTTCCCGCATTTTAGCATAGTTTGACTCGGCTTGTTGCTCTGGGTCACCTGCTGGTGCTTTGTCGTCCGTTAGAGGTTTGAGACCAAGGGAAATACGAATCTTATTCGTTTCCTCCAAACTGATACTTTCTTCCATCGACATTTTGAGGCAGCTGGAGTTGAGCTAAGGAGGTGGCGAGGAAGGCTCTGGAAGGTTGAGTCTAAGGAAATGGTATTAGGTAATCAGAATATTGGCGTTGTATCCCGGTTTCTCTGACCTCAACACCATTAGTCTCGCATTCGCCATAGGATGTCGTCCGTTATGGCCCCTTTTCAGCGAACATATCGCTACCTGGTAAGGTTAACAGTTTATACTCGCCATGGTCGCGCTAATGGTGTTCCAGCAACGTCAGGCCCATGAAAATCCCGTCATCTTCTACTCAGTGATCATTGGATCCATTGGACCAATCCTTGCCGTCACAATCCCCCCCATTCGCGAACGTTATGGATACCGACCAGCGGAAATGATTCCAACGTCATACCCTTGTTCGTATAAAACGTGACGTCTCGTGTTCTTCAATTCCCTAAACCCCCATTTTGATTCACAGTGCCTAACCGCCCGCGGCGACCAACACAAGGATATGAAGACCCGTGATTTTATGCGTAATAGAGGGAACCAAGGGCACCCTGGACTCGCAACATAGATGATGTAAATAATTTTGTGGACCTGTTTCCACGACAAGATCCAGGTACCTCAAACTTAACCAGGCTCATTTGCAAACCGAGTTAGCCGCTTGCCCCAGTACCATTTCCAGCCAATCGAGCCGTCTCGAGAAACTCATGAAAGCCTTTCTCCCTTCAATATTTCCAGCTTGATACATGGTCTTAGGTCTTGGATCGTAAGTCCACTTGAGGAATTTGCCTTCACATTATTTCCAGTAACTCTCACTGTGATATATTGTGGCTCCAAGGAATGCCTCGACCATCCATCCCCTGATATCTGGGCCCGCCTTTTGGGGTGCCGCGGCGTCATTGGCTTAAAATCTTGGGTTTTCTGCCTTCCTGTTCTTTTGCTCTGAGTTCCACGTGACTTTCGACCCCCAGCAGTTTTTCTACTGCAGAACTAGTTAGAACTAGTCACGAAACTTCCTGACGGTGGAGCCTACTCAGCGGAAGACTCCCACGATGGCGCTATCTCAGAAAAACAAAAAAATTGCTCGTTCGACGTACGTCAAGTAGCACGGCTGCAGTCTGTCCACATGGTTCTATATCTCCATCCTACAAAGCCTCATCACCTCTGGGTAAACGTGCACCGATGCATGGGAACTGCAATTCCCAATATCCCTGCGCAGCCCTACACCTGTCGACACTGTCGGTGGAAATGACGGCCAGCCGATTTTTTGAGATCAACGCCCAGTGCGCTGTGTTTTGGGCGTCGCAAGAACAGCTGTATTCTGAGGCCAAAACCACCGTGAATTTATGTTCAGCGTGTCCAAGGAGTTGATTTGTTCAAAGTCCTGTTACACCACCTCGATGGAGGGAGAAAGAAAAAGGTGTGGATGGAAATATCTCTTTCCACATGTTCCCTTTCTAAAATATATCCGCAGCTCCTGTCGCGCCGCGCCGGGTCAATGTTTTCCCTTCGATAGTATCGATACTACTTAAAGCACGATGTCGTCGGGCATATTCGTCTCGCCTTCTGGACAAGCTAACTCAATAAATCACTCTCTACTATATGCAAAACTACTCTATAACTCCTTCCCCAAGATGATGTAAATTCTTAGGTAGTACCATAGTATCTAAAAATAGATTCGCGATACTAGTCCTTCTCCCTTCACGCATTTCTTTCCTCCTGAACTAGCGCCTGTGTTATTATGCAACGTAGTCATCCATAATTACTACAATTTCCAGCTTCCATCACTACTTAGAAATAGATGAAATGGTTCGAACCGATCCATGCGGTATGTGGTTGGAAATGTATTCTAAATATAGCACCGACACGACATGGAAAACATCTGCCGCTCGAGACGCAAGGTCTGAGGAAACTTACGGCAAGCTCACGTAGTCATCTTCTTTCCCCACGAGTACCTGCCCGTATCCTACTCAAAACTGACCAAATATCTCAGGCCTTAGACTGGTCTGCACCCGACGCCTGGAGGAAACATCGGAGTTGTGAGCCAAACGCGAAATGCCAACGTTCCACCAGATCATTGGAGCTCGCAATAGTTGTGAACATGCTGCGCTCACGATCATGGGGTTGGAATTACATTTTTCTGCTCCCCCAGAGACGTAGAGATGGGGAGATAGGTTATACCGGGCGAATTTATTTCAAACCGGATCCTAAACTGCAATTGCGGGGTCGGAAGAAAAGCCACAATTCTCCCAGACTCCCTAACCATGTACGCCGTCGTATCAGTTGCGAGTTCGCAGCTTGTGTAAAGCCCTTCCTTAGTCAAAATGTGCGAAGCCATAAGCGCTGAGAGTGAAGATTGCTGTACTTGAAGCCCCAATGGCATCCACACCAAAAGTTAGCCAGCGGACGTTTCCTTCCCGGTGAATCCGGAGTACGCTTCCTCCATTTGGTTACGATTTCAGATCCATGAGATCTGAAAAACGCTTACAAGTATCGCCTGATGACACTCCGCGCGCTGTGGATGTCATGTTAATAGGAGGCGAGAACGGTAAGTACCTTTTACTGGCGCTACTCAACTGAGTAACGAGATTCACATCAATGTGATTGGACGACAATCCGCCAAGGCTACAAGTTGCTATAAATTGGAATCCCACATTCGAATTATAGATGCACTTCCTCACCCTGATCGTTTGCCTCCGCAGTGACTGGTCCCCGCAAAATGTCTACCCCTCTCGTCTATCTGAGCGATATACAGAAGCGCCCGGCCGTCTTCACGGTATGGGAGAAAATAAGAAATAGGGAGCAGGTGCACTGGGCGATGGAATGTTTCGCTGAAGCGGTACGTGGGCTGCCCAAGCTCCTCTCCTCGACCGTTGTAAACATCTGGGTAGATGGGAGTCTTCTTATACGTTTACTTCGGTAAATTAAGCTTCTTTGGCCTGGTCAGCTTGCGGAACTAACTCACTATCCGTAAAGGTGTCGGTTCGCAAGTCGGGTGGGTTGTCGGGAATATCCTAAAGATTGAAGGCTTCTCCAGTAAGTCTTCCAAGTCAGATAGAAAGTCCAAAACAAACGGGATTTCACTTTAGGTCTCTTCCAGATCGGCATAGGATATGCACTCGGTATCGTCTTCGCTATCAACGTGTGCGCTGGTACCTCCGGGGGTCACTTCAGTCCTGCTGTAACAATCGCCCTGGTTCTTTTCAAAGGTTTCCCGAAGGCCAAGGCTATCGGGTAAGCACTACGCGATTCATATCGGGCAGCCAAAATGCAGGGCTTAATGAATGCTGCGTAGATATATCATCGCGCAAATCCTTGGGGCCTATCTTGCAGCCCTCGTCGTCTACAATCAATGGAAGGCGTTAATCGACATCGGGGAGGGAATTCTTTTGCAGGAAGGACCAGCCGTCTT
>Ga0307513_10009891_pt1 | contig 12033 bp, 15 predicted proteins | sample 15_EM_MG_FD_202174 | JGI IMG/M metagenome (GOLD analysis project Ga0307513, IMG submission 202174) | Populus trichocarpa ectomycorrhiza microbial communities from riparian zone in the Pacific Northwest, United States - 15_EM | ecosystem: Host-associated > Plants > Roots > Unclassified | place... | reverse complement strand
GTATATATCACGTGCTCCGAAGCCAACCGCTCTCATCCACGATGCTAGCTCTCTAACTACCTTTGAGTAAAAACCATATATGAAACAAAGCGAATAGTCCTAAATACAATTTCTCACGCCACAGTACCTGGCATTTTCCCTTCGTTCGATGCCGAACTTCAGGACTTTTTAGCGTTGCCGTAGTGTGGCAGTCAGCAATGGCTAGTCAGTAATGAGCTAGTATATTGCGCGTTAGCAAAAGTAACCGAATTTGGCGCTGGAACCTTCCACCACCAACCACCGCAACCCCGCCCCCTTACTCCCGAATCGAAAAATCCCTTCGTTCGTTTTCCGGAACTCGCGCTAAGTGCGGGCACGGCTGCGAGTACTCGAGTACAGTACTCGAGTAGTGGAAACGATTGGTTGAAGTAACTAAAGAGAGCATCGTTAGGAATAATTGTGATAACTACGGTCTCCCTTACCTTGTGAAATTCATGGCTTCTTAGCGTTCTGCGAAGTGCGGTCGGTCCACGGTTGACAGGGTATTTTTCCGGTGCCCATCACGACCCATTTTGTTTATCTCCTAGCCAGCCTCATTCTGTGTTGAACGTTACCCTGTTTTAGTATCTGGGAGTAAATCTACAGTACGTCATGACAATGCTGAACAGTACAGATCATGCGGCATTGACGGATGTCCTCCGGTTACCGGCGTTCTTTTGTGGGTATTTGGCAGAAGGGTTTGTCGATCTTACAATAGGCCAAAGATCAAAGGAAAACAAAGATCAAAAGAACTGTCTGATCAAGTCCTACCTTCAGGACTATTCCAGGCCTCGTCGTCTTCCCTTGTACATGTCCCCAGAGCCGCCCTTTTAACTACCAAACATGATGACCAGCTATGACAAAAACAACTGTGCAAGTTTAAAAATATCAAAGCACACTAGGTGTTTCCCAACAGTTCCCTCAACAGCATCCTGAGCACTACACCACTTCTGAAATAATGTTTTTCCTATCACGATTACCCAAATAAGCTAGTAGTACTCGAGTAGTATCTAGCGCTGGCCATGATTACGAGGGAATTCCCCCGTTTCTGCTCGTCCCCCTAGCGGCGTTCCGGATATGCTCAAAATGAAAATGCGGTATGATACAACAAGCAAATTTTGATTTATCTTGGTATCATGCTCGAGTATGTTGTCTATCGTTACCTTTCTGGTCATATCTATCCGATTGGTTGCAACGCTAAAAGTTTGAGAAAACCGGAAGGAGTGAAGGGATGGCTGCAGTTCAAAACTGGCGCGAACTAGTCCCTACTACTACTCGTACAGTACACACTAGTATCAAAGCTCACCGGCCATTATTCCGCCTTCCCACCATTCCTATCTACTGTACGCACTCACTTTATTTGTTTTAGAAAACTTTATCCTTTTCGCCTTCTGTTGGCTGTCCAAGTCCTTCTATAAGTGCCCCTCCATCCCTCTACCTCAAGTTGCCCCCAGGTAACCTACACTTCTTGCCTGCCGTGGGCCCACCATTTTGTCTCTCCTTCTTTCCAAATCCAAACCGACAACGTCTTCTGTTCTCTGCATTGTTGTTAAACCATTGCTCTTTACCTGCATTGACTCAACCTTCCCATTCAACCGTCACTTTGCCCTCTGGTTTCCTATCGTTGGTAACAAGGGAGTTGGAACCACTATCGTTGTGGTATTTCTTCCTGAGGTGACTTAGTGTCCTGTTGATTTGGGCAAGTTTGTTTCTTTTGTAAAGGGGCTTTTCTTCTGTTTCAATCCACTGCGCGAAGACCAAGGTAAGTCTATACACACCCAATGGATTGCCATTTCTAACATGTAGCTAGAATTATTGATTGTGTGAGAGAGAAGAAGTATCACACATGCTAACGATGTTATTTGAAATACGGGTTATCTGTAATGGTTTAACCAATACAAGCGTAATACAAGCGTGTTTGGATTAGCCCTCAAAGTCAGCATTCGTGTCGAGGCTAGGTTAGTCTACAGGTTATCCTTTTTTGCAAACAGTGCAGATTACAGTTGTAATAGGATGAAGAAACCTGTTAGTCGGAAAGTCCTTCGCGGACGGACCCTCTGGGGTCAGCCCGGTCGTATTGTTCGGCCGCCCTATACGACGGATAACCTGCGAGCGCCTGGAGAGCCTCCTGAATCCATTCAGTTAGACACTACGCTTTTCGATGCTATGGCCGAACGACGCAGGTCTCCAAGGCAACCCAAGAAGATGGCACGCAAGGGAACCCGTCGCACCATCTTGCAGAATGACAGAGTTGGAGAACTGGCTGAATTTCCGCTTGCACCTGACAAAGAGTGAGAGAGGTGCTTGCGAGGAAGGGGGGCAGAATGGGCAAGAATCATTTCGCGTTACTCAGGGCTGTGAAGGTGAATAATCTTTTTTCCTTTCTATTGCTTGGCTACCCAAGTACATGATGATCCCTAATCATCCATTTTTGTCTAAGCAGTCCTGTTGGTGGTTATGAGAGGAGAGGTTGCTAATGTGATGTGCTTGCCTTTAGGTAGTATAGTGGAAGTCTTTTTCAATATCGATATCGACACCTATCCACCTCAGACGAAACTCGATCAACTCTGAAGTTGAAACCACTAGCGAGAACTATCTGCCGATCCAAGCACCTCCTGGCGTCTTCTACCCAGCCCTTGACTGCCACCTTAAGCGCCTTTTCGTTTTATTCTCTGACCCATATTCCCTCCTTTACGGTCCCAAGGTCGGAAAAAGAGTTCGAACCCAATTCCGGGAAAACATAGCCGACTACGCAGGCATCAATCCCCCTGCTGTTCCGAATAGCAGCCGGCACAAAGAGTATGAGCAATGGCTGCTTGAAAACCCTGATCTCTGCTTCCAACCGGAATCGCGCTGCGGTGTATTTCATTGCGGCTTGTGGACGGAAAGAGGTCACGAATCGCGGGGGCCTGTGATCACACCAGATACCAATCAGGTTAGTGCTCGAGTGCGTGCCCATCAGCATGACCTGTTCACCTCCTTCCGCAACATCTCCTATCTTAAAAACTATTCCTCATGGGCGCAATTGAAAAGTCCCAACGTGACGAAATGCAGAACACAATTCAATCATTACTCCCTCGCTATAAGGAGCCATAGTGTAAGTCTAATACAGAATGTTTTTCCCTACGCGCATGCTTGGTCAATCTCCTTACACAGCCACATGTGGATTGCGGCGGTGTGGAATGGGCAATGATTTCGCCATTCGGAAACTTTACTAGCGCCGAGTTCTGCATTGCCGATATCGAACGCAGTTTTGATTTTCAGGAAGGACACATAGCCGGGATACGGGGCCGGAGGCTTGTTCATTTTACACGAAAATGGTTCGGCTCTCGCATATGCTTGGTATGTACCATGCACAGCGCCCTTATGCGACAATGCGCAGAAATGCATGATTCTGGAGATAGCGCTTCTAAGAATATATCTGGCGTAGCTGGCCAAGACAAAGCGGAGCAGAAAACGGCTAAGCGGAGCAGAAAAGGGCCAAGCGCAGGTCAGCGAGGGTGGCAAATTTGAGAGCTCGCATAGGTGTAAAGGGCAGCAGGATTGGCTCCCTCCGGAATTAGCCTGCTGTTTTTCCTTCTTGGTGGTTTCGGATTGTATGGGCCGCCTCCCGCTGCGTTCCCTACCCTAACTCTGTATAGATGGCGGGTTGAAGCAACCCATTGCCAATTGGGCAAATCATCCGGGATAGCGCTCGGGGGATGGGAGACGAATCTCGGTGGACGGCGGAAAAAGGAGGTGTATATAGCCGGTTGCTTGGCCAGCGTGAGGTCCTAGCTCGCACACGCGGGGTCCGTAAACCCCCCGTACATATACCTCTCCCAGCTCCCGAGTCTACGAGATCACCATGCTTCCTTGCTTTCCACACCTCGCGTTCTTCGTTACCCACCCACCACCCCGCCTCCCATGCGCCCTCATTGTCACATGGGATACAGCGGCGGTAACAATCTCCCCTGGCAAGGGCAGGGGCACCCGCACCAAAGCCTCCGGCAGTGGAATCAGCGAACCCAGCACCAGGTGGGGGACAATGGTTTCTGTATTTCCTTTTGGCGTTGTTTATCAAGGGTCTACTTTGTTCTTCCTTTCCTTTCTTAGCTATCTATCTTTAATATATGGTCTCCGCCTTTGCAAAATTGGCATCACGCAATCACTGTGGCCCATCAAACGGACTCAAATGTGTAACCTTTATCCGTACACATAACCCTGACCCTCTTGCTACCAATGACCCTCTCCAGCTTAGACTATAGCATCCCACTTGGAGAATATCATACGCACCTCCGGCTGCTCAGTAACCCTCCCCTGGCCAATGCTCCGCCCAATAAAGCCTCCCACGATCTCGCCGTAGAAAAGAGAGTTATCCGGCAGGGCGTAGAATACCACCCTTGTGACTCCGTGGATGTCGTAGCGGCGGAAGTGGTGAGCTCACCCACAGCAAACAAGAACCGAGTGACGGTCTGTGAACAAATGTCACAGTGCGCGCGCAACTGAGGAGACGGGCGTTTCTTCCGAGATGGCACCGATGGAGATAGGGGTGTTGTGGAGGTGGTTCCACATTCAGGCAAGTCAAAGTAACTCGGTATGAAGATTAATATACTTGTGGAGGTGTTTCGGGGGAGTGAGGGTAGGACTGCTTTTGTGAAAAAGTCGAAGTGGGGGTCTGGGTCTGCCGCTGAGGTTGGGGGATCTATTCTTGTGAATGTCTGTAATATTGTAGTGAGTAAGAGGAACTGTTGGGTTAGGAGCGGGAGGGGGCATTGCCTGTCGAACTTGAACCCCAAATCAATGATAGAACCTACATACTCTACTTAAGTCTTCACCCCCCCGCCAGCATTTAAGATACTCTCATTAAACAACTTCATCATCTCCGGTGTCACGAACCCGCCGAGCACCAACCCCTGTCTGAAGTATTTTCGCATTAGTGTCTAAATACCAGTTCCGCACGCACTCAAAGTCACAACCATGCGGATCCTTGGGTATCAAATTGAGGTGTTTGAAGATATGCCCTAGGTGATCCCAATTTTGCACAAGCAATGCGTCGGCTTGATCCACCACCACCAATTCTATACTGGAGAGGAAATCGTAGTCGCGCTTTTTGTCGGACTCAGCACCAACAGTCAAACGCAACCCAAGCGGTGAAGCGAGGATTATATCCAAGTTGCAGAATTGACTAAAGTACCTGCGAGTTTTCCGCGTTAATTTTAAGCCTAACCTGAAGAGGTCGTCGTGGTTTCCGCCAAAGAGAGCACGGAAGTCTTCGGGCTTGTTGGGGCTAATCCGCTAGGCATCCGGGGTTGCTGCTCTGGAGCAGTGATGCTGCTGTCATCCTATGAGCTTTGAGGTTACCCTCCCATAGCACTGATTCTCGGAACAGGTGCTGCACAAAGAAGTTGACAAACGAAACAATGTTTCATTGATAAACACAATATTACTCTTTACTATATATAGAGAAAAATAGAACTGCAGCTGTCACCAACTACCCCAACTCTACTAACCTAAACTACAACACTTTACATCTTGAGAAAGAGAAACTCACAACAAGTGAACATACTATCTACTTGAAATCAGTTCATAGTAATTGAACAAGCATGAGACATGGATAGGAAACCTGTCTTGAAGGCGAAAGACTTTCAATTTCAAGATGTGCAACTTATCATGAACGAATGGAAAGAGAAAAAATCATATATAGGAATAATCCCCATGAGCTGAGTTTCGAAAAGGAAAAAATTGAAAAATTGAAAAGGACTGAACAAAGTGCAAAAGGATATACTCATTGCCACCGTCACTACAACTTCACCTCAGAGAATAATATACAAGAAACTTATAGGACATCAAGAATGGTGTTCGTAACAGCATGGGGCCGACTGGCGACTTCTTTCTGCCTACTCATGGCCCTCATATTAACAGGTAACCTCCCCGTACCCCTACAGGCTTCTCTAGCTAACATGCAAAAGCCTTCCTCCTCTCCGGCTCAACCAGCGAAACATCCGGCGTCCGCGCTCTCTGCAACATCGAGCTAAAATGGACCGAGTCAGCTACAACAGCTGCCTCAACAGCAACCACAGCGCCAGTCAGTGAAGTCCTCAGTGACAAGACGCAGAACCAGGTCGCTACCACTCCACCCAAGATAACCGCGCGACCGATTACCCGGGTGGCGACGAGCACCGTGTCTCGGGAACCTCTCACGGAGGAGGCTGTAGCGGAAGTCACTAGGAGGGGCTTGGTGGCGGGCACATGGGCCACATCAGCAAGTGGGGAGAGCGGGAGTCCCACATTGGCTGTCAGGGATGGCGCGGAGGCTACTGGTGCTACGGGGCTAGGGGAGATTGATAGGTCAGCGCATGGGCCTGAGCGCAATTCCGAACGCCGGGGAGCAGTGAATGCCCACCCACCAGCCGGGAAGGGCAAGAGACCGCCTCTGGTAATCCCAAGAGCAGAACACACTAACAACCCCACAATCCACCAGATAGTCCGCCCCCGCGCCCCCACACCTCCCTCTGATGCCACAATCCTAATCTCATACTTCGGCCTGTGCACCTACACCCCAGAAACCCAGTGGCACTGCACCTCCCACCGCACCACAGCCAATTCCTCCAGCCCACTCCCACCTCCCTTGCACGCCCTCTCAAGGGGGCTCCAGAAAACACTCTCCCCGCTCCCACCTATCCTAGCAATCATCTGTCTTGGCCTACTCCTAATCACAACCATAACGCTCGCGTTCGTGACACCCCTTACCGGAACCCTCTTGGTGATTCTGGAACGGGTGTACCTGGGGGTCGGGCTATCAGCTGTGGTCATAGGGGCTTTCTCAGCGGTCCTGTTCTACCAGTCTGGCCTTGTGGCCTTTGCCGTTCTAGATAGCGTGCATGGGGGCAGGGGCGGCAGGATAAGTGCACGGAGGGGCGGGAGCGGAATTGCTGTTGCCTGGGCTGCGGTTTTCTTCGAGGCAGTGGGGTTTTTGGGGATTGTTTGGCTGGTTTTGTATGGCTCCGGGGGCGGTGGCACGGATAGAGATGGTGACGGGGGGAGCGCAGCATTGTCGATTTTTAGCCGCGTATTTGGTGGGAAGAAGGATGAGCAGGGGCAAGAATTAGGAGAGGGCGTGGGCAGAGGAAGGAATTCTCCTACCTTCCCACAGAGCGTACACCCAGCGCCCCGGAGCCGCGATATCACGATTGGGGCGCCTATAGAAGTGCGCAGGGAAGTTCATCCACTTAGAGGGAATTTTCAGCCAGAGAATCATCTCCCCTCGAGAGGAGCTGATAGAGATATGGAGAGAATGTTGAGTGTTGGCAGTGTTAGCACTGTCAGCGCCCTCAGCGATAGGGGCAGCGCTAGAGGAGCGGATGGAGGAAGACAGAAGAGTACCATTAGCGCTGTTAGTGATATGACTACCGTCACGGGGGCGGGGAGTGCGGGGAGGGGGAGATTGGGGAGCGAGAGGGTGCAGAATATGAGAAGGGGGAATGCGCCGTTTCCCGGTGGGTGGAATATGATTTAATTTAGTTGATAGACTGGGTTGCATTTACAGGTGTCATCTCATATCATAGATTTTTGCTTTTCTTTTGTTTGTTTGTTCTCACCTATTCCATCTTTTACGGAGGTACAGCGTGTAAGTTTTGTAGGTTCCACAAACCAGGACTGCCACCCTCACCCCCTGTGTAACCTACAAAACTTATACGCTGTACCTCCGTAAGAGGGGTGCCTTGTTATTTAATAGTCATTTTTTTCTAGTTATAATGCTCTAAAATCCTACATTCCTAATGGATTACATAATGAATGCCGTGAGCATACTATACTGCTGCTGCTAACATCAACACAGCTCGGCCCCACTAATTTCGGTAAATTTAGCGTCAGGAACTACCTAAAGGATGTCAATTATGGCTCTGGAGGGGCGCCATCACTCTATTTATGCAAATGCAGAATAAGACATTGAGGGCTTTGAGCCCCTCTGTTTGTTGACACCCCACCTCTGTGCCGGCAAAATGTGAGTGCTCAGCAACGGTTGCCACAGGCCGCTCTCAGGCTACTTGCCATTTTCATAAGTATCCCGATGCCTTGGCGCCAAGGTTGGAGAATTCAGGTTGGAAAGTTGGACATCTTGGCGCCAAGGCATCCGGATACTTATGATAATGGCAAGTATCATACTGTGGATATCATCTTTGGGTTTATTTGTTTGTTTAGGGTACGGGTAAGGTATTGGTAGGGAGTTGCACTATTTTCTATATAATTGGGTTGGCGAGAAAGGGGCGGGAAGGAGAGGAGGGAGAAAAGAGGGAGAAAGCACCTTATTTGTTGGCCTGACTTAATCGCTGCGGGCGATATGAGAGTACGGTAGGTACTTGTGCTTGTACTGTACCCTTTCTGCTCGGAAGGGTACGTAACTAATTTGTAATTTCAATATTAAGGTCATGCTCCCGTCCGTCCGTCCCAATTTTCCTTTAAGAACAAGGCAAGGTGCCTGGGTGTCCAGGCCAGAACATCTTGCGTGGTAGAGGGTAGGGAAGAGAAGAGAAGAGAAGAGAGGTAAAGGTAAAGTAAAATAAGCACTCGGCTACTAGGCGCGGGAGGATATGAAGTCCGTTTCCAAGATCCAAACGTCGGGGGTAGAAAGATGGAAAAAAAACATGAGGGTGGTAGAATGAAATAAGAGTAGGAATGAAATGAATAAATAAAGGGGTAAATAAAAACTCCCACTTCATCGTTCTCGGTTCAGTTCAGTTCTTTTTCCTTCCTTTTTTTTTGGCGAGGTAGATAAATTCCCGTATCATGTCTGTCATCATCTCCGTTCAACCCTCAATAAACAAATAAACAAATAAAATAGACATGAAAAATCCGATAGGCGTCCAACTCTGCCGGATTTTCCGTTACATGTGCCAAAAAACCAAAAACCAAAAAAAGTACAAGTAAAAATAAAGGCAGAAATAGAATAAACATTACGAAAGTATGAAACAAGAAAGCGAAGCAATCGACCAAGAGCGGGGGGAAAGGTTGACAAAAAGGTTGACATCAGGTATCACTCCAAACACAGTTCTGGTTGTCAGGTGTATGACAGCGTTGAGGTAGTGTTTGCGGAAATTGTTTGATGCTTGGTAGTTGTTGCTAGGCTGTTGTGTTTTGTTTGGAGGGGTTTTCTAGGGAGCGGGTGGGTGGGTTGGTATATTCCATGCAAGAGGAGGAGGAGGGGGGGGGCATACAAAGGGAGTTATTCCTTATTGAAGTTGCCGATCGGCTGAAAGCGAACTGGCTCTGGTTCTGCTTCGCGTTTGGGGAGGGAGTAGGCTGGTGGGCCGGCTCTGTTGCGCATAAGATAAGTCTATCTTCTACCGTAGGAGAAGGAGGAGAAGAAGGGGAAGTGCCTTGGATGCCAGGCTTCGGCGGAACGTCTATATGCACCGCGGCCAGGCCTATGGCAGGTAAGTAAGCCGGTTGAAGCTCAAACATGATTTACACTCAGGGTGTGGACGCACCTTCCACTCCAGGGTTTGGCATTGCGTCTGTATGCTCCTCGGCCGGGCCTGAGGGGACCAATTAGTTAGCATTTCATTCAAGCTATTGGATATCTAGAATGGTTAGATACCTTCCACTCCACGGATCGGCTTCGGTATCGGCTTCTGGGTCGGGCTCCGCATTGCGCTTTTGCCAAATAGCCAGAGGGGCACCAGCCCTTGGGTGCCATGCCTCGGCTTTGGCCTCAGGGTTGCGCCTGTAGACCCCACGGTTGCTATTCCCCTCCCAGGGGATGGGCTCAGCGAGGGCCACACCAAGGAGTGTTGCGATTAAGAGACTAGTGATTTTCATCCTTTTTTTTTGATTTAGTCGTGAGGGAGTTTGTATGGCGAAGGAATGACTAGTTTCTTCGACGAGGGAGAAACGGGAAAAGAGTGAGAATATGGGTAAAGATCGGAGAAGAGGTACTTTATAGTGGCAGGGAGGATAAAGAGTTAGGATCTCGAAGTGTGTGTGCATGTATAGCAGATAGTCAGATGTACCAGCAAGGTATAAGATATCTGGAAGGAAGGTGGGTAGCATTATGCAGAAGGAAGAAAGGAAGCAGAGCTGATGAAAGGAAGATATATACTCACAGCCCAATCAAACGGGTTTCATGATTATTGAGACAATCTACTGGCGGGGATCGGACTAGCTAGAAGACTTCAATGATGTGGTCAAAACCTTTCCATCCTTGGGCCCATTGAGTGGACGGAGGCCCAGCTATGAGGTGCGAGCGCGCACTTTGCCACCAGACAGGTGTGCTACACAGCTCAATGAATCAAAGAAACGATTGAGCAAGACACTCTTGATAACCATTGAGAATTGGTGATTGCCGATGCTGTCTATGGGACGGGGTGGGCCTACACAGCCATTGAGAACTATATTAGTACTAGGGTTTGTAGGGGTTTGTATCTAGGCCAATGGTAACCGCGAAAACAATACCCACGCTAACCGCATATGGGCTTCAATAGCAGCAATAGTGTACAATGTCAAAAAGGGAATTCCGGGTATGATACTAGTACGAGCATAACAGGTTTTCAAGGTTGGATGACTGGTTGAAGTTCGTGCTTGTTTTGGCTATGAGGGATATCTGGGAGTGGTGGGTGGTTGTGGCCCACTTTCGCTGTATAAGGGTACTGCCGTGGTGGAAAAAGTTCCCAAGCACATCCGGAACAAATCCAGAATCCCCCGAGCGCTTGTGACTTCATGGGCGCCGTAATAACTCAGATAGTCTCATTAAAGAATTAAATTTTCGTGCGCGAAGACAAGACTCCGGATGTTTCCATCTGCAGGAAGCAGGCTTAATTGATGGTTAGGATTTCTGACGAGTCCTCCGGGCATTGGGAGGTCAGAACAAGCAGTGCCAATGAGCGCGATACACAGTGCTTTATCCAAGAGACTGGCATTCCAACATACTGGCAACCACGAGATCTGCCGAACCAAAAGAGTAGTACCTCTGGTTTTGTGAAAGAGCGCACTCCCCTAAGCTCAAGGGTGATATATCTCGAACCAGGGAGTTCCAGGGAGGCTAGTGAAGAGGTGGGTTCCTAATGTTTGAACTGAAATAACATTTATGGATATAATACGGACTTGGTTGTACTGTATGCACTCAGTCTGCGCTCTCGACCTCACTGAAGCTCAATGGTATGATGATAATACAAAAGCCGCACCGAAAGATACCCTGCAAGTTTGATCAGCCGAAAATCTTCTCTAAGGCTCACCCTTGTGCTGAGAGAGCAGGCCCCGAACTCAAAAATACTTACTTAAACGCCGTATTCTTTGTGATAAAGTCTTTTAGATTAATGTCCTTCGTCCACCGAGACAAACGTTTATATGGAATAACATGGAACCCTTTCATCGCCAGAAACTAATGACCGATCCGTTAGCATGCTCAACTATTAGGGAATCCCAACCCCGATGTTTTTTTGATTTTTTTTTGATCGATACCTCAACAAGCAACAGCAAGCTCCCGAATACCAAGGCGATCGATTTGCTAAACCTGCAGATAGCCAGCCCGGCAGCGAGCCCAATGAAAGATCCAGATGCAACTTGACGATAGATCAAAGGGGAGAAGGTAGTTCGGGGTTTAGTTGCCAATGACGAATAGTTACCGGGAGTCTCGGTGAATGCCCAATCGTGGGACTCGCAATGGATATGGCTAATAATAGAGTTAGGAGACCGCAGTGTGTGCGCAGCGAGTCCGAGGAAAGCTGTTGACGAGAAGATATATCGTGAGGCCATTGGTTATCTTGATGATTGCTTGCTAGACTGTGTCGGGAAATTTGATGATGAGGGGAAACTTTTGGGGTTGGGTTGAGGCTCTGGGGTGGCGACGATCTTCACAGGTATGATGTTGTACTGTACTCGAGTACCAAGCAACCCGGGAGGCGTTTGCACAGGTATGGCCGGGCATAGTACTGTACGGTGCTCGTGCAGTGAGTTACTTGTAGCATTATAGGACGGGTAGTATCGCGGTTTGTGTGAATGGGGGGGGGGGGGGCGCCGGCAGGGGTTGCTCTGGCAATA
>Ga0307513_10009890_pt1 | contig 12034 bp, 10 predicted proteins | sample 15_EM_MG_FD_202174 | JGI IMG/M metagenome (GOLD analysis project Ga0307513, IMG submission 202174) | Populus trichocarpa ectomycorrhiza microbial communities from riparian zone in the Pacific Northwest, United States - 15_EM | ecosystem: Host-associated > Plants > Roots > Unclassified | place... | reverse complement strand
GCGTGTTCACTTTTCGATCGTGAAGACCAGGTCGGCGGCGCGTTCCTTGCCGGCCTCGGTCTTGATGGTCCAGCGATCGTTGATGGTGTAGCGCATCTTGATCGTGTTGATGGATTCGGTGAGCGACACGCCGTAGCTCACGTAGAGGCGCGGCGAAAGATACTTGCCGAGCACCAGGGACGTTTCATTCGACAACGTGGACTCCACGCTGATGTCGGGAATGCCAAGCTTGCTGCCGAGCTGCGAAGCCAGCAACGCTGCCGCCTGTCCCGCGACTTCCTGTGAGGCGCCCGGCGTGCCGGCGCGCTTCTGGTCCTGCACCGATTGCAGCGAGCCGCCGGCCAGCAGCAGCGAAACGATCTGCGACTGCGGAATCGACGGCTCGGAGAAGAACGAGAGGCGCGGTTCGCGCAACGATCCGCGCACGTTCACGCCGGCTTTCACGTCCGGGAAAACCTTGACCGCGCGGATGTCGACTGCCGGATCAGCTAACAACCCGCCGCTGAAGATGAGCCGCCCACGTTCGATATCGAGCTTGCGGGCCAGCGCGGTGTACTGGCCGTCCTTGACCTGCAATTCGCCGGTGGCGCGGCTGGGCTCTCCCGGCAACGTGCGCTCGGTGATGCTGCCCGTGATGTGGCCCGAGAGTCCGTACGTCTCGATGGTTACGTTTTCGCCCAGGGTCATGGTGATCTCACTGGTCACCAGGAATGGGTCGCTCTCGGCGGCCTCGGTGGGCCCCACCAGCCGCTCGTCGGCGGAAGGCAGCACGGCATTGGTGAGGTCGGCGGGCTGTATGCGCGCCAGCGGAACCTTGACCTCCCCCTTGACGAGAATTTCGCGCCCGGCGATGCGGAAGTCCAGATTGGGAGACGCGTCGATACGCGCCTCGGGAACGTCGACGACGCGAAGGTTCTCGCCGTTCACGCGGATTTCTCCGTACGGAAGATTGTCGCGCCATTCGATCTTGCCCGAGCTGGAGAGCTTGCCCGCGCCGGCGCTGGCGGTGGAGCTGAATTCGAGATTGTTGGAGACGATGCGCGCTTCCGCATCGAGCGCGCGCAATGCGAGATTGAGCTGGTACAAATCGAGCTCGGCGCCGGATAGTTTGATGACGCCGCTGGCGCGCGGTTCGCCGAGCGTTCCTTCGAAGCTCATGTTGGCGTCGAAATGACCGCTGGCGCGATCGATCGCGGGGAAATACAGCGTCAGGAAGCCGAGCTCGCCGGTGGCCATCTGCAGCTGGCCGTGCATCGGTGAGGCCATCAGGTCGGCGGTGGTGCGGTCGGCGCGCATGCGCCCGGAAATCAGCCCGCGCTGCGCGGCATCGAGACGCAGCTCCGCATTCATCTGGCCGGGCTCGGCCTCGAATGTCATGAAGCCGGAGCCGAAGGTAATGACGTCGGTGCGACCGCTCGCGAGCTTGTGCCTGATCGCGGCATCGGCGAGGTCCACGCGCGCCTTGCCGACGAAGGGAGCTCCGCCCGTGGAGCTCGCGCTGGCCGTGGCGTTGACGCTTCCCTGGTACTCGACATTGGGCGTGAGGCCGGCGGTGATCGTGCTGATCGGAAGATTGTGAGCGTCGCCGCGCGCGGTCCAGCCGGTTTCGTTCCACGCCGCCTCGCCGCACAGCCGCGCGACTTTTCCATGCATGCACAGCGCATCGAGCTTGAAGTCCCTGGCGCTCGCCCGAACGTTGACCGGCGTGTCCAATTGCAGATTGATGTTGGCGGTGTCATCGATGAAGAGGTCGCCGATGGTTCCTTTCCACACGCCGTCGGCGAAGCCGCCTTTGCCGGACAGGTGCAGGCTGGTCTTATCGGCGAGCGCGTCGGCGCGGACGACGTGTTCCGCGGTCGTGCCGTCGAGTGTGGCGTTGAACTGCGTGAGCGAGCGTTGATCGACGGTCAACCGCGAAATTGCGATATCGGCGTGCGATGTACGTTGCCCGCGCCAGTCGAGATCGATGTTGGTCGCGAGCTTGTCGACGCTGATGGTGCCGCTTTTCAGGCTATTGCCCTCGGCCGAAAGTTTGATCACGGGGGCATCGGCGGTTCCGCCGATCTTGCCGCGCGCGTGCAATTCACCGCGGGCGTCCTCGGCCAACAGCGCGAGGTTGTCGGCATCGAGGCTGAACTCCAGGTTGAGCGCACGCGAGGCGCCGATGTTGCCATCGATGGTCACATTGGTAGTGCCGGCACGAAAGCGCAACGAATCGAATGTCCAGTCGTCCCCATGCAGCGCGATTCGGCCACTTCCGGCCGCGGGACTGCCGCGCAACTTGCCGCTGAGATTGCTGAAAGCGAAATCGAAGTTGCCGTCGGCGCCGAAGGGCGCGCCGCTCGCTTTCATGTTGAAGTCGAGTGCGCCATTGAAGCCTGGACGGAACTCGGCGGGATTGAATCCTTTGACGCTGCCCTCGATTGCCCAGCTCTCGGCGGGGCTCCAGCGCGCCTCGCCCGCGAGCGCCGCATTGCCGCCGAACGCGCCGAGCTTGAGATCGTCGATCTGCAGATGATCCTTGTGGAGCGCCCCGCGCATGGCGAGCGTCATCGGATCGAGCTGCGGGATGAAGAGGTCGCCACTGACGGTGATTGCATAAGGCCACAGGCCTTCGAGGCGGTACGAGCCTGCCGGGCTCGAGAATGTCTGCGGTGTCTCCGCCGTGAATCGCGCCGCCAGCGGCCAGCGCAGCCCACGCCAGTCGCCGTGGAGCAGTAGTTTGGGCCCGTTCTCGGCGGTCTCGATCGTGCCCTGGCCTTCGGCATGACTGCCGGTTGCCCGATGCGTGACCTCGTAGTGCGTGGCGTTGACCACGCGGTCCGTGTAGTCGCCCTCGAACAATATGTCGAAGGGTCCGGCACCGAGACCCGGGACCATCAGCGGCCCGCGCGCGTGGAACGCGTTCATCTCGCCACCGACGTCGAGTTTTCCGGTGATGATGCCGAGCGCGCTGCCGCCGCCGAAAGCCTGCAGGTCGAAGTTGTGCACGTCGGCCGTGCCGGTCCAGTGGAATGCGCTCGATAGCGCCAACAACTCGCCGCGCATGTCGGCACGAAACGGCTCCTGCAGTTTGGCGGTGAGCGGTAGTTTGTCGAGCGTGCCATCGAAGGTGGCGTCGGCTCGCCACCCGGGCTGGCCTTCGATGATCATGCGGGTGGTCGCTTCGCCGCTGAGTTTCATCGGGTCGCCGGCAGTCAGCACGCCGATGGCGCGGCCGCGCAGAAAGCCGTAGATGATGTCGCCCTCGAAGATCCGGATGGTCTTGTGTCCGACGATGCCGCTGCCCGTGGCATCGTCGAACTCCACGCGCCGGCCGTTGGGGGCAATGATCACCAGGTGTTTCGTGAACGCGTGCTCGGCTCCGATGCTGAGAAAGCGCGGCATGAACTTGGGTGGAGTATTCGGTTTCGGCCGGATGCGCCGCTTGACCTCGATCTGCACCTGGTCAGCCTGTGCGTCGCGCACCGCGATGCGGCCCACCAGCAGAGGCCAGATGTTCACGCGCGCGGAGCCTTTCTCGACGAGTACGTTCGTGAGCTCCTGGCGCACTTCGACACGGTCCGCGCCGAATCCGCCGGCGATGGTGCCGTGTACGTTCTCGATCTTGAGGGTCATCGACTGGCCGATGCGCAAAGGCAGACGCGCCACCGCAAAACGCAGCCCCGCTTCGGTGTACAACACCCATGCCAGGAACAGCAGGATCAGTAGAACTAACAACCCGAGGATCAGGGCCGCGATCTTGAGCCGGCGCTTAATCACAGTTTCGGCGAGAAGTTGAGATGCAGGCGTGGGCCGGGCCGCTCGGTGCTGCCCGCGGGAATGGTCAGGGCCTGCGCCACGTCGATGCCGACTGAGACTACCGGCAGGCGGAATCGCACACCGAGGCCCACCGAATACATGAGAGGATCGCCGAAATTGTCGAACGCGTTGCCGGCGTCGGCGAATACCGCCATCGCGAAATTTCGCGGCAGGTCGCGCACGAGTTCCACCGAGCCTGCGAACAGGTGCTTGCCACCGACTTTTTCGTACTTGGGAGTGCCGTCGTCGTTGAATTGCGGCACGCCATTCTCATCGACGACCTGCTGCACGGGCGACAGATCGTTGACGGCGAAGCCGCGCACGCTGCGATCGCCACCAGCGAAAAATCGCTGCGAGGGAGCGAGGCCGCTGGTGCTGGACACGGCGGTGGCGCCGATGTCGCCACGCAACAGCACGTGCCACTTCGGTGCGAAGTCGAACACGCGCTCGCCCTGCACGCGAATCTGCAGGAAGTCAGAGTCCGAGCCGAGCGCGCTGTGCGAGCCACGCAGCTCGGCGAACAGCGTCCGGCTGAACAGTGCCTCGCCGAGGTAGTTGCGGGGCACCAGCGAGAAGCTGATGCCGGGAATCAGCAGCGTCTGCGTGTCCTGGCGGTGTGAGGCCACGAATTCGGATTCGGTGTGCAGCAGCTCGACGTAGGTCACGCGCTGCCAGAAGTTGCCGAACCACGGTCCGCGCACGTGCGTGTAGCTGGGAATGAAATTGATGGAGCGGTCGTCGATGTCGGCCAGCCGCTCGTGCTCGCCCGTCAGCTGCAACGTGAACTTTTCGGTGGCCGGGTCGCCAATGGGCACGATGTAGCGCCCATCGAGTGATTGCGTGAGCGCCGACGCTTTCATTTCCGTGCGGAACCGATGGCCTCGCGTGTTGATGCGCCTGTCTTCCCAGGCGGCCGTGCCGCGTATCTCGGTGTCGGTTCCGTAGCCCACGCCGAATGAGTAACGATTGCGGCGATTCGGTTCCGCCGAGATGCTGACGGGAACGGTATGCCGCTCGCGATCGCGATCCTCGGGCAAAACCTCCACGGTGGAGAAATACTGGCTGTCATCGAGCGCGAACTGCGTGCGAAGCAGCTGCGTGGCGTCGAAAGGCTGGCCAGCCTGGTAACGGAGAAATCGCCGCACCAGCGGCTCGTCGATCGCATCCTGGTCGATGGTCGTTTCGCCGAATGAGTAGCGTTCGCCGGTTTCAAACTCGATGTCGACCTGCGCGGTGTACGCCTGCGGATCGACACGCATCTCGCTGCGCACCATGCGCGCGTCGAGGTAGCCGTAGGTCGCGGCGGCGCGCAGCAACCCGCCCTTCAGCGCCTCGTAGTTAGAGTGGTTGAGGCGATCGCCGGTCTGGATGGGCAGATCGTTGGTGATGCTGGTGAAGACTTCCTGGGTTGCGCCCGCGCCGGTGACCTTCACGTCGACCTTCTCGACGATGACCGGCTTTCCCGGCGTGATGCTGATGGCGACCCGATAATTCTGATCGCCGCCGCTGCCTTCGCGTTTCACTTCAGAGGTGACCACCGGTTCATAGAAGCCGAAGGGCCGCAGCGCGCCGCGCACTTCGCGTTCACTGCGCTCCTGCAGTCGTTCGACGAACTCCGGCGAGAGATCGTTGGAATTCTTGTAGCGTTCGAACGATAGATAGGCGAGCACGTTGGCGCGAATGTCCTCGCCGACACCGCGGACTTCGACCTGCACGCCGGCATTCGCCGGAGTCGCGAGCTGCGCAAGGACGAGCGCGAGCAGCGTGACAGCGGGAAGGCGCGGGCAAAGTTTGATCTGCAAGGTCGGCATGACACCGCTTTGGGGCGGGAAGGCTGAAGATTCTAATGAGAGTCGCGACCGCGCGCGCGGGTTCCGCGCGCTCGCGAACACCCTCAGTGATCGTCGGTGTCGTTCAGCACGTGTTCAGACTGTCCCGATGACGCGCCGTCGGCATCGAAGCGGCGTTCAGTGATCTCCAGCGTTCCGTTTGTCGTGATTGTCAGGACCGTCGAACAACGCGTTCCAAACCGCCGGTCCAGCACGAACGGCGCGGACAGCTTGCGTGCCCACTCGGGCGAAAGGTCTCCGGGTGGCACGCTGTCAGGCGGAGCGGGCTCGCGGTCGGCCAGCATGGCGAACAGGCCGGCGCGAAGCGCCTGCGGATCCGGCGAATTCGTCGCATGCAGAAGCGCCTCGAAACGTGCGCGCACGCGGACGAGCTTCGGCCAGGGCGTGTCCAGGAACTCATTCGAAAGCCCGTAGATTCCCGGCGGCAGCTGGCGCGCGAAGACATCGGCACGATTGGATGCATACCAAAGGGAGTCGCGGTCGGCGAGCAGCAGATTGAAGCCCGCGTAGCCCGGCGCATCGGTTTCGAGCCCCTGCAGGTATTCATCGGGCGGGTGGCTGCCGGCGAGAAAACGCGGTATCAGGCCGCCACGCGAAGGGGCACCGCGGCGGCGCCGGCCGAACTCGCGGAAATTGGTGACGATGCCGAAGCGGCGGCGCGAATCCACGGCGAACCATGCGCCTTTGGCCTGCAGATCACGACCACCGACGACTCCATCGATTTCCGGCCAGGGCCCGAGCGGCGCCGCGGCCCGATCGTGGAATTCATCGCGATTGGCGGCGACCACCAGACGGTATCGCGGGTGGCTGCGCCACGCGAGGACTAACAAACACATGGCTGCCTACCCGCGGCGCGGCGGGTCGTCGGCGTTGCCGAACCAGCCGTCGATCAGGCGCGCCGAGATCGCGCCCGCCGGTGGCAGCGCCGGATGACCTGCGGCGAGGTCCGCACGCGAGAACCAGCGCGCGTCTTCGAGTTCGCCGTCTCGCAGCGTGATGTCCTGCGTGCGCGCCACGGCGCGGAATCCCAGCATCAACGATGATGGAAACGGCCAGGGTTGTGAGGCGACGTATTCCACGTCGCCGACCAAGACGCCCGTTTCTTCCTCGACTTCGCGCACCACGGCGTCTTCGAGGCTTTCGCCCGGTTCGACGAAGCCTGCGATTGTCGAATAACGCCCCTCCGGCCAGGACGCCTGGCGCCCTAACAAGGCTCGCTCGCCACCGGCGTCGGTCACCAGGACGATGATCGCCGGGTCGAGTCTGGGAAACGTTTCGGTGCCGCAGGCAGCGCGGCTGCAACGCAGGACGTGACCTGCGCGGGCGGGCAGATTCGGCGACCCGCATACACCGCAGTGCCGGTGACGCTGCTTCCACAATGCGAGTGCGCGGGCGTAAGCGAGCAGCGACGCGGAATCGGGCGGCAGCATCGGCGCGAGTGGCCGCAATTCACGCAGTTCCGCGCCGTCGGGCATCGCCGGGCGCGCCGAATCCGGGTCGCGCAGCTCGACGAGCACGCACCGCGCCCCGCGGAACCAGCCGAGCAGGGTGAGGTCGTCGTCCTGCGCGTCCGCGACCAGCGCGTGGCTGCCGTCCAGAAGGGCGATGTCCATGGACGCGCCGCTGCCCACGAGCTGCGTGGCGCCCGATCCGAGCAGGTAGCGCGTCTCGGCGTCGGCGCGCGCCGCCGCGATCCACGCAGGATCATCGCGCAGCTCGGCGCGCCTCTCGAGAAACGGGCCTGCAAACAGGGTGGGGCGGATGCTCATCCGGGCAAATTTACCGCACCCGCGTGCAAGCGTCGCTCGACTCCTACTCCGGTGCGCTGCCGCCGCTGTTCAGGTCGCCGGCCAGCGGCTTTCGCGTACCCGTGCATTCGTTGCAAACCGGGGCGCGCAGCGCCAGCCGATCGGTCACCAGCACACTGGTGCAGTCGCGGCAATGCGCGACGCGCAGTTCGTCACCGGCGAGCAGTGCACCCAGCAGGTACACGGCGTGCTCGAAGGAGATCTGCGATTCGCCCATCAGTGCGCAGTAGGTCTCGAAGGCCTCGCACAGCAGTGCGCCGCGCGCCACCGTGGGTGCGACCTGCGCCGTACGTTCGACCGGTCCCCGATCGACGGTAATGGTCTGCGGCGTGATGAGCCCGAACAGGCTGCTCACGCTGGCGAACACCGCCGCTTCGCGTCGCATGCGCATCGAGCGCGTGAAGAACGCCGCCTGGCGCGGAGACTTGCCGCGATGCCGGGGGACCGACGTGCCTCCGGCCTCGTGTAGGTAGGTGCGATACAGCTTGCGGATGCGATCGTCGGTCAGCCCGGTCCACGCACGGATTGTGTGCGTGCGGGCTTCGTGGTGGATGAAGCGCAGTGCGAGGTCGAGCCGCAGTCGGTCGCGGCTGTAGCGGTCGTCTGAGATACGCATAAACGTCCCTGTGGTTAGTTGGATTTGAACACATCTGCAATTTGGGAAAAATCTCCCAAATTTGCAAATGACTTTCAAGGGGGCTCGGCGCAAGATATCTCGTGCGAATCGGGAGGAATGCCATGTCGGGTCGGGGAGTTCAGCGAAAGCGTGACGAGGGGCGCCACTGGTTGCCTTCGCAGGGCGTGGATCCGGCGCCGTTGGCCGAGCTCAACGCGGAATGTCTCGGCTATTTGTGCACGCGGGCTGCCGAAAGCGACAACGTCGGCGCCGCTCCGCCATTGCTGTCGGCCTTGCACTCGCATTGGGCTTCTTTGCCGGCACAGGCTGTGCGCCGGCTGTCCGCCGCTCCGTTCAGCCTGTTCGACGCCGGCTTCGCCACTGCGCCCCGGTGGCTAGAACTGCGGACGCGAGGCGTGCACGATTTGCCGCAGCGCGTCGAGCCGGCGTTTTTCGAGAGCGCGATGGCGCGCTCCATCACCCGGCGCATGCTGGTCTATGGATGGCATCTGGCCCGCAGTCGGCCGCGCGCGGCCTGCCTGGTTTTTGGATCCACCATCGCCGTGGTCGAGTCGCTTGCAGCCTGCTCGCTTGCCGCGCTCGAAGCCGCTGCGGACCGCAATGCCGACGCCTTGCGCCCACGCTGGTCGAACCAGCTCGGCTTCTGGCGCGAGCTGCTCGTTGCGGCGTCGGCGGGCGCTGACCGCAGACTGCACGAGCTGCTTCTCGGAGGCGTTCAGCGCCTTGCCGCAGAAACACTCGCGGCGCATCCTCCTTGAATCAAACGTCTTTGGGCCTCGCAATCCGAGCCCCGATTTGATTTATTCGGCCCTCTGTCCGGCCCCCGACGACCTCAAACTGCGTAACTTCGGCGCGACATCGGGCCGCAAGGCGTCGATAATGCCAACGGATTCGATTTCGACACCGGACTCGGATTCGTGGACGCGCAGTGGGCGCTGCGCGCAACTCGCGGCTTCTAACAAGCCCCAGTATTTTCAGACAAGGGTTTCTAGCCTGGTCGCCGGCACTTTTGCGGGAAATGGAGTCAGCTAACACATGCTTTCAGCTGCGCGCGCAGTGATTTCGATCAGCTTGCTTTCCCTACCGGCCGCCGTATTTGCGCAAGCCGGACCCAGCGAACCCCAGATCATCGCTGCGGCCCCAACGGCCAAGATCTCTATTGGCAGCCGCAAACTTGCGGGCCAGATGGTGGCCACCGTGCGCGTGGGTGACGACGGTCGCGTGCGCGACGTCCTGGTGACCGAAAACACCACTGAAAGCTCCTTCGAGCCGCAACTGGTCAAGGTGCTGCAAAGCGCGCGTTTCCGCCCGGCCATCGACGCCAGCGGCCAGCGCATCGAAGCCAGCATTGAGATGAAGGTGGAGCTGCGCGCGTCGACAGGCGCCACGCCGAAGCCGGTGGCGGCGAAGCCGGACCCGCAGCTCACGGACAAAGAGAAGGCGCGGATCCGCGCAATGAAGTGCTCCGATTTCGTGTGGGAATGGGAACTGCTGCGCGATGAGGCCGATGACGCGGCCGCCACCGAATTCATGCCGCGTATCGCCACCGCCATGTACGCAGCCAAGCGTGCCGAGGCCAAGGAATACGTCGACGCAAAAGTCTGGAAAGCGTCCGCCAAGGCGCTGAAGGAGTCGACGAAACGCTGTGGCGACATGCCGCAGGCGCCATTCTGGGACGGGGTTTTCAAGACCGTCATGGATGAAGAAGTTCCGAATTGAACCGTCTGCCTCCAATGGCGCATTGAATTCACGCAGCGAAGCCTCAAGCTCACCGGCATCATGTACGCACTGTCGATTCGCGGACTCACCAAGACTTACAAGAATGGTGTTCAGGCCCTCAGGGGCGTCGATCTCGATGTAGAGCAGGGCGATTTCTTCGCCTTGTTAGGACCGAACGGCGCAGGCAAGACCACGCTGATCGGCATCCTCACGTCACTGGTCAACAAGTCGTCGGGCACCGTGAGCGTGTTCGGCCACGATATCGATCGCGAGCTCGAAGCGGCCAAGGCCTGCATCGGCATCGTGCCGCAGGAACTCAATTTCAATCAGTTTGAAACTCCGCAGACCATCCTCGTGAACCAGGCCGGGTTCTACGGCATCGAGCGGGCGCTCGCGCGCGAACGCACCGAGAAGTACCTGTCGCTGCTGCAGCTCGCCGACAAGCGCAACAAGATTGCGCGCGGGCTTTCCGGCGGCATGAAGCGCCGCCTGATGATCGCGCGCGCGCTGGTTCACGAACCGCGACTGCTGATACTCGACGAGCCCACCGCGGGCGTCGACATCGAGATCCGCCGTTCGATGTGGGAATTTCTAAGGGAAATTAATGCGCGCGGCACGACCATCATCCTGACCACGCACTATCTGGAAGAAGCGGAAACGTTGTGCCGCAACATCGCCATCATCAATGGCGGCCTCATTGCCGAGCGCGATCGCATGTCGACGCTGCTGCGCAAGCTGCAGGCGGAAACCTTCGTGCTCAACTTGCGCGAGGCCGTCGGCGCCGTCCCGAAGCTGCCGGGATATGAATTCGAGCTTATCGACGAACACACGCTCGAAGTCGAAGTGTCCAAGGAGCAGAGCCTCAACGAAGTCTTTGCCAACCTCACTGCGCAGGGAATCGGCGTGCTCTCCATGCGCAACAAGGTGAATCGCCTCGAAGAGTTGTTCATGAAGTTGGTGGAGCGCAAGCCTGACGCTGCGGCGCGCGTCCCATGAACGACGTTACCGCACAAACGGCTGCCGCGGATTCCGCGCGTGCGCTCAGGCGGGCGCGCTGGATCGGCTTCAAGACCATCATCATCCGCGAGTACGGCCGCATCGTTCGCATCTGGGCACAGACCATCGTGCCCTCGGCGGTCACCTCGGCGCTGTACTTCGTGATCTTCGGCAGTTTGATCGGGCGGCGCGTCGGCCTCATGGACGGCGTGCCTTACATGCAGTACATCGCGCCTGGACTCATCATGATGGCCGTGATCACCAATTCATACGGCAACGTGGTGTCATCGTTCTTCGGCGCGAAATTCGGCAAACATGTCGAAGAGATGCTGGTCGCGCCGCTTCCGAACTGGATCATCATCCTCGGGTACGTCGGTGGCGGTCTGGTGCGCGGCTTCCTGGTCGGTGGCGCCGTCACTATCGTGTCGCTCATTTTCACGCAGCTCACCGTTCATCACGCGCTCGTGATTCTCGGCGCCGTGGTGCTCACCTCGGTGGTGTTTTCGCTCGGCGGATTCATCAACGCGCAGTTCGCCAAGAACTTCGACCAGGTGAACTGGATCCCGACCTTCGTGCTGACTCCGCTCACCTATTTCGGCGGCGTGTTCTATTCCATCTCGCTGCTGCCCGAGTGGGCGCGCCACATGTCGTACGCGAATCCCATACTGCACATGGTCAACGCGTTTCGTTATGGGTTTCTGGGCACGAGCGACGTCAACGTCTACGCCGCTTTCGGCATCATGCTGCTCTTTGCGATCCTGCTGTTCGCGGTGGCGCTCATCTTCATGAACCGCGGTACTGGCATGCGCGAGTAACCGAACTACGGGCTTTCCGCGTCCGCCTCTGCCTTGGCGCGCGCATCGGCTGCCGTCTGTTGCGCCGCTGCAATGTCCGCCTTGACCTTCTCTTCGAGTTCTTTGCCCTTCTTGGCCTGTTCCGCCGCTGTGGCGGCTTCAGATGCCGCGACGGCAGTCGTCTCGGCCAGGCCGCAACCGGCTAGCACGAGACTGGCAGCGGTCACGGCAGCGCCCAAGCGCAGCCTGACAATCATTGACTGGTTCATGGTGAAACTCCCGGTTCCAGTCTGGTAAATACGCCGTTTCGAGCCAGGAAACTGAGCACCAGCTCCCATTGCACCGGACAGTCATTGTGACCGCACTGCTGCAGGTGGAGCGTAGCGCGCGATGTCGCCGCATGCAGCGCATGCGCGTGCGAGACCGGAA
>Ga0307513_10009889_pt1 | contig 12034 bp, 8 predicted proteins | sample 15_EM_MG_FD_202174 | JGI IMG/M metagenome (GOLD analysis project Ga0307513, IMG submission 202174) | Populus trichocarpa ectomycorrhiza microbial communities from riparian zone in the Pacific Northwest, United States - 15_EM | ecosystem: Host-associated > Plants > Roots > Unclassified | place... | reverse complement strand
AGTTTGACCACTCCTTCATGTCCATTGAAGGTGGCACACCAGAGTGGTGTTTGATTATACTGATCTGGGCAATTGGGGTCGACATCTTCTCGTCCCAGAAATAGTTTGACCACTCCTTCATGTCCCTCCAAGGCAGCCCATCCGAGCGGCGTTCGATCGTGCTTATCAGCGCGATTGGGGTCGATATCTTCCCGCCCCAGCAGTAGTTTCGCCGCTCCTACGTGCCCGTTTCTTGCCACCCACGAAAGTGCTGTACCACCTGTGCAGTCTTGGTGGTTGATGTCGCAGCCTTCAGCATATATCATTGGAGTCACAAGTTCAACGATCCCGAAGAATGATGCTCCATGCAGTCCGGAGAAGGGCGAATAAGTATCGATATATCCGGCATAGCTAGAGTATATAACCTGCTCTAAAAGTGATATGGCAGCCACGTGGTCTTGGTACTGGCTCAGGAGCTCCAGTGCAAGGGTCCTCGCATGGTCCGAGAGCCCCCTTCCCGCATGTGTTCCCCAATATCTGGAGGCGTATTTCAGGAATGGCACGCTTTGATGGTCTGGAAGAGAGTGAGATGTGAGATTCTTGACCTGTTGCGAATTCAGGTAGGTCAAGCATGTTTCTGCGAGCATCGAGTGAGGGTTATTGAAGAGTCCTGGATGGCCGCAAAGGTGCTCTTGGACGGTATAGTGGATTAAGCGTACAATCGAGGCTTCCTTATCGACCATGATTAAGCCTTGGCAGCAATGTAGCAAAGTATCTATCGAAGGAATATTTTCCGGATCGAAATATGTTGTCCCTATCTCCACTGCCAGTGCATGGCAAAGCTCATCCACCTGTAGGGGCCGTTCCGAATGGCAGACCCATGTGAGAGTGGCCATTGCAAGTTTTCTCTTTTCATCGTCCTGAGCTTTTATACGCTCCAGTGTCGCACCATATGCATCTGCTAATCCAGCACCATCTTTTATTGACTCGAGTGCTTTCTTCCTCCGAGCAATGGTGGTCCCTCGTAGGATTGTCTTGATGTGGAGGGAGGCGAGTAGGAATCTAGATGTAAACGTCAGCCACTAACTCAGGGTAGCTTTTCACTTGCACTCGCTTCTACATACGTTTCCGAGTTCATTTCGGGAATTGTCTTCATAATCTCGGCCTCCAATGTGCTGCTCATTATCTCTGGGGCAGTGTCATTGCTGAGCTTATCACGCAAATATCTAATGACACCATCCTCTGTAGGCTGTATCGATATAAAAGCTGTTGCTCCATCTAACCTCTTCTCCACCTCACTCCGTACTTGTGGCCTTCCGGTCATAAATATGCGTGTATTCGGTGATCCCTGCATAATCTGTCGCAGTGATTCGAGAACTGTCATTCGGTGCTCCGGTTCGCATTCGTCAAGTGCATCAACACATATAAACATGCGCTTTGTAGCTGTGATGCTCTGGAACATCTTCAAAATGCCTGAAACTTGTAGCCCTCTACCCCCAATACCCCTTCTCCGCTTTCGGAAACTCTGGACGACCGATTCGGGAATTCTTTCTAGTCCACTGACTCGCTGTCTCAGCAGGGAGCCGAGCATATTCACAGGTGACTGCTCATTCCGGGCAGCAAAGTCGAAGTAAAAGCACATGACGGTAGTATCTTCCTCCTCCTCGGCCTCATTGCATAACTTGTCGATAACTAGCGAACTATTATCGCAACCCATCAGTAATACCATTCCTTGGTTTCCGGCAATGATGAATTCTCTTACATGATGTAGCTCTTTCCCACTCCTGGATTGCCGTCGCAAAATAAGGTCGCATGGTTGGGTTCACCATCCTTGGTGGGATTATGCCATCGTCTAAATTCCTTGGTTTCCAGAAGCCAGGCTCCTATACCGTCTATCCGCTGGGCTCCGATGTCTTGATGCCGCACCCATGGCTCTAATGGGGATAGCCACGCTAGTATTTTAGACTCGTCCTCGGGGGCAGAGTAGTTGTTGAAGTTATTTGTGGTGTTGAAACTGTTGTCATTATTGCTGAGAAATTGTGACATTTTTTGATTTTCTGCGGGTTTGGGTGATGAGAGGAGGGTGTCCGTAGACTTGGAGTCTGTTAAGGCAATTGCTCGAGTACTTCAACTTGAGGGGAAGTGGGGTACCTCGCACCTGACTGACAACCCACCGATCACTGGATCTGAAATTTGTTACACAAACGTTCAAGGACTGGTGGTAGAAATACGGTAGTGAGCAGGTCCGCATTTATAATAGCAGCGTTATGTTGGGCCATAAGTTACCAGTAGTACTCCACGCCTTTTGTTTGATCCATTCCAAAGCAGTATAAAATTCGAGAAACCGATGCTAGTAGCACCGTTCAAAGCTATTTTCAATTTCTACCCGCGAAGCCATAGATTATTGGTTGGGGGTTATGTGCCACTCTATCATCCCACATCTCCGAATTGCTGGGCGCCAACCAAAGTTTTCGGGAGCAGTGGGGAAGCCTAAGACAAAGCTACATTTTTTGGCCAGGTATCAATGATACGAGGTCCTAAAGTTATCAAGGGACTACAAGCATTTGCAGCATGTACTGTACTTTTGGGCGTGAAAGCCGAGCGGTAGAGATGTCACGGGAACACATATTAGTAGGGCACTAGTAGGGGGTAGAATGAATCTCGATGCACTAAGGCTGTGGCCCCGAAAAGCTCATTGGAGAAATAGTCGGTGTCTTTCACAGCGAGCACCAGCCCTGTGAGGGCAACCGCCATTCCAACTATCATACAACATCAGCAGCGACAACAGCGCTATTCGCCTCCTCTCTCTGCCGCGGGGAGTTCGGGAGACTCCACAATCGTGACCGCTCCTGAATCTCAGGCCCGCGGCACATAGTGGTTTTGATAGCACAACATTAACCTCCACATATCGTACCTACCCAATCGCCACCAAGACCCCCATTCCCTCGCCCCACTACCTCCCCGCCAACCCACTCCACCAACACTAGACACCGCCAGCGCATTTGTAGGTGAGCGTAGTCTCCGCTTCGAATTGAGTGCTCTCCTCTCTATATTCTGCCAGCGACCGACTACCCTAACTCTGTACCCTCCGTAATCCTCCTCTGCCCCCTCTTCCCCTCTCCCTAACACCACCCCTAGCCGTACCCGAAAGCTACCCGGAACAAGGATGACCCGTACAAGATGGCGGCGACGAGCGCTGTGCAGCTCTAACGTTTATGTGGGATATCGTTCCGACAGAAGCTAAAGTCGCCGGCGACGAGCACAAGGGGGCTGTGTGCGCATGGGTAACATATGTCCTCCATCACCCGGAACGGGCGAAGACAGTCTTGCATGGAAGTGCCCGATGGATGGCTCCGTCCTCGGGGCGGAGTTTACGCGCACGCACGCTAGGGCCCTCCGGCTGTCAGAAACCACAAGATTTAATGTTGGAAGGATTTTTGTATACCGCTACCGAGCACCACGTTGCTACGCTCAATCGTGGTGAGGGGAAGGAGGGATTGAGGAAGGTGCCGATACGGAAGTATATCCCTGAAAGGATCTCGCTCAAAGGGGGTGGGAAGGAGGGTTGAATAGATGAATTTGGAATTTAGGCCTTCTGGGCTCAGGGGATTTATGTGTGCTGGCGATGCTCCCCTGGCAGGTGCGGTAGATCGAGAGTGTTGCTGTAGCAGCTGTGCTCGTAATTTTCTGACGTTTGCGAACGCAACTGTTATTGCATATGGGCAGAAAACCGGCCAGAGCCTCAGGATTCTGGTAGCCGTGTTTGCAAAGGTCAGAAAATTGCGAGTAGAGATGGCCAGACGCGGTCCAGTGTTATGGGCGGTGCCAAGGCATGCATCGCAAACATTAGGTGGCGCTAGGGCCGAGGAGTTTGTTGATGAGATGGACTGCCGGTAGGAGTGAGAGACAATTTGATCAGGGGATTGGTGAAGGGGAGAGTGGGTGGGAGTAATGTACTCGGGTATGGAGGTGGGTGATCAGACAGACATGGATCAGTAAACCTACGGGGATACATAGATCTTTAATCCCTGTCCGTCCGATCACCCATGTCCATACCCGAGTACCGGTACTCGTACATGTATTGCTAATCTACCGGTGGAGCGAGGGGGGGTTAGGAGGAATCTGGTAGGTGGAGCCGAAAGAAAGCACGAAAGAAGGAAAGAACAAAAGTGCAATTGCAGTAGGCTCTGAGCGCGGCAGAATATAGCAGAACGGTAGACTAGTTTGCTTCCATCTCCGCTAGCTAAAGACATGCTATGATAGGAGATAGATGATATGTATCTCCATCTAACCAACACCCCAAAACCCAACAAACTCAAAAGATATGATATGATATGATACATACTAAGCTAACAAATCCTAAACCCTAGCGACCACAACCGATCTAGAACCATCCTGACATCTCATGATCCTCCAAGATCCCAAAAGCCTAAGCCTAAGCCCTGCCAGGGCGCCAATTCCTGTATGATATGTCTAAGGACAAACGACATGAAGGAAATATCATGAAACGAAATTCCGGATACCTAACGCCTAATGACAATGGGTATCAACAAAACTAGTACCCCATGCCTAGCGGCATAGGACGTGAAAACAACAACCTATCATACTGCTGAGTGCCTAAATGGTGTGCACTATGATACAAATCTACATGCCCTGTCCCCCGCAGTGTTGATATTGCCGAATTTCCCTACATCGTGCTAAAGAGGCACTAGTCAACTCAGCCTTATTACTGTAATTTGATTGATTGGTGGTTCAACCTCCTGTAGGTGTAAAGCTATCACATGACTCTGGATTTTGGCTAGTAAATGTCAACCGGTGCATTACCTTACAGTTATGGCTAACATTACACTCATATCAGGTTTAGTGCTCCTGCCGATGGAAAAAGATCTGCATCATAACTTGACCTGAAATCCTTTTGACATCACTCCATTGACCTATCAAGAAAAGTGGGAAACTAGTTTTTTAGCTTGCATTTTAGCGCGATGTAGGGAAATTCGGCACTGTCAACATGCAGGGGATAGCTGGATATCACTTAGCCGTATTATATATCAGCCGATCTGTATACCCCCATATCTGTGCAGCTGCATACCAGCATAACCACCAAATCACACACAACCTCCTAACCGCATGCCCTATAGGCAATACAGCAGATCTGACCTTTTGTTTTTAAATCATTAAACGGACTCTCAGCGCTTATGGCGGGTGAAAGAGCCTTATGCCAGGGTTTTTTTTTTCGAGTTTGGAAGGACCTTGGTCTGTAGAATTCTTTTCTTGCTATGACATACAAGCCTTGAAGACCGGCTAGAAACTTGCCACTTGGAGAACACCCTTTCGCTTAGCGTTGATACATTTATTGGCGGGATTCAGCATTTTTTCTTCTTCTCATATTGTGGAGATATTGTTGGACTTAGTTTTATCCGCCGTACAGGAGTAGTTCTTCTTTTACTCTTGTTCCCTTCCTTCGTCTTCCTTTTGCTTTCACGATTGCTAAGCTGCGCATTATTGAACTTATACTTTCGGATATGTAGTGGATATGTGTTCTTGTTGCGGAGCATAAATAGCACACTCTCCGCTTCCTTAGAAAATCAAGCTTCTTTTCTGGTCCCGGCGAACACACACATCAACAGATATCACGAGTGAGGATCTATGATTGCGCTCCCGAGAAACAAGATCATAATATTATTTTATAAAAGTTTAATCAGAGTGCAATACCACCTTCGCCTATAGGGACCTTACCATCCACCTACTATGGCCAGGCACGGATTCACGTTTACACATTGATCCGAGAGAGAAGAGTCCAGAGAGCATCACTGCGTACTCATCACCAACGTTATCCGCACTAGGGCCCAGTCCCAGCCATCACAAGAACCTACCATTCCTCTGTTCAAGAGCAGTTCCCCCGAACTTGGGAGTGCTCCTGCAGCTGATGTGTGCTATGGGAAAGGGGTGTGTGTGGTTAGCAGAGGGCTCTTTCGTATTCCGGGTTTAAGTGCCTGGGGAATAGAAGGATTTTTATGCCCTAACTGAGTGTCATTCCTTAGGGGGGGACTTACCGGTGGGTCACAAAAATGAGCTGTGTCTTTCACCACACCTGATCCACAACTCATTAAACCAGGAGAACTGCTCTGACTCAGATCTACCGGTATTCAGCCTATTCTACTTGTGCGAATAAAGTGATTGCTGCTTATAGTATCTCGGGTGTATTAGAAAAAGATTGGGGAACAACCCCTGCTAATCCAACAAATCTCTGGGGGCGAAGCTTATCTTTTTCAAGTTTCTGAGATGCACGCGAGTACAATTAACGACGCTTAAGAAACTATCCCCCATTAAAGACAGATGGGTGGCTGGGAGATGGTGTGGGGGATAATACCGCCTCGGGATCAAGATGTCTAGAGTCGGTTCTCATGTTTATGGTGGTTCTAGGAACGCCTAGGCGAGGTCTTTAGGTATTAGAGGGAGAGGTCTATGTGTAGTTTATCTATCTGCCCATCTATCCATATATCGCTAGCTAGAGAAAACGAGGAGGAAATGAATACATAAAGGGGAATTGGAAACGGAGGAGATATCGTAACGGGGAATGTGTTCGGTCGAGGAATTATAGTGAAGATGAATGATGGAAATTAACAAATAAAATAATCCCCCCCAGATACTGTACGCTAAACACAAGGAACAGAAACTCGTACGCCTTCATGAGCAAACGTTAGCAAAGATTAGTAAGTTCTAGAGGGGAATACCGACATACATATGGGATTCCCGCGACTGGGGGCAGCGGGGAACTTACTAGACCATGTTGTAGGGCGAGTGCAAAGGACATGGTAGGGAAAGGATGGAGATGTGGTGGCTGTAATAGCGTATGCTGGGCTCCCCGGGGGTGGTGAAAGCTGGTGTTGGAAAAGAAGGAATCTTAGACGATTTGAACGTAATCAATTGACTACCTCAGGGCTCGGCCTCGGCTTGTGTCTTTCATGGCGGATGGGGTCGCTGCTCATCTGCGCATTCCGCAGACCCCCGGGCTTGCAGTAACTTCACTATTCCTTCATGTCCCCTCGCGGCAGCATAAGAGAGCGGCGTACCACCGTGTTTATCCAACCTGTTGGGGTCGACACCTTCCTGTTCTAGCAACAGATTCACGACTCGTTCATGTCCCTTGAGAGCAGCACACCCGAGGGGTGTGTGGTCATCTACATCCGGGCGATCGAGGTCAATATCTTCCCGACCCAGCAATAGCTTGACCACCCCTGCATGCCCCCCGAGGGCAGCACACCCGAGTGGCGTTCGATCATTCTCATCTGGGCGATCGGGGTCGACATCTTCTCGTCCCAGCAATAGCTTGACCACTCCTTCATGTCCCTCAAGGGCAGCACGTCCGAGCGGTGTTTGATCGTGCTTATCCGTGCGATTGGGGTCGATATCTTCCCGCCCCAGTAAGAGCTTGACCACTTCTTCATGTCCATCGACAACAGCACACCTGAGTGGTGTTTGATTATACTTATCTGGGCGATTAGGGTCGACATCTTCTCGCCCCAGCAATAGCTTGACCACCCCTGCATGTCCCTCGAGGGCAGCACACCCGAGTGGCGTTCGATCATTCATATCTGGGCGATTGGGGTCGACATCTTCTCGTCCCAGCAGTAGCTCAACCACTCCTTCATGTCCCTTGACAGCAGCACACCTGAGTGGTGTTTGATCATTATCGTCTGGGCTATTGGGGTCAATATCTTGCCGTCCCAGCAATAGCTTGACCACTCCTTCATATCCATCGACAGCAGCGCACCTGAGTGGCGTTTGATTATACTTATCTGGGCGGTTGGGGTCGACGTCTTCCCGGCCTAGCAATAGCTTGACAACTCCTTCGTGCCCCTCCATGGCAGCCCATCCGAGCGGCGTTCGATCGTGCTTATCAGCGCGGTTGGGGTCGATATCTTCCCGCCCCAGCAGTAGTTTTGCCGCTCCTACGTGCCCGTTTCTTGCCACCCACGAAAGTGGTGTGCCACCTGTGCAATCTTGTTGGTTGATGTCGCAGTCTTCATTTATAATTGCTGTAACAAGTTCAGCAATCCCGAAGAACGATGCGCCATGCAGTCCGGAGAAGAGAGAATCAGTATCGACATATCCGGCATAGTTGGGATGCACAACCTGCTCTAAAAGTGATACAGTAGTCACGTGGTCTTGGTACTGGCTCAAGAGCTCCAGCGCAAGGGTCCTCGCATGGTCTGAGAGCTCCCACCCTGCATGTGTTCCCCAGTATCTGGAGGAGTATTTTAGGAATGGCACGCTTTGATGGTCTGGCAGCGAATGAGATGCGAGATTCTTGACCTGTTGTGAATTTAGATAGGTCAAGCATGTTTCTGCGAGCATCGAGTGGGGTTTATTGAAGAGTCCCGAGTGACCGCAAAGGTGCTCTTGGACGGTATAGTGGATTAACCTTACAATTGAAGCTTCCTTATCGACCGTGATTAAGCCTTGACAGCAATGTAGCAAAGTGCCTATCGAAGGAATATTTTCGGGGTCGAAATCTGTTGTCCCTATCTCCACTGCTAGAGCATGGCACAGCTCATCCACTTCTAGCGGCCGTTCCGAATGGCAGACCCATGTGAGAGTGGCCATTGCGAGCCTTGTCTCTTCATCGCCCTGAGCGTTTATACGATCCAGCGTCGCACCATATGCATCCGCTAATCCTGCGCCATCTTTTATTGACTTGAGTGCTTTTTTCCGCTGAGCAACTGTTGTCCCTTGCAGGATTGCTTTGATATGGAGAGAAGCAAGTAAGAATCTAGATTTGAATATGTTAGCCACTGGCTCAGGGTAGCTTTTCACTTCCACTCGATTCTACATACGTCTCTGAGCTCATTTTGGGAAGGGTCTTCATAATCTTGGCCTCCAATGCACTGCTCATTCTCTCTGGGGCCGTGTCATTGCTGAGTTTATCACGCAGATATCTAACAACACCATCTTCCGTCGGCTGTATCGATATGAAAGCTGCTGCTCCATCTAGCGCCTTCTCTACTTCACTACGTATCTGCGGCCTTCCGGTCATAAATACGCGGACATCCGATGACCCCTGTACAATCTGTCGCAATGATTCGAGAACTACCATTCGATGCTCCGGCGCACATTCGTCAAGTGCATCCACACATATAAACATGCGCTTTGTGGCTGTGATAGTCTGGAACATCTTCAAAATCCCTGCGACTTGTAGCCCTCTGCCCCCAATACCCCTTCTCCGCTTTCGGAAACTTTGGACTACCGATTCCGGAATTCTTTCCAGTCCGCTGACACGCTGTCTCAGCAGGGAGCCGAGCATATTCACAGGTGACTGCTCATTCCGGGCAGCAAAGTCGAAGTAAAAGCACATTACGGCAGTATCTTCCTCCTCCTCCTCCTCCTCCTCCTCCTCCTCCTCGGCCTCATTGCATAACTTGTCGATAACCAACGAACTATTATCGCAACCTATCAGTAATACCACTCCTTAATTTCTTGCAATGATGAATTTTCTCTTACATGATGTAGCTCTTTCCCACTCCTGGATTGCCGTCGCAGAATAAGGTCGCATGATTGGGTTCACCATCCTTGGTGGGATTATGCCATCGTCTGAACTCCTTAGTTTCCAGAAGCCAGGCTCCTATACCGTCTACCCGCTCGGCTCCGATGTCTTGATGCCGTATCCATGGCTCTAATGGAGATAGCCACGCTAGTATTTTAGACTCGTCATCGGGGGCAGAGTAGTTGAAGCTATTTGTGATGTTGAAACAGTCCTTATTGTTGCTGAGAACTTGTGACATTTTTTGATTTTCTGCGGGTTTGGATGATGGGAGGAGGGTGTTGGTAGACTTGTGGTCTGTTGGTGCAATTACTCGAGTATATAGTCTACTTCAAATTGAGGGAAAGCGGGGTTCATGGCAAAGCCTCACACCTGACTGAAAACTCACCAATCACTGGGTCCGAAATTTGTCACAAACGTTCAAGAACTAGAAATAGTGAGCAGGTCCGCATTTATAATAGCAGCGTCATGTTGAGCCATACCGGTGGTACTCCACGAATTTTGTTTGATACATTCCGAAGCAATAAATCCGAGAAACTGATAATACTAGTAGCACAGCTCAAACCTATTTTCAATATCTACCTGCGAAGTCATGGATTATTTATTGGGGGTTATGCGCTACTCTAGCATTCCACATCTCAGAATTGCTGCTCCAGCGGGCGCCAAGCAAAGTTGTCTGGAGTGGTGCGGAAGCTTAAGACAGAGCCACGCTTTTTGGCTGGATATCAATGATGCGAGTCCTAAAGTTATCAAGGGACTATAAGGGTTTGTAGCGTGCGCTGTACTTTTGGGCGTGAGAGTTTAGGGACACAGGTGTCACAGGAACACATATTAGCAGGGGTGCTAGTAGAGGGTGAATTGAATCGATGCGCTAAGGCTGCGGCCCCGTAAAGCTCATGGGAGAAATAGTCAGTGTCTTTCGCAGCCAGCGCCGCCCGGTGAGGGCAGCCGCCACTCCCACTATCATACATCAACAGCGGCAACCGCGCTACTCGCCTCCCTCTGCCGCAAGGAGTTCGGGAGACTCCACAATTGTGACCGCTCCTAAACCCCCGACCCTCAGCAGACAGTAGTCTTAGTAGCATAACATTAACCTCCGCATACCGTACCCGTTCAATCGCCACCAAGACCCCCATTCCCCCGCCCCACTCCACCAATACTGGACACCGCCGGTGCATTCGTAGGTGAACGCAGTCTCCGCTTCGAATTGAGCGCTCTCCTCTCTATCTTCTGCTAGCGACCGACTACCCTGGCTCCGTACTCTCCGTAACCCTTCCCTGTCCCCTCTCCCCTTCTTCCCAACCTCGCCCCTAGCCGTGCCTGAGGGCTGCCTGGAAAAGGGCTGGCCTGTACAAGATGGCGGCGACGAGCGCCGTGTAGCTCTAACATTCACGTGGAATATCGTTCCGGCGGGAGCCAAAGTTGCCGTCGGCGAGCACAAGGGACCCGTATGCGCATGGGTAACATATGTCCTCCTGCCTCGCACTTCGTTACTACGCTCAATCGCGGTAAAAGGAGGGAGGGAGGGATTTATGAAGGTGCCGATACGGAAGTATATCCTTGAAAGGATCTCGCTCAAGGGGGGTGGGGAGGAGGGTTGAATGGATGAATTTGGAATCTAAGCTTTTTGGGCTCGGCGGATTTACGCGTGCTGGCGATGCCCCCCTGGCAGGTGCGGTAGATCGAGAGTGTTGCTGGAGCAGCTGTAGCGATGGCCAGACGCGGTGCAGGGTGTTATAGGCAGTAGTGTCAAGGCACGCATCGCAAAGATTATGTGGCGCTAGGGAGTAGGGGACGGGGAGTTCGTTGATGAGATGAACTGGGAGTGGGAGACTATCTGATTGGGAGATTAGGCTCCATCAAAATACTGTATCACGACACCTACAAGATTCCTCCTACCCACCCCCTCGCTCCGCTGGTGGATTAGTAATAGATGTATGATACGTTACTCCCACCCACTCTTCCCCTTCTCCAAAGAAAGCACGAAAGAACAAAAGAACAAAAGAACAAAAGCGCAATGGCAATAGGCCTTCAGTTTTGAACAACTATTGGGCGGTTGGGCGCAGCAGATCCGATCCTTAGTTACCAAACAACACAAAGCTTTTATTGATACTAACAACAGTGATAGACAAAAGCTACCAGAGAACAGCAAAATAATAAAGGGATCGTGTACAATAACGAATGACTTTGACAAGACAAGAGATGACCGTAGAACTGTGAGCTAAATACGATGATGGACAGACAGCAAACAAACAAAGGAAAGAACAGGCTGCCTTATATCCTCATCAACAGAAAGCCTTCTTCCCAGCACGCTTCCTGCACGTGCCAAATTCCTCTCCCACTCTCTACGGTCCCTTCTTTTTCGCTTTGCTGGTGCGCTCCCGAGGTACGAAGGTACAGCGCCTAAGTTTTGAATATTTTACTAGCAGGGGATGTTCGACTAACAGGGATGAGGAGGTGAATTGGGTAACCACTATGCCCAATTCGCTGTCCTTATACCCGATTTGCTGCCTT
>Ga0307513_10009887_pt1 | contig 12037 bp, 10 predicted proteins | sample 15_EM_MG_FD_202174 | JGI IMG/M metagenome (GOLD analysis project Ga0307513, IMG submission 202174) | Populus trichocarpa ectomycorrhiza microbial communities from riparian zone in the Pacific Northwest, United States - 15_EM | ecosystem: Host-associated > Plants > Roots > Unclassified | place... | reverse complement strand
TGGTGGGCCATCATCGTGTTCAGGAAGCGCCGCTCGAACTCCTTGCCGCCAGACGCGCGCAGCGCCGCCACCTGCTGCTCGGTGGTGCCGGGCAGGCCACCGTGCGCGGCGTGCGGGTCGTCCCCGCCGGGCTTGGCCGGGGCGCTCGCCGGCGCGCCCGACTCGGCGAGGATGCCGGCCAGCAGCTCGACCTCGTCCTCCTGTGTGGACTCGATGGCGGCGGCCAGCTGCACCAGGTCGCCCCGGTCGCCCTTGGTGTGGCCGAGCGCGGCCAGCTCCACCCCCTGCCGGTGGTGCGGCAGGAGCATCTGCACGAACATGACGTCGGTGTTGTTGAGCCCCTTGACCGCGTCCACTGTGGTCGGTGCGGCGGGGGTTGGGCTCTGGCTTCCCGTGCAGCCGGCGAGCAGAAGCGCCGCCAGCACTACGAACACGCGACGTGACATCGACACCCCAAACCGTAAAGAAGATTAAGAATAAGGCGCACATCTTCTCTTAACAATATTTACAGATAGTGTCGTACCGATGTAACCTCCTGCTACCCACGGCCGGAATCCCCCTGTTTCCCCCACAAGGAGAGAGCTGGATGAACCTACGACGAAAGGTGGCGGCGCTCGCCGGTGGCATCGCGGCCCTGCCGCTGGTGCTCATCGCACTGCCGTCGACCCCGGCCAACGCGCACGGCTGGATCACCTCGCCCCCCAGCCGGCAGGACATGTGCGCCACCGGGCGGGTGGCCAACTGCGGACCGATCCAGTACGAGCCGCAGAGCGTCGAGGGCGCCAAGGGCCAGCGCAACTGCAACGCCGGCCTGGCCCAGTTCGCGGTGCTGAACGACGCCGGCCGCTTCCCCGCCACGAGCAGCGGCAGCACGGTCACCTTCAACTGGCGTCTCACCGTGAACCACCGCACCACCACCTGGGAGTACTGGCTGGGCAGCCGCCTGCTCGCGTCGTTCAACCAGAACAACCAGCAGCCCCCGATGTCCCTCTCGCACACGGTCAGCGGCATCCCCAGCGGCCGCCAGACCGTCCTCGCGATCTGGAACATCGCCGACACCCCGATGGCGTTCTACGCCTGCGTCGACCTCCAGGTCGGCGGCGGCAACCCCAACCCGACCACCGCGCCGCCCCCCACGACCCGGCCACCCACACAGACCACTCCCCCGCCCTCCCAGGGCGGCACCTGGTCGGCCGGCTCGTCCTACGCGGTAGGCGCCCGCGTGACCTACGGCGGCCGCACCTACCAGTGCCTCCAGGCCCACACGGCGATCGCCGGCTGGGAACCCCCCAACGTCCCCGCCCTCTGGCGCGCCTTGTAAGGCACGCACGAGACCCGGGCCGGCACCGACGGCGATGGCCCCCGCCGGTGCCGGCCCGCCCTCACCGATGGCCACCAAGCCCATCCAAGGTCATCGTCGTTCGGCCAGCTTGGTGGGGCCGGTGACGTAGCGGGTTTCAGCCAGGCGACAAAGGACCCCGACTCGCCCATACGGCACACCAACCGCTATCTCAGGATGAGTCCACCGTTCAAAATGATTTGGGCTACCGCGACGTGCGCGGTGGTCCCGACCGTCGCTCCCGCGGCCTCACCCTCCGCGTCTGGTCCCGCTGTGATCAAAGCTCCGCTCAAGTAGCTAGAACGACTTGAACGGCCCTTCGATCACCGGGGGCGCCGCCAGCGCCGCCCCTCCCGCGACCTCATCACGCCGATCTAGGGCGTATCCGCGCTGTCGGAGATCCACTAACGCGGATTCGCCCTAGATCGCGAAACAGGGGCAGGCCACACGGACGCGGCAACTCGGCAGCGGCCAGGAACCGCTTCGCCCTCCGAGGCGCAAGCGCCACGGAGGCCTCACAGCCGCCCGACCGGCCGCCGCGACCGCGACCGCGCCGGACCTGACCGGTGATCATGGACTGTGCAGCGACATTCCGGACAAAATCCGCTGCAGAAACCATGACCACTCCCGCACAGCCCATGATCACCCCGAGCGACCGGCCGCGCAGGCAAGCGGACATCGGGCCGCACCTGTTGCTGGACCTGGCGTTACGCCCTGTCGTGGGTATCGACGGCCCGGCCCGCCTCCATCATCCCGACCAGCCCTGGCCGAGGCTGCCGTGGACCGGCTGCCCGGTGTGGTGCGCCAGCTACCGACAGGTCGCCGGACGGCGGCAACCAACCCAACACCGCGCCCTACAAACCCTGCTCCAACCCACCGGTTGACACAGGACACTCCCGCAGCCTCGCCCATCCGCTGTTGGTCACGCTTACGTCAAGCCGCCTGCGGCCGTGATCCCTTGGGGGTGATCGCTCCCAGCGCCTCGGAGAACGAGCGGGTCGCAGCCTTGATCAAATAGGCTGAGTGGCGTTGGGTCTGGACCGCTGCTCCCGCGCGGCCTCGCCCTGCGCGTCACACAACCAAACCCCGCGGGCGGAGGTCATGCCCGGTTGTCATGGCCGGGTGGGGGTCCGGCGTTGGCGGGCCTTTCGAGCTGCCCCGTTCATGCGCCCACGACGTCGGAGCACTGCCCCATCTGTGCGGGCAGCTCCACAGGCTCCCGCACGCGGACCCCTTTGCCTCGCCGCCCGAGCGGTGCTCCGTTGTGCCAGCAGCTCGACAAGGCTCCCGCACGCGCGAACTGGCCCCCAAGGCGCGGCACCCGAGCTGGCCCGACTGCGACGCCGAGGCCGGACACGGCACTGACGCACCGGCAAGAGCGCCGGCGGGCGGGTCACTGGGCGTCGGAGAGTTTGGCGATCGTGGCGGTGGCGCGGCGGACGGTGCGGATGCCGCCGGGCGGGATTGCCGTGTCGAGGAAGGCGTAGCGGCGGGCTACCTCGGCGTCGGTCGAGTCGTCGTGGCCTTGCGCGGCGCGGTCGCGGGTGATGCGCCACCAGTCGGCGATGTCGCCCCAGCCGGGCGCGGACAGCGAGCCGCCGAAGTGCTGGACCGAGAGCGCGGCCACGAGGTTGGCGAAGGCCAAGCGGTCGACGAGGGGCCAGCCGGCGAGCGTACCGGCGATGAAGCCGGCACCGAAGACGTCGCCGGCGCCGGTCGGGTCGAGGGCGTCCACCGGGATGCCGGGGACCGACGCGGTCTCGCCGGTGCTCGCGTCCAGGGCGAGAGCGCCGGCCGGGCCGCAGGTGACCACCGCGACCGGGACCCGTTCGGCGAGTACCCGCAGTGCCGCGTCCGGGGTGTCCGTGTGGGTGTAGCGCATCGCCTCGACCGCGTTGGGCAGGAAGGCGTAGCAGTGGTCGAGCATGTCCAGCGCCTCGGTCGACCAGCAGCCGGTGGCGTCCCAGCCGGCGTCGGCGAAGACCAGTGTGCCGGCCGCGTGGGCACGGCGTACCCAGGGCATCGGCTCCTGCCCCAGGCTCACGTACGCGCTGCGCGCCGTCGGCAGGTCGCCCACCAGGCCCTCGACGGTGGCCGGGGCGGGGTGGCCGTGCGTGATCATGCTGCGGTCGCGCTCGTAGGCGAGGGAGACGGTGACCGGGGAGTGCCAGTCGTCGAAGCGGCGGGAGGCGGAGAGGTCGACGTTCTCCTCGCCGCCCAGGATCTGCCAGCAGAAGTCGCCGTAGGCGTCGGAGCTGATCGGCGAGCTGATCCCGGTGCGGACGCCCAGGCGGCTGGCCGCGACGGCCAGGTTGGCGATGCCGCCGGGGCTGGAGCCCATGCCCAGCGACCACACCTCGGTGCCCGGCGCGGGCAGCGCCTCCAGACCGGTGAAGACGATGTCCAGGTACACGATGCCGGCCGCGAAGAGGTCGAGCCGTGCCCCGTCCACAATGGCCGACATCTACCGATCATGCCATGTGCGCCTCCCCGTCGAGGGGCAGTACCACGCGTACGACCAGGCCACCGCCCTCCCGTGGCTCGGCCGTGACCTCGCCGCCGTGGGCTCGCGCCACCGAGCGGACGATCGACAGGCCTAGGCCGGCGCCGCGGTCGCGGTCGACGCGTTCGGCGCCGTACCGGCGGAACGGCTCGAAGAGCCCGGGGATCTCGTACCGTGGGATGACCGGCCCGGAGTTGCTCACCGTGACCTCGACCAGCTCGTCCGGGAGGGTGCGGCAGGCCACGCGTACCCAGCCGTCGAGGGCGGTGTTGTGGCGGATGCCGTTCTCGACGAGGTTCTGCACGAGGCGTTCCAGCAGCACCGGGTCGCCGAGCGTGGGCGCGGGCGACGGCTCGCCGCCGACCGCCACGCCGGCCTTTTCCGCCTCCGGCGCGAGGTGGGCGACGGTGTGCTCGACGACGTCGGCGAGGTCGACCGGGGAGGGCTCGAGCATCTCGTTGTCGGTACGGGCGAGCAGCAGCAGCCCGTTGATGAGCCGCTCGTGCCGCAGGTTGATGTCGAGCAGCAGATCGGTCAGCTGCCGGGCCTCGGGGGCGAGCGTGTCGCGGTGGGCGGCGTACTCCAGCACTGCCCGGCTGAGCGTGAGCGGGGTGCGCAGTTCGTGTGAGGCGTTCGCGACGAAGCGGCGTTGGCCGTCGAAGGAGCGGTCCAGCCGTTCCAGCATCGTGTCGAACGTGTCCGCCAGGTCCTTGATCTCGTCGCGCGGCCCGTCGAGCGCGATCCGCTCGTGCAGGCCGCGGTCGGCGGCGGGCGCGGCGGCGATGCGGTGGGCGGTCTCGGTGATCAGGTACAGCGGTCGCAGCGCCCGCCCGGCCAGCAGCCACCCGAACGCCACCGCGACCGCGGTGACCAGCACCAGCGCCACGATGCCCGCGGTCAGCATGTCCTCCATCGCCGCTTCGCGCAGCCGGGAGGGCAGCTCCGCCTGGTAGAGCTGGTCGACCTCCGGGATCGGCTCGCCCGGCCCGGTGCGGGTCAGGAGCTTGAGCGTGGCCGGCAGGCGCTGGCTGACCAGGAAGTACATGACGGCGACGAGCACCGCGCCGGCGACGAAGAGCAACCCGCCGTAGAGCACGGTCAGCCGAGCGCGGATAGTCAGGCGCTTCACCGGATCACGTACCCGTCGCCGGGCACCGTCTCCACGACCGGCGGGTCGCCGAGCTTGCGGCGCAGCTTGAGGATCGTCACCCGCACCGCCGCGGTGAACGGGTCGGCGTGCTCGTCCCACACCTTCTCCAGCAGGTGCTCGGCGCTGACCACCGCGCCGTCCGCCCGCATCAGCTCGGCCAGGATCGCGAACTCCTTCCGGGAGAGCGAGACGTACCGCCCGTTCCGGTACACCTCGCGGCGCGGCAGGTCGACGGTGATGCCGGCACGCGTGAGAACGGGTGGGGCGGCGGGGCGGGATCGGCGGCCGAGGGCCAGCACGCGGGCGGCGAGCTCGGCGAAGGCGAACGGCTTGGGCAGGTAGTCGTCGGCGCCGAGGGACAGCCCGGCCACCCGGTCGCCGATCTCGGCCGCGGCGGTGAGCATCAGCACCCGCGCCTCGGCGCCCGAGTCGACAAGTGCCCGGCACACGTCGTCGCCGTGCACGACTGGCAGGTCACGGTCGAGCACCACCACGTCGTAGTCGTTGACGCCCAGCCGCTCCAGCGCGGCGTCGCCGTCGTACGCGACGTCCACCGCGTGGGCCTCACCCCGCAGCCAGCGGGCGATCAGGTCGGCGAGCAGCCGTTCGTCCTCGACGACCAGTACACGCATCGCCCCATGATTACCGCCCCGGTGTTCTTTCGGCGTTAACGCCGGCGGAAACCGCCGGGTAACGCGCCGCCGCGTTGACTCGCCACCGATCGCCGGCCACTTGGGCCGGCCGGACACGGAGGCACGAATGAGACGTACGGCTTGGGCTTTCGCGGCGGCGTTGCTCGCCCTCGCGCTCGCCGGCTGCGGCGGGGACGGCGGGGACACCGGTGGGGTCGTCTCCGCCGGCGGTACGGCCAGCGCGGCCCCGGGTGCCAGCCCGTCGGCGGGCAAGGACACGTACGAGGCGATGCTGGAGTTCACCGAGTGCATGCGCGGCGAGGGCGTCGAGATGCCGGACCCGGAGCCCGGCGGCGGTGCGCAGTTGCGGTTCCAGGGCACCGACCCGGCCAAGGTGGACGCCGCGATGGCCAAGTGCCGCCACCTCATGCCGAACGGCGGGGAGCTGCCGAAGGCCGACCCGGAACGGATCGAGAAGGCCCGCCAGTACTCCAAGTGCATGCGCGACAACGGCGTGCCGGCGTTCCCCGACCCGGACCCGGAGACCGGCGCGATCATGATGCGCGGCGGGCCGGACAGCGGGCTCGACCCGAACGACCCGAAGTTCGCCGAGGCCCAGAAGACCTGCGAGAAGCTGCGTCCGGTGCCGCCCGGGAGCGGCTCGTGAGCAAGCGCAAGCGGCGCGGCCGGGTGCTGCTGGCGGCGGGGGTCGCGGTCGCCGCCGCCGCCGGTACGGCCGCGGCGGTCACGCTCGACCGCGGCGAGAGCGGCACGGCGGCGCGCGGCACCCTGCCACCGGCCACCGCCCAGGTGGAGCGCTCGACGCTGGTGGACGAGGAGACGGTGGACGGCACGCTCGGCTACGGCACCGAGACCGCGGTCACGCCCCGGCTGCGCGGCACCGTCACCTGGCTGCCGGCGGCCGGCTCGACGGTCAAGCGGGGCGGCCGCCTCTACACCGTCGACGACACCCCGGTGGTACTGCTGCGCGGCACGCTCCCGCTCTACCGGCCGCTCACGCCGGGCGTCGAGGGCGCGGACGTGAAGCAGTTAGAGCGGAACCTCGCGGCGCTCGGCTACGACGGCTTCACCGTCGACGACGAGTACACGGGCTCGACCGCCGACGCCGTGCGCGAGTGGCAGGAGGACCTCGGCATCGAGGAGACCGGGGTGGTCGAGGTCGGTCGCGTCGCCTACGCGGCCGGGAACATCCGGATCTACGAGGTGCGCGGCCAGGTCGGTGACCCGGCGGGTGGTCAGGCGATCTTCTCCTACACGGGTACGACGCGTGTGGTGACCGCCGACCTCGACGTGGACCAGCAGCGGCTCGCCGCCAAGGGGTCCACGGTGAGCGTCGTCCTGCCGGACGGTCGCACCACGCGGGGCAGGGTCGCCCTGGTGGAGACCGTGATCGAGCTGACCGGCAGCGGCCCGGAGCAGGAGCCGGAGACCAGGCTCGAGGTGACCGTGACGCTCGACGACACCAAGGCGCTGGGCACGCTCGACCAGGCCGCGGTGGACGTCTCGTTCACCGCGGACAAGCGGGAGGGCGTGCTGAGCGTGCCGGTCGCCGCGCTGCTGGCGCTCGCCGAGGGCGGCTACGGCGTGCAGGTCGTCGACGGCGCCTCGACCCGGCTCGTCCCGGTGGAGACCGGCATGTTCTCCGGCGGCCGGGTCGAGGTCACCGGCACCGACCTGACGGAAGGCATGACCGTGGGCGTGGCCTCGTGAGTCAGCACGTGTTGGAGCTGGAAGAAGTCACGAAGTCGTACCCGGGAGGCGTCGCGGCCGTGCGTGGCGTGTCGCTGGCCGTCGCGCGCGGCGAGATGGTGGCGATCGTCGGCCCCTCCGGTTCTGGAAAGTCGACGATGCTGCACCTCATCGGCACGCTGGACCGCCCCACGACCGGCACCGTGCGGGTCGACGGGTACGACGTGGCCCGCCTCTCCGACCGCGAGCTCTCCGCGCTGCGGGCGACCCGGATCGGGTTCGTGTTCCAGCAGTTCCACCTCGCGGCCGGGGTGCGGGCGGTGGACAACGTCGCGGACGGGCTGCTCTACTCCGGCGTCGTGCGGCGCGAGCGGCGCCGGCGCGCGGCCGCCACGCTGGAACGGGTCGGGCTCGGCCACCGCCTCGACCACCGCCCGCACGCGCTCGCCGGCGGCGAGCGGCAGCGGGTGGCGATCGCGCGGGCCGTGGTGGGGGAACCCGCGCTGCTGCTCGCCGACGAGCCGACCGGCAACCTGGACACCGCTTCGGGCACGGCGGTGATGGCGTTGCTACGCGAGCTGCACGCGTCCGGTACCACCATCGTCGTGATCACCCACGACCTGGAGATCGCCGCGAGCGTGCCCCGCCAGGTGCGCATGCGCGACGGACAGGTGGAGCTGGCGGTGGCCGCGTGAGCACGACCCACCGGTTGGCCCCGGCCCGGATGCGGGCGTCGGACGTCCTGATAGTGGGAGCGGCCGGGCTGCGGACGCGGCCGCTGCGGGCGTTCCTGTCCGCACTGGGCATCGCGATCGGCATCGCGGCGATGGTCGCGGTCGTGGGAGTGTCGACGTCCAGCCGCGCCGACCTGGCGGAGACGCTCGACCGGCTCGGCACGAACCTGCTCACGGCGGGACCGGGCAACGACATCTTCGGTGACGCGGCGACGCTCCCCGACGAGTCGGTCGACATGATCCGGCGGATCGGGCCGGTCACGGCGGCGTCCGCGGTGGGCAAGGTGCCCGACGCCAGGGTGTACCGCTCCGACCGCATCCCCGAGATCGAGACGAACGGCCTGCTCTGCCTCGCCGCCCGCCTCGACCTGCCCGCCACGGTGAGCGCCACGGTGGCGAGCGGCACCTGGCTGAACGAGGCCACGGCCCGCTACCCGGCCGTGGTGCTCGGCGACGCCGCGGCCCGGCGGCTGGGCATCGGCGCGGCCGGGCAGGACGTGCGGGTGTACATCGGCGGCGAGTGGTTCACCGTGGTCGGCATCCTGGCCGCGGCCCCGCTCGCCCCGGAGATCGACTCGGCCGCGCTGGTGGGCTGGCCGGCCGCGGAGTCCTATCTGGACTTCGACGGCCATCCGACCACTGTGTACACGCGGGCCGACGACGACCACGTCCCCGCCGTCCGCGACGTGCTGGCCGCCACCGCCAACCCGGAGGCGCCGAGCGAGGTCGACGTCTCCCGACCGTCCGACGCCCTGGCGGCCAAGCAGGCGGCGGACCGCGCGTTCACCGGCCTGCTGCTGGGGCTGGGCGGGGTGGCGCTGCTGGTCGGCGGCGTCGGTGTGGCCAACACGATGGTCATCTCGGTGCTCGAACGCCGCGCCGAGATCGGCCTGCGTCGCTCGCTCGGGGCCACCCGCGGCCAGGTCCGCGTCCAGTTCCTGTCCGAGTCGCTGCTGCTCTCCGCGCTGGGCGGGGCGGGCGGCGTGGTACTGGGCACGGCGGTTACCGCGCTCTACGCCACGACCCAGGGCTGGCCCCCGGTGGTACCCCCATGGGCCGCCGCCGGCGGGATCGGCGCCACCCTGGTGATCGGCGCGATCGCCGGCCTCTATCCGGCGATCCGGGCCTCCCGCCTCCCCCCGACGGAGGCGCTCGCCACGCCGTGACACCGCGCGAAGCCGTACCCGATCGGATCTGTCCGGTCGGGTACAGCTCGCCGGTACGGTTTTCCTGCTCCGACTACACTCGACACCCATTACGGGAGGAGTGCGTCGGCGGTGACGGCTCTCGATCCACCAGCGCTCTACATCGGCCATGCCCGCGAGATGACGGTCGTTTCGACACGGCCGCTGAAGGTCGAGCGCGGCGGAGCTCGCACGTACCGGTGGGGGCGGGTCGCCGAGATCGTCCCGGGGCCGGGAGCGCCGCCGCTCGGCTTCACACCGGCGCACCAGATGTTGGTCCTCAGCTTCGCCCTGTACTTGATCGCGGCCGGCGTCGCCGTCGCCACCGGCTCCATGTGGGCCTACCTTCCGGCACTGGCCGCCACGGTCGCCCTCATCCGGTCCGCCCGGCTCGAGGGCCGGCGGATCAAACCGGGCACGATCACCCCGCCCGAGCCCGATTCGCTGGTGCTGGTCGCACCCGAGGATCGCAACGATCTCTGGAGCGCGATCCAGGTCGGAAAGCGGATCTGCGGGACGCTGCCGGCCCTGGCCGGGATGGTCGACACCCACAACGCGGAACGGCTGCTGGCGTCGGCCCTCTTCGACGTCGCCAGGGTGCTGGGCCAGCGGCAGGAGGTGCGCGGCCTGCTCAATGAGCTCCGCCGGCAGGGACATCACGGCCTGCCGCCCGACAGCCCGGCGCTGCGCAAGATGAAGGAGCAGAAGGACCGGCTGAAACGGGCACTGTCCGACCTGGACGCCGACGTCGCGCGCAAGATAGCGGGGCTGAAGGCCACCGACGCGGCCGGGCTGAACTTCCTCCGCGAACGGGAGATCCACCGCATGACGTCCAGGGTGGACCAGACCCTCGCCAGCCTGACCTCGGCCGACCACGCGGGCATGCCGGACTCCGGCCTGGAGCTGGCGGACGAGATGGCGGCGGTCCTGGCCGTATACCAGGAACTCAACGAACGGTACGGTGCCGGGAGCTAGCGCCTTTCCGTCGGTAACGCGACGCGTCATCTTCTCGCGGGTCACCCGTTGTTGTGATTGGGGAGGTACATGCTGATGGGCGACGCTATGGGACGCCGGCCACCGGTGTCGGTCACCGACCAGCGGGCGCGCTCGCTGCGGCGGCACCGCACGCCGGCCGGTGCGGTCAGGGACGCGTGGCGGTCGGCCGTCCAGCACGGCGGGTGGGTGCGGCCGGAAGACTGGTGGCACCCGGCCGTGGAAGCACTGGCCCGCGCCGTCGCCCGCCGCCAGGACGTACGCCCCGCCGGCGCGCACCTCGGGCACGCACGGGCCCGGGCCGGCTGGAGCGCGCGGCGGACCGTCGACGACATCTTCGCCCTGTACCGCCGGATGCCCCTGGCCGGCCCACCCTCCCGCCTTATCCGCGCGGTCGTCGAGGCCTGGGCGGAGGTCCGGTTCGCCCCGGCCGACGTGACCCTCTGCGGCGACCCACGCCGCGGCTCGGTGACCGCCGGCTACCTAGCCTCGCTGCTCGGCGGCGTCTACCGCCTGGGCGGCGGCGAGGACGGCCCGCCACTGTCCGACGAGTTCATCGTGCTAGTCGTCGACGCGCCGGCGCCGGAGGGCGGCACCGGCTGGGAGCCGGTCACCCTCCTGCTGGACGTCGGCCCCGCGCTAGTGCCGGTCCTGCCGGCCCACGCGCTGATCGTCACCTTCTCGCCCGGCCGCGTCGGCACCCTGGTCCGCCGCGACGCCGCCGCCCTGGAGGCCGTCGTCGCCGAACTGAACGCCCACCTGCCCGAAGGCGGCGACGGCGACAGCGTCGTGCTGACCGCCGAGATCCCCGAAGACGTCCCCGCCGCCCACCGCCTGCTGGACCGCGTAGCCGCCGGCACCTGACCAGGCGCTGCCGCCTCCACCGTTGAGGCCGTGCCTTCGGCCCATGCCGGCGGCGGGGCCGTCGCGGCGCCTGCCCTGCCGGCCAGGTAGTGACGCGGGCCGGAACGACAGCCACTCCGTCGAAGCCCGACGGCCCATCCCTGGTGACGAAGTCGGGGCGGCGCCGGATCGTTGCTCCGCGGGCCGCGCCTTGGGGTGGCCAGCGCGCGCGTGCGGGAGCCTGTGGAGCTGCTGGCACAAACGGAGCACCCCTTCGAGGCGAGGGTCCGCGACGGAGCACCGCTGGGCGGGCAAAGGGGTCCGCGTGCGGGATCCTGTGGAGCTGCCCGCACAGACGGGGCAGTGCTCCCGGCGTCGTGGGCGCATGAACGGGGCAGCGCGACAGGCCCGCCAGCGCCGGACCCCCACCCGGCCGTGACAACCGAGCGTGACCTCCGCAAGCGGGGTCGGGTTGTGTGACGCGGAGGGCGAGGCCGGGAGCAACGGTCCAGACCCCATGCCACTCAGCCTATTTTGATCAAGACTGCGAGCCGCTTCGGTCTCCGAGGCGCTGCGGAAAGGTCTCCCGGGCGCGCGGAGATTCCGCTGCCCGCCAGGAGATGGCCCAGCACGGGCCGACCTTCATGACCGGCTTGGGGTGGGTGGCATGGGCTCCGTGGCCGCCGCCCGCCGGAAAGAAAGCGCTCGTCGGCGGTGCCCGAGCCGTTTGCGCGTGAGTGAAATCGCGCGTGATCGAGGAAATAGCATATGTTTCGTGGCCGCCGTTGAATTGTTGTCCTCGCGGAACAGGCGGCGTTGAATGTCGCCTGCCGTCGCGCGCACGGCCCCGTCGTTGTTTCTCTTTGTCCGGTTACATGAGGAAATCGCCTGCGTTGTGGATGGGATAGCGGGCGGGCACGACTTCTGCTGATCTTCAGGTTCCTAGGCC
>Ga0307513_10009885_pt1 | contig 12037 bp, 11 predicted proteins | sample 15_EM_MG_FD_202174 | JGI IMG/M metagenome (GOLD analysis project Ga0307513, IMG submission 202174) | Populus trichocarpa ectomycorrhiza microbial communities from riparian zone in the Pacific Northwest, United States - 15_EM | ecosystem: Host-associated > Plants > Roots > Unclassified | place... | reverse complement strand
CGGGGCAGGCTGGACGCGGCCTTGCGTACCCGGTCGAGCACGGCGTCCAGTGAGGCCAGGTCCTGTGGGGTGAAGCCGTCGAAGGCCTTCCGCAGGTTGCGGGCGTGCACGACGGCCGCTCGGTCGAGTGCCTCGTACCCGGCGGCGGTGATGCCCGCGTAGGAGACACGGCGGTCGGTGGGACACGGGCGCCGCTCGACGTACCCCGCCGCCTGCATGCGGTCCACCAGGCGGGTCACGCCGCTGGTGGTGAGCGCAATCTGGTCGGCCAGAGTGCTCATCGTCAACTGTTCCCCCTCTGACCGGGCCAGTCGGATGAGTACCTCGAACCAGACATGTGGCAGCCCGGCCTCGGACTCCATGGCGGATCCGAGCCATTGCTCCAGTCGGCTGTAGGCCTCGACCAGGCGACCGAACGTGGTGATCAGCGGATCGTCGATGGGAGTCGCGGAAGACATGTCCACGATCCTACCCCCGAGAAATTTGTCTAGTCAGATGTTGTGTAGTCGAGTATTGATGGTTACTGTGTCAATATCTGACTAGTCAATGAATGGGGTTTGTCGTGCATGCCGCGATCACCGGAGCGGACAAGGTGGGCTCGGCCCGACCGGCTGAGGAGAACCGATCATGACGACTGACGCTGACAGGTCGAGGTCCCCGTTCGGGCCCCCGATCGTGGTGAGCCGGGGCGACGCGGTGGCTCCGCTGGTCGTGCTGCTGCACGGCCGCGGTTCGCGCGAGAGCGAGATCATGGCGCTCGCTGACGCGTTGCCGTCCGGGTTGTCGTACGCCGCAGTACGCGCACCCCTCGCGGAGGGGCCCGGGTTCGCCTGGTTCGCCAACCGTGGCATCGGCCGCCCGGTCGCGGAGTCCCTGCGCGCCACCATGGACTGGTTCAACGCCTGGCTCGACGAGATCGCCCCGCCCGGTCGTCCGGTTGTGCTGGTCGGCTTCAGCGGTGGCGCGGCGTTCGCGGGCGGGCTGGTGCTGGACAACCCGGAGCGGTTCGCCGGGGCCGCGATCCTCTACGGCACGTTGCCCTTCGACGCGGGCGTGCCCACCACGCCGGCGCGGCTCGCCGGGGTGCCGGTCTTCGTGGCCCAGGGTGAGCATGACCATGTCATTCCGCGTGAACTGCTCGACCGTACCTGGCGCTACCTGACCGAGGAGTCCGGGGCGTCGACGATCGCCCGGCAGGACCCGGTGGGGCACGGCATCGCCACCGGCGCGCTCGCGGTCCTCGCCGGCTGGCTCGCGAAGCGGGCCGACTACCTGGCCCGCCACGGATTCCCCGACCGGGAGCCGGCTCGCTGGCCGATTCTCCCCGACGGGCTTCCCGACCGGGCCGGGCCTCGGCCACGCATCAGCGTGACGATTCCCCAGCAGCAGATCTCGGACAACTCGCCGCAGGAACTGCAGGAGAAGTTGTTCGCCCGGCTGAGCGCGCTTGCCGATGTCGGTACCGGGCAGTCGGCGATCTCCGTTCCCGGAGCGCGAGGCTTCATGCTCACGGGAGCGCGCGCCGGCGAGTCCGAAGAAGCCTTCCTCGTGCCGCAGGTCCGGGAGTTCGCCCATCTCCACCCCGGACACGACGGCTCGCTGCACGTCGCGCTGCCGCTCGGCCTGGCGGCCGACGCCATCCGGCACGGCTGGGCCGTCGCCCATCCCCTCGCCGGAATCAGGCTCACTCCGGGCATGGTGCTGGTCTACGGGCCTCGTGACGAGCGTGAACTCGACGTCGTCACCGCCATCGTGAGCGCCAGCCATGCCTGGGCCACGGGGGAGTTCTCCCCGACCGCGGGCTAGCGGAGCGCCGGGCTTCCCGCACAAAGCCACATTCCGACCGGGCCGTCACGGCCCGGGGCCTTCGTCCGAAGGTTCACCATCAGCGCTCGTCGCGAGCGTTCATCACGAGAATCGAGAACTCACCATGGAGCGTCGTTCCATGCTCAAGGGTGGAGCCGCCGCCGCGTTCGGCGCGCTCGCCATCACCGCTGTCACCAGCGGCGAGAGCCTGGCACAGGCCGGCACGCGGTACCCGGGCCTGCTCCCGGACCCGGCCACCACGCCGGTGCCGAACCCGCCCTTCCCGAACAACCTCACCCGTGCCGAGCGCAAGCACCTGGAGACCTTCGACGAGCTGGACTTCGAGGTGTTCACCCACGCCGACTGGGCGCGCCTGGGGGAGAGCCACGCGCAGAACATCCGCGTGCACTGGCCCGACGGGCACTACACCGACGGCATCGACAAGCACATCGAGGACCTCGCCGCCCTGTTCGTATGGGGGCCCGACACGCGGATCCTGTCGCATCCGCTGCGGGTGGCGAAGAACGAACTGACCTGCGTCACCGGTGTGATGGAGGGCACCTTCACCCGCCCCATGCCGGACGGGAACGGCGGCTTCATCCAGCCGACCGGCAAGAAGTACGCCATCAACATGGCCACGGTCAGCATCTGGAACCGGCAGGGCACCATGGACGAGGAGTTCCTGTTCTGGGACAACCAGGCCTTCTACTCCCAGATCGGCCTCGGCTGAACCGGTGAGCGCGGACCGGCCGGGGAACCGCCACCCTGGCCGGTCCGCTGCGGACGATTGCTGCGAGCCCCCGTCTCCAAAAAGGGCATTACAGACAATCTTCTCCAACGTTGAATCGATGTGCGCGTTGGTTTGACGGTTTCCCGAACCACGCGCCGCAATCGGCGGCGGGCGATCCGCCGCCGTCCGACCCCGGTCCCTGTCCGTCGCACCCTCCCCACGGTAGGTGCACGGGCAGGCGCCGCAGGCAAGGAGTGACTGCACATGTCCCGTCCCCATTACGTCATCGTCGGCGCCGGAACGGCCGGCCCCGTCATCGCGGCCCGGCTGACCGAGGACCCCAGTGTCGAGGTCGTCCTCCTGGAGGCCGGCAAGGAGAACACCAACGAGGCCAGCTACACCCAGGGTGCCTTCTTCGCGCTGCACGGCAGCGAGGCCGACTGGCAGTACGAGACCACCAAGCAGCCGGGGATCGGCGGCCGCTCCATCACCCACCCGCGGGGCAAGGTCGTCGGCGGCTCGTGTGCGCTGAACATCGGCGCGTGGCTGCGCGGCACCCTGGGCGACTACGACGTGTGGGCCGATGAGGGAGCCGAGGGCTGGGACGGAGCGCAGGCCCTGCGCACCTACCAGCGCATCGAGGACACCGACCGTGGCCCCTCGCAGTGGCGCGGCTCCGGCGGCCCGATGACGCTCACCGACGTGACCTCGCCCACCAGCCTCCCCGACGTCCTGCTCGAAGGCTTCACCGAAGCGGGTTACGGGCCGCGCGGTGACGTCGCCGGTACCAGCCCCTATGTCGCCGACCGCTACCAGACCATCTTCAAGGCCCGCACCCGCCGCACCCCCGCCGACGCCTACCTCACCGAGGAGGTCCGTGCCCGCCCCAACCTCCGCATCGTCACCGAGGCACTGGTCACCAGGATCGTCTTCGACGGAACCCGGGCCACCGGCCTCGTCTACGAGCAGGGCGGCAGTGAGCACACCCTCGACGTCGAGCGTGAGATCGTCCTGTGCGCCGGTGTCATCAACACCCCGCAACTGCTGATGCTCTCCGGCGTCGGCCCGGCCGCGCACCTGCGCGAGCACGGCATCGGCGTCGTCGCGGACCTTCCCGGTGTCGGCGAGAACCTGCACGACCACCCCGTAGCCCCGGTGGTCTCGGTCGCACCCGCCGGCGTCGGCGGCTCCTACCAGGGCAATCCCCTCTCCGAGGAGTCCTTCGCGCAGTGGCGCCTGGACCGCAGCGGCCCCGCCGCCTTCTTCTCCCAGAACGGCGTCGGATTCGTCGCCCGCACCCCCGGCTCTCCCGTCCCGGACTACGAACTGCTCTTCGACTACAACCCCGACATCAGCGACGACAACCCGGTCGCCGGAGCCACCGGCGGTGACCAGCGCAGCGGATACAAGGTCTGGGCCGTGTTGCTGCACCCCAAGAGCCGCGGCACCCTGCGCCTGGCCTCCGCCAGCCCCCACGACAAGCCCGTGATCGACCCCCAGTACCTCAGCCACCCCGACGACCTGCGGGACCTCATCGAGGCGATGCGCCACGCACAGAAGGTCACCCAGTCGCCGTCCCTCGCCCCGTACACCGAGACGGTCTACCCCGCTGTCGGTGCCTCGGACGCGGAGTTCCAGGAGGCCATCCTCAAGACCATGTACACCACCTTCCACCTGGTCGGGACGGCCCGGATGGGCGACCCCTCCGACGAGCGGACCGTGGTAGACCCCCAGCTCAAGGTCCGCGGTGTCACCGGGCTGCGCGTGGCGGACGCCTCGGTGATCCCCACACTGATCAGCGGACACACCATCGCCCCGAGCGTCATGATCGGCGAACGCGCCGCCGAGCTGATCCGCGGCGAGGGCTGACGCCCGGCCCCGCGCATCCACCTCCAGGCATACATCCTTCGTACGGTCCGTGTGTGGACACCCAGTAGGTGACGCGTGCGCGGGTGAACGGACCGGTGTTCCACGAACTGTCCTCGTGGAACACCGGTTCCCGGGTACGGCTGCGCCTGCACCCAGCCGGTACCGGTTAGAGGGCGGAGACGGATTAGCGGTGGGCGATGGCCGGGTCACGCGTCGTGGCACTGCGACCGACTCGGAGCGGGCTGGGCCCACCACAGCGGCGACATGACGTGCGAGCAGCCGAAGACCGCCACCGAAACCGACGGTCGGCCCGTCTTCTTCCCAAGGCTCAGCAGGCTGTCCGCATTGGGAAGCACAGGTCGCAGGTCGGCATACCCCGAACCGGCAGACCATATGTGAGAACTGATCGCGCTTCACTTCCAGTCGACTGACTTCCATGAGATCGCGTCCCATGAAGTGCAACGCTGTTGCGTTAGCCGTCAGGCCCGGCCTCAATGTCTCCGTCCTTGACCATCTTGAAGTCCAGTGTGTACGCCTGCAGGGTGCGCGGATGCTGGTCCCGCTGGAACTGGTACTTGCTGGATGTCTTGCGGTGGCGGGCCTTCAGGCGTTGGCGGCGCTGTTCGGGGAGGAGGTTGGCCAACACGGCCCGGCCGATGGCCCCGATCAACGACGTCGTACTGCCTCGGGCCGGCCCCGGGGCGATGATGATCTGGTCCGCGGCGGCCTGGGACAGAACGGTGAACCTCACCCGCTGAACGGACAGTCCCGGCCTGGCCGTCGTGACATCGCCGGCCATGCGGATCAGCGCCTGGTAGACCGTCAGAAGTGCGAAGATCTCCTGCTCAAGACCGGGGACGCTGCGTGAACGCAGCACTCGCCCGTCCAAAGATCGTGGACTTCAGCGAGAAATGGCACGTCTCCGCCTGCCAGCGCCGGTGGTAGAGCCGCAGCAGGTCGTTTGCCGGGTGGCTGTCGGCATCCAGAGGATTGGTGAGCAGCCGCCACAGCTCGGTGCGCCGCATGCCGTCGGCGAGGACGACGGTGAGCCACGCCTTGACCACCCGTACCTCCACCCGCTCGCCCTGGCATGGTGGCGGCGCGGCAGGACTGCGGTGAGGTAGGAGCCGTCGGGCAGGGGGCGGCGCACTGTCGGGCGACGCTTGCGGGTCTAGCGCAGTACGAATCGGGCCCCGGTGTCCTGCACGGCCTCAAGGAAGTCGAACGCGTCGGGCTCCTGCTTGACCGTGACCAACGACGGAACCGCCGCCAGGCCGGTGGTTCCTGGCGGCGGACGCGGCTTGACGGGCTTGCGCGAGCGTGCCCGTTCCGTCGGCGGGAACCTGTACGCCGGACCTCGCCCGGAGGGTGGCTTCCAAGTCACCACCACCCTGCCGATCCAGCCCCGCACTCGGCTGTGACCCCCGGTCGAACGACGAGATGCACCCCCCTTGACTTCCCGCTTACTGCTCGCCGCCGACCAGGCCCTGCTGCGGGCGCACCCTCCGACTCATGATCAACTCGCTCTGCATGCATCAATCGAACGTCGTCCTCATGGACATCCATATGCCTGGCACGCGTGGTCTCATCGCCATGGCCGTCATCTTCACGACTCCGACCTGGCTGAGACCCGTGTCCTCGTCCTGACCATGTCCGAGACCGAGGAATACGTCGCCCAGGCTCTTCGCGTCACAACAGGCGACTTCCCGGGCAAGTGCGAGGCTCCTGGCGGGAATGCGAGTCGTCGTTGGAGGCGAGGCCCTGCCGCCACCCGGAGTCCCCGGGCTCTGATACGGCCTCTCGCTGGAATCCTGTTTCGCGGCGGTTCCACTTCGTCCGAGTCGTCTTCGCGCAGACCACCGCCGAGAAGGTCCGTACCCGGCCGGAGCTGGTCCCCGACGTGCTCGGACGACAGTGCCCGCAGCTCAAGACGATGCTGCTGGAGGCCGCGACCGGTGGGGCGTCACGGGTAGAAGTGGGTGAGGGATTCGGCGACGCAGGCCGGCTTCGCCAACCCCTTGAGTTCGAATGTGAAAGCGCGGTGCATCTGCACGCCTCCCCGCCCCACCTGCCGTACCTCGGTGATGGACGCGTGCAGCCGGATTTTGCTGCCCACGGGAACCGGCGCAGGGAAACGGACCTTGTTCACCCCGTAGTTCAGAGCCATCCCCACGCCGGTGACCTGCATGAGTTCCGCAAAGAGTGAAATGCCCCAACTAAGGATCATGTAGCCGTGTGCGATGGTGCCTCCGAACGGGCCCTTCGCTGCCCGCTCGACGTCGGTGTGGATCCACTGGTGGTCGCCGGAGACGTCTGCGAAGCGGTCGATGAGTTCCTGGGTGACTTCTTTCCAATCGGAGTGCCCCAGGTCACGGCCGGCCAGTTGCATGATCTCCGGTATGCCGTTGACGGTCAGTGTCACGGAAGTCCGGTCCCTTCGGTTCAGCGCTTCGGCGAGTGGTCTGCAGCTGAGGGTGGTCTCGCGCCACCGGTAGAACCGGTGTCCACTGACTTTTCCAGCCGAATACTCGGCACGTCCAATACCTAATCTGACGCCCACCGAGACCGGGAGCATCTCAATGATCTGGCGGGGGAGGCGTGGGCAGGGCACGTGCTGCCACCGTGAGGACGGTTCGCAAAGGTGCGGAGGGGTTGTCGGTTCGCCAGGCCAGAGCGGCCTGAAGGCGCACGGTCGGTCCGGACAGCCGCCGGTAGACCAGGCCGGTCTGCTGGATGTGCTGGCATGAGGTGAGGGTCAGTGTCACGCCTACACCGGCTGCCACGAGGGCGAGGATGGTGTGTGAATCCGGCGCTTCCTGTACGACGCGGGGCGTGAACCCGGCGGTCTCGCAGGTGCGGAAGGTCGCGTCACGCAAGGACGAGCCGGCGTTCGCGGGGAAGGTGACGAAGGGCTCTTCCGCCAATGCCGCGAGCGAAATGGCGTCGGATTCCGCGAGTGGATGGTCGAGCGGGAGCGCACACACCAGCCCCTCTTCTGCGATCACGTGTGTGGACACCCCGGGCTGGGTGACCGGAAGGCGAACGAAGCCCAGGTCGAGTGAGCCGTCCGCGACGCGGGCGAGAGCCACATTCGCGTACATCTGTCCCTGCAGGACCAGTTCGATTCCCGGTTGCCCTGCTCGTAGCGCGCGAGTGAGCAGCGGCAGGCTCTCGTGGCTGGAGGCACCCGCGAACCCGACGGTGACCCGCCCGTACTCGCCTCGACCGGCCGCTTTGGCGGCGCGGCGGGCCAGGTCCAGGTCTTCGAGGACGGTCCTCGCCGGCTCAAGGAAGGAATGGCCCGCGCTGGTGAGCCGGACGGAGCGCGTGTTGCGCTCGAACAGCTGGACGCCGAGTTCCTTCTCGAGCCGTCGGATCTGTTGGCTGAGCGGCGGCTGTGCCATCTGGAGCCGTTGTGCGGCTCTTCCGAAGTGCAGTTCCTCCGCCACAGCGATGAAGGCCGTCAGGTAGCGCAGTTCCATGACCGTCTTCCGTTCTTGGGCGGCGGCGAAATTCATCAATGGAACGTCTTGGTCTGACTGCAAATTTACATCGAGGAACACTCAGTGAATGCTGTCTGAGGCGGCTGTCGTGTGGCTCGTCGGCGGTACCCCATTTCCCGAGCCCCGGGCTTGAGCCCGCCTGGGCGGCCGGTCCGGGCACGGCTCGATCCGCGCCCACTGAGCGGCGCTTCGCGCAGCGTGGTGTACGGGGGTGAGGGAGAGAACCTCGTCTCTCACGTGTGATCACGAGCCGTTCCAGTGCGACGGAGCAAAGCTCGGTGTGGCCGGCCGGGAACGGCCTGTCCGTACCTGGGCGGCACGTACGGTGCCCGTGGCGCATCGGCCTCACTCCACCCGGTAGAGCGATGGAGGCATCCGCTCACCGCGGGCGACGCGCCGTCGGGGACGTCGCCACCGCTTCCAGCGGGGCGGCAGCCGCCGTGTCGATCAGGGCGTCTCGCCCTCACCGGTCGCGAGGTCGGACGGATGCTGGGCCAAGGGGGTGACCTCGACGCTCATATAGGGGAAGAGCGGCAGATTCCACAGAATGGCGTGCAGCGCCTCGTTGCCGGTGACGTCGAAGACGCTGATGTTGGCGTAGCGCCCGACGATCCGCCAGATGTGCACCCACTCACCGGACTTCTGCAGTTCCTGGCAGTATGCCTTCTCGCGGGCCACCAGATCCGCCCGGACCTCGGGATCTAGGTCGCGCGGAATCTCGACCTCCATTCGTACCGCGAACAGCACCGCGCATCACGCCCTGTCGAGGACGATGTCGTACGTCACTTCGCGGCCGTTGCCGTCCGCCGCCGGGCCGGGGTCGAGAATGAGCTCGGGCTTCACGGCGGAGGCGACATCGGAGGCGACATGCTGTCCGCCCTTGAAGTACAGCTGGGTGGTCATGAGGTCGTGTCCGGGCGCCGAGATCTTCAGGTGCAGGTGGGCGGGGCGCCACGCGTGCCAGCCCGCGGCCTTGATGAGCCTGCCGCAGGAGCCGTCCGTCGGAATCTGGTACGGCGCGGGCTGGATGGTGCGGATCTTGAAGTTGCCGTGCTCGTCGGCGGTCACCGTGCCGCGCAGGTTCCACTCGGGCAGGCCGGGGGCGAACTGCGAGTACAAGCCGGCGTCGTCGGCCTGCCACACGTCCACCGTGGCACCGGCGAGCGGGGTGCCGTCCACGCTCCTGACCTGTCCCTGGAAGAGCAGTGGTGTGCCACCCTCGCCCGCGCGCATGGGCAGGGTCGCCTCCGCGGGCAGGTTCGGGGCGCCCGGGACGTAGTAGGGGCCTTCGATGGTGCCCTTGGTGCCTTCCCGGGTTTCGCCCGCGACCTCCTCGACGGCGTGTTCGAGCCACACGTCGAGGAAGAGCGGCCACTCGCCGTCCTCGCCGACCTGGATGAGCCAGGACTTGAGGGCGTCGTACTCGGCGTAGGTCACCTTGTGGCGGCGGATGATGTCGTGCGCGGCGGTGAGGAGTTCGGAGACCAGTGTGTCGACGCGCTTCGTGTCGACATCGGCGGTCGCCGTCCGCTGCTTGCTGCGGAACTGCTCGGTGGCGGCGGACCCGGAGGCGGCCGCGGTGGCCTGTTCGGTGGTGATGCCGGTCATTGTCTTCCGTCCCTTGAAGATGTGTGAACCGCGGGCCTGTCAGTTGTCCAGGCGGTACCGGGCCAGCTTGCCGGGGTCGATCTCGATGCCGAGTCCGGCGCCTTCGCGGATGCGCAGGGTGCCGGACTCGATGGTCAGCGGCTCGGCGAGGAGGTCGTCGGTCATGTCGAGGAAGTTCGAGAGTTCACCGGCGTGCTGTGCGGCGGACCGATAGGCGGCGCCGAAGGCGACGGAGCACAAGGTGCCGATCTGGCCGTCGATCTGATTGCCCATCACGACCTCCACGCCAAGGCCCTCGCACTCGTGCAGCACACGTTGCGAGACGGTGAAACCGGTGCGGGCGGTCTTGATGCTGATCGCGGTGGCCGAGCCACCCAGGAGCTCGCGTGTGACCTCGGCCGGACGGGTCGCGCTCTCGTCGGCGATGAAGGGGACGGGACTCTGGGCGACCAGCCAGCGGCGGCCCAACACGTCGTCGGCGGGGCAGAGTTCCTCCGCGAACGTCAGGTCCAGGTCGGCCATCTCCCGCAGGGCCCGTGCGGACTCGGAGGGGCTCCAGCCCCGGTTGCCGTCGATGTAGAGCTCGACGTCGGGGCCGAGAGCCTCGCGCAGCGCCCGGCAGGCGGCGACGTCGTCACGGTACGGGCGCCGCCCGACCTTCACCTTGAAGGTGGTGATGCCGTAGGTGTCCCGGATGCGTTCCGCGTCGGCGACCATGGCCTCGGCGGGGGCGAAGCCGACCATGTGGCTGACCCGCATGTGGTCGGTATAACCGCCGAGCAGTCCGGAGACCGGCATCCCGGCGGCCTGCCCGAGGATGTCCCACAGCGCCATGTCGACGGCGGCCTTGGCGGTCGGGTTGCCGACGGTACGGTTCAGGCGCTCGTGGACCGCCTCCCGCTCCAGAGCCGTCATGCCCAGGATCTGCGGCGCGAAGATCTTCTCGATGACCGCGATGATCGACTCCTGGGTCTCGCCGTAGGTGTACGGACGGGGCGGCGCCTCGGCGGTCCCCGTCAGGCCCTCGTCGGTGTGCACCCGTACCAGGACGTGGTCGGCGGTGAGCACCTCGCCGCTCGCGAATCTCAGGGGTTTCGCATAGGGAATGGCGAAGGGAATCGCCTCGACTCTGGTGATCTTCATGCCACTCCTTCAGGAAACATGTCGTTCTGCTCCAGCACTTTCAGGAGGTTCCGCAGCAAAGGCGATTCGTCGTCCGCACGCCAGGCCAGGACCAGGGGAATGGACACCGCGTCCTCCATGTCCTTGCACAGGACGCCCTCGCTGGGCGCGGAGCGAACGGAATCGGGCAGGACGGCGACGCCGAGTCCGGCGGCGACCAGGGCCAGGGCGGCGGAGGTCTCGGTGACCTCGTAGGCGCAGTTGGGGTAGTAGCCCGAGGCGAGGCAGCTGCGGACGACGGCGTCGTTGAGGACGGAGCACAGGGCGGCGCCGTACATGATGAAGTCCTCGTGTCGCAGCTGCTCGGCGGGCGCAGCAGGCCGACGTCGAGGCGCCGCTCGATCAGCCCCGACTCCTGGGCGGGCGTGAGCATCTCGGTGTGCACCTCCATCATCACGCGCGGCATCTCACGTTTGATCAGCCGGGCCAGGGCGGGCAGTTGGCGGTACAAGGCGGAGCCCGTCAGGCCCACCCGAAGCACGCCCTCCACCCCGGAGGCGAAACGCCTCGCCCTGGCCACCGCCTCGTCGACGGCCTTGAGGACGCGCTCCACGTCCGTGCGGAACACCTCGCCGGCGCCGGTCAGGGCGACCTGCCGGGTCGTACGGGTGAACAGTTCCACGCCCAGTTCCGTCTCCAGCCGGCGGATCGCCTGGGAGAGCGGGGGCTGGGCCATGGGCAGGCGTTCCGCGGCCCTACCGAAATGACGCGTCTCGGCGACGGCCAGGAAATATCGAAAAAGCCTGAGCTCCATCGGGCTGCCCCTTTCCCTTTTCGGGGCCCTCGATGCGCCTCAGCGTAGGAAGGGAACCCCATACGGCGCAAATACCCGATCGTGGCCCATTGAGACGACTGCGATATCAATACTCCTGGGGCGACCATGGGGAAATACCCGGGGCCGACTGAAAGGCAATGGCGAGGAGGCCGTCGGCTGCGGAGCCGGTCTGATCGAGGCGAAAGGGACGGGGCCGGCGGCCGGCCACTTCAGCCGTGCGTACGCCATCGTCGCTGCTTCACGACGCATATCGGGCCGACAGGCCGTCGTCATCTCCCGGGACAGGCAGGGCCAGCTGAACTGTCTGGTCAACGCGCCCGTTCCGGGGCTGGACGTTCGACAACAGCGGCAAGCTGCTGAAGGTGATGGACCCGCGGGACGCGGGCCTACCCCGGAGCAGTTCAACACCGGCTCCTGAAGGATCCGAGCCGGTTCGGTCCTCTCAGTGCGGCGCCCTGGCCGCAGCCGCGCCGTGCCGGTCGGGATCGTCCGGTTATCGATCGGTATGGGGCCTGGGTGCTCTCACCACCGACGTCACCGTCTTCGGCGTGCCGTACTTCCTCA
>Ga0307513_10009884_pt1 | contig 12037 bp, 8 predicted proteins | sample 15_EM_MG_FD_202174 | JGI IMG/M metagenome (GOLD analysis project Ga0307513, IMG submission 202174) | Populus trichocarpa ectomycorrhiza microbial communities from riparian zone in the Pacific Northwest, United States - 15_EM | ecosystem: Host-associated > Plants > Roots > Unclassified | place... | reverse complement strand
ATGAGGCTGGAGCAAATAATGAGGTATGCAACACTTATCTTTATGTCCTTACCATTCAAACTAAAAACTTGGATTTGAATCAATAGCCTGATGCTCAGACGAGTAGCATAACTGAGGCATCAGGGTTAAACAGTGGGAGCATAAAGGAGCAAGTAAGTTCTACATTTCTCACTGCCCTCAGTGAATGCTAATCGCATTGCCAGGGAATTTTCTTTTGGGCTAAAAATGTACGCATCCCAGAGCTATCAACCACGCCAAGTACGCCTTGCCGACCTCGGCGTCACAATCCACCATTACATCGAACAGAGCTATCAACCAAGCCAACTACACCTCGGCGTCACAATCCACCATTAAATCCAACTCAACCCACTACCCGATGAGCCAGGTCTGACAGTTCTTGTCAATCTCTCGATGACGTGTTGCAGGAGATACAAACTCTCGAGCGTATTGCCAACCGCTTGAGTCATTTGTATTCTCTTCGTGATAATCTTATTCACAGAGCTCGAGGATCTCGATCTCGCAGGCTATGATACCAGAAAACACCCTTCATTATTCCTGTAGCTATTTCTTTTATGAATTGTATTCTTTCTATGTAGATTTGTAAACGAAGAGTTGTATGTATTAGTATAGGGACTTGAACACGATTAAAGCAGCGTTACCAATTGGATTATAAATCGACCTCTTGTTTGGTTGATCAGCACTGAGGCTGACAAACAACTTTCTCTTTTACTCCCTCCCTCTGAGCTCAGCGCCACCCATGCTCTTTACATTCTGCTTGCATGCCCTTTTAAATTTATTAAATTACTACAACGAATATCACAAAGATGCGGAACAACGCCGTTCAAGATCGCGAACCATCACCCACAAGCAGCACAGATAATCCAACACTTCAAGAGTTAAAACAGAGAAACGCAGAGCTAAAACGTCGGCTTCGGAAATATAGACATATGTCCTGTTTATTTGTCTGAGGGTTACCACCTACTTCCTACTTCGAGTTACAGAAAAACACAAGACTATGCAACCTACTATCAAACCACTCATTCGGCCAAAAGGAGAGGCAGGTAATCGAAAACACGGCTTCATTCTTTATGATGCCATGGAGATGAGTAAGGTGGAGAATGGAGCTGTTGTTTATGACAGAATGAGAGTAAGCGACTGTTGACTTTGTTAGTATAATGAATTGATGACCCGCCCTTTAGGATTCTGTGTGTAAAGCCTGTGTCAAGGTTGGTATCGACCTCGCTGCACATTATAGATACCAAGATCCTGAGAAGCTGGGTCAAGTCTTCCATTTGGTATGTCTCCAATCACCTCTCTTACCATACTTATCTGATGAATTAATGTAATCAATAGGTGCAGAAGTCATTTCCATACCTCACACCAGATCGTTTCCCACATAACTGGGCAATTGCTGATATGGTGAAAGGGTATCTCACAGGGACCAGAAAAGAGCATCATCGCGCGGCTCGTGAAGATGAAGCAGGATGCAACAGAGTGACCAACAATCCAAGGTCAAAAAAACCTTCCAGAGATTCTGATACTGATGACATGCGTTCCAGCTCCAGTACGAAATCAGGGAGGGCAAAGAAACCCACGGAGTCTGATGTCGAAGACCCGACTGATGAAGATCTTGCAAGTACGAAACCTACAAAACTGAGTACCCAAAAAACCACCCGCGCCAATTCTGGTTCAAATTCTGGGAAGTCGTCGTCGAAACGCACCACAACTACAGATGGCGACATTGCAGAGGCTGCATCGAAACGACAAAGGTTGACCCACAGCAGTACCAAATCAGCTGGAAAACAATGCACCAATGCACGTGACCCTGTCGACATCGAGCTTGAGAATGACAGCAAGGAAGAACCCGTAGCCCCCACTGGAAGGGCATCGCAAACCCAAACCCCAAACCGCACCCCAAGCGAGAAAAACGCGGCGCTTTGAGAGCCTGTAGCGAAGCGACAAAGATCGACCCGAAGTACCAAATCGGTGGGAAAACAACACACCATCGCATGCGACCGGCTCAACATCACACTTGAGGACGATGACAGTGAGGAAGAACCTGCACCCACTTCCAGGAGGACATCGCAAAACCCTCCATCAAGCCAAATGAAGGGCAAGAATAAGATTGGTGAGGAGGATGAGAGTGATGCCGACTGAGCTGGGGGTTTTCGTATGGTAGCGGCGGTTTTTTGGGCTTGATTTCAGGTCTTTGCTCCTCGCTTCCTTGCTCGCCGATAACTAACTACCCGTTTCCACTTCCAGTTTGAATTTGGCAAAGCCATCGAAAGGCACCGCGGCTGCTGATGCGACACCGACATTGAAGAGCCTGCACCAAGAGATGGAGGTTTTCGTAGGGAAGTGGCGGTTTTGTGGGCTCAATTTCAGGTCTTTCCATTTCGTTTTTGTATATACTCGGTTCTTCTTATTCTACAACATCTTTGTACTGTACATTTTACTATGCACTATCACTATCACCGATAATTCAAGCTGCTTTTCCCGATCCTCAGACCGCCCGAAAATCCCTGTAATACCAGCAAAATCTCCAGGGGAAAGTTAACTAGGAAAAACACCCTGCTCAGCTAGGCCCATTCATGACCGGGAATGGCAGACATACGACAGGTACTTTTTCCCAGTTCTCTCCTAGGCATTCCCGGTTCATTCCCGGGTATGAAAATTCCTGGCTAGACCAAAAAAACCTTGGCAAACCGTATATTATTCCTCATTAGACGAGAACAAATTACGCGCTTAACCAGTTCTTGGACCAGGAATATTTCCCGGTCCTGAGTCTTATAGTGCAACCACATATGATAGCCCAACTGTCTGGTATATGAGCGGATGTTGACAATGTCCCATGTAAGACCGACCCAGCAGAGTGCGCGCACATGCAAATTCACAATTTAATAATGATCGTGTGCGCACTCCATAAATGTCATCGTAATTCATTTCGCGTTTCAACATCATGTTCAGGGAGGAAAATCTTGCTGATTAACAATGTTCTGGAATTAAGTAGTATAACACTCTCAGTACAGATAACAGAATGACATACACACTATGTCATAAGAGGTGTAAACGCACTGGGCTCTTGTCCCGGCACAAACTCCTTTCGGGGGTCTAAGTTCATCTTGTTGATTTCGCCCTCGCGATCTTCTTCGCCTTCGTCAGGGTTTTCTTCTTCATCTTCGGAACACATTTCGAAACTGATAGCGTGGTATTCTCCTTCATACCGTCGTTCGTAAAGAACAGGTACTTGACGGCCAAACTACGTTCAAACGAGCAAGGCATCAGCTACGGCTGATCGTAGAGGACCAAATGGAAAGAAACGCACAAATAAGTCACCGCTTTCTCATAGGCGGTCTAATAACCAACCCGATTCAGAGAACCAGCTGTCGCTTCGGAGAGCAGCCCAGAATCTGACATGCCTGAGTTTAGTATACGGAAGAGGAGCACGGGGAAGTTTAAGAGCAAGTCGGATGAGCTATAAGATAAAGTCAGTGTTCATTCAGGGAGATGATAAAGGAGACTTGATATAAAGGCGAAAATGACACTCTGGTACGCATCACCGTCGATATTAAGAGCGCCTAGGGTAAGCGGGTGAGATACAACAGGGAACAAGCCTGTATAGATAGGCACGATCGTTCAGAATGGCGATAGACATGACTTTAGTCCGTAGAGGCAGAAATACGCCAAGGTAGAATTTCGTAGTCCAGGATTCAAGACATTCTGTAAGGCCTTGTGATAATCCTTAGGTACCGCAGTCTATGTTTGTACGGAACAACCCGTCGTCAACGATCCAGATACACAAACCTCTAAGCAAAAGAAATATGCCTCTGGAACTCAAACAACACCCTCGCAGCCATTCTAATTGCTAGGCCATCTATAAAAAAATGGTCAGCACCCAAAGGCTTTCCTCACAAGAACACCACCAACCTGAAGATACGGCCCAACGATCATACTAGAGCTCAATTACCTCAACGGGCCCAGATGTATGCCAAATAGCACACGCGCCGCACTTTTCGCCTGCTTCCTCCTTCTTGACCCCTGTTCATGTCGACCAATCCAATAACAGAAGGGAACGCGTTCCCTTAGGAAGACCCTGGGTCTGCAAGGTAACGACATTCCCATCCCTGATACACCCATCCGGGAGGTGTGTCGAGACGATTGAGCCCTGCGCATGCCTGGAGATGAGATTAGCGTCTGCTTCATGGAGGTCGGCCATCCACTTGCAGGTTCACGTAGTGTCTGCGGAGACGGTTCGAAGGTGGTTATTAGAAAGAAAGAAGAGAAGGAAGGAAAGAAGAGAAACAAAGACGGAAAGCGGAAAACAAAACACACCTCCCAACCCTCTTCTCAATCGCCCCATCGCTCTCCACCAGATCTTATCCAGCTTGACATGATTTCTTCGCCTCGAACTCCAGCAGTGCTCGCTGTCTTATTCGCAAACCTTGTTCCAGTAGGCTATGTAAGAATCAGCGTAGCGTTTGGGTGAGGGTGAGGGTGGGTGGGTGGAACCTCGCCGAGGACTGTGCATACCATCGTACCCAACCCATAGCATCCCTAACGAATAAAAGCCCCTTCCCACCCACGTCCTGCTCGTCTTCAGGCGCCTCCACCTTATGCGGAGGCACCACATTTCTGGGCGCGATATGGAACGTATCATCCTTACATCGACAGCGATGTTAGAGATTCGTCCTCCTTTGCTGGTGTTCCCTCCTCACCACCGTTCTCAGCCACAACTGATGAGATCGTACGCAGGTTGATCGCAGCTATATCTTGCGAATCCACAGCGGCTTATATCGTCATTGTCGGTTAGTACCATGATAACCAACCCGAGTTGTTGAGCGCCAGCTGCGCCTGTTGAAGAATCCAAGCAACGGCAGCCCCAACGTCATCTACACCACCCGCAACCACACCCATCGAATTACCATCCACAGTAATAGCAGCAGGCACGCCGACAGCAGAAGAGGCAGCCACCGTTACCCAATCGGGACCGGGCAGCCTCCAAGGCGCAGAAGACCATGTGACGTAATCCCACTGCAATGAAGTGGGCCGAGGATGCTTCAAGCGCTGCGGAGGTCTTTTTTTTTCGGACTGGAATCGCTGGGTTCATCAGGAGATGTTGATGAAGCGGCGGGGGGAGTTGGGTTGGTAACCTGTTGAAGGTAATATCATGGATGTTGGTGACGCTGCAACAAGCATTGAGGCGGGTGTGGGTTGGAGGACGATGTCGTTATCGCCGACGTTGATATTGAGGGCGATGAGCCACTGTGGCAATTAAAAACGACGTTGAGGTCGACGACGAGTGAGAGGGGTGGAAGCAGCGCGGGTGCTTGGAGTTAGATGATATGGCTTGTGGTGCGTCTGGAATGTGATGGTAGGTAAGAACCAATAAAATGGGCATTTAGCAAGGAGAGAAAGATAAAGTAGTCTTGAAAATTCAAGTAGCACAATAGGCAACCAGACGAGAAAGAGAATGGAAAGAAGGAAGAAGAGCAGAAAACCGAAAGAACATTCGCTCAGTCATCTCCACCGACATGACAACACCCGATAAAAACGATGAACAAAAATGAATCTCGACTATTCGTACCTTCTTTCATACCAACATGCTACTGAGTGGCACCTTCGCTAGGCCAAGTAACGGGATACTCAGCGTAAACCCCCTCGAAGGCGGGTTCAAAGTCCCAACTGCAGGCTCGTAGGTTGCTGAGTAGAGGTCCAATATGCATGTACTATTGGAAATCATGAAGCACTGGATCATTGGTAGAAGGCAGGGAAGGCGTCCTCGCGATGTGGGGGTACTGGGCTCTCCAATGGCAGATCTTGCAGAGGCGCAGGAAGGACGTTCGCTGGTGGCTCCGATAGGTTCACGTAAGGGTATGGAGGCGTATGCGGGATAGGAAGAATAGGCCTCAGTGATAACGGACGCGGCGTTGGCGGGGACGAGAACCAGGACCAGGGAGTGACGCTGCGGCGTTGTGGGTATAGTCCGGAAGGGTTTACTTCACGAAACAGGGAGGACAAAGAAAAAGCATATCTGCTAGAGGGGACTTGGTGAGCAGCGGAGGAGTTACAACGGGCGGCAGGGAATGACTTGGGGTCGGGTATGCCTGCGCATAAATAAAGGAGAGGTGCTGTGGAAGTCGGCCAAGTGGACGGAGAAGTGACGCAGGCGGTCACCGGTGTCGCTCGACTGACACGGATGCAATGCGATCACACGTTTAGATTCCTTTACAAAGAATGACGTAGCGCGGGATTACCCGTGAAGAGGGAAATGAACTTCGTCAAACGAAGCCTGTCGTCAAAGCGGCTTCGCGATCTGAGAAGGGCGAAACCATTTACATAACTTCAACTTGTCATCATTCAGCCCACTGAATTTTTTTGAGAACGGTTTTGAGAACGGTTCTGGGCCCTGGGGGGGATACAATTGCTTGTAGACATCAAGTCAAATGGCTCTGCCATGATTCTGAGTCAGATAACTGGATAAAATTCTAAGCCGAAAATGCCATAAGTCAACAATAAGGGTCCTTACCACTTGTACATGCATAAACACCATTAACTGCGACACTGATGCGGAGAGATAATATTAATATTACTGTAACAACAATTTGACTGGAGTTTGTCCTTGCAAAATTTTTTGGATAACGGATCTGGTTGAATTTTTGGAATAATATATCTAATATTAGTAATAGTGCGCTTCTACCGTGCCCAAAAACGTGAAGGAAAAAAGGAATAAGCCTTTTTACTGCAATTCGGCAACGCGCCGCCATGTGTCGAAAGGGGCGGCGGAGTGCGAACATTAAATACATGGAGCCTAAGAAAAGTTCACCAAAAAAGGACCACACCGGGATCGAACCACAGGGTTCGTGCATATCAAGATGAAAAGGAAGATAACCGTTGAGCCATTCGACGTTGTAACTATAGGATACAATTTACGACAAATCAACTCAGGATTCGCAAAGCCAAGCAGAATCAATGTCGGAGATCGAATCTGAAGGAAGTTTCATTTCTGCTGACAGGGAAGCCATCACTGCCGATGCCCGGAGCGAAGTCTATTTGTTACAACTTTGTTTCCATGACAGGTTGCTCGCTTGTGTCCACCACGAGGACTGACTACGAGGTTCATCCCCTTCCTCGACTACGATGGCGTCCTTCCCTCCAGGACAAAAGTTCAACATCAACGGCTTGGCAAAGGCCCCTCGACGTGTTTTCAATCGATTTCGAGACGTTATATCGCCAAATACACGCCCATCGTCTCACCCTGAACCCAATACCTCAGATAAACTCAAGAAGGCCCGGGGTGTGGCATGGAGTGCGCTCGAAACAGCGCTACGACTTCTGGAAAAGAGCGCGGATGCATTTCCTCCTCTCAAGTCAGCTGTCGGCGGATTAGTCGCCTGTCTGGATCTAGCACAGGTAGGTTACAGTTATAATTCAACGCTCTTTGTCTTGTCTAATTCCCATCGCAGATGGTTGGAGAGAACCACGGAGAATATGAAAAACTTGCAACTGAACTCACAAATATGGCGAACACGCTGGCCCCGTATGTAACCAAGCTCGTCGCAGAAGACGTTAGCGGCAGCGTTGAACGCATTATTGGGTAAGTGTCCCACGGTCGCTCAGGCATCTGGTATTAGTGACAAATTTTACAGATCAATCGAAGCGGAAGTGAGACACATCTGCCAACAGCAAGATCGCGGCAAGATAATGCGAACAGTTCACGCGCATCAGGACCAGGGAGATGTGATCCAGCGGTATCGTAGGATAGAATCGTTGTTTCGTCAACTGCAAGTGCGTATCTGACAATTCGTATCCAGAGCTGAGGTCTGACAGATTAGTAGAGCGACATTAGTCTTCGAACTTTGGGACATACAAGAAAACTGCTCGAGGTAGGACGATTTGACTAAACGTTGATCACAAAGCTAACATTCCGCCTGTAGATGGCATTACTTGATAAAATGTCCGTAGTGGACGACGCTCGATATAACTCGAGCTACTCTATGACTATCAAGCGACGCGGGTGCACTGCAGAGACGCGTGAAAAGATCCTAGAGGATCTCAAATGCTGGGTTGTAGATCCGAAAGGGGCCAAGGTGTACTGGATGAACGGGATGGCGGGGACTGGAAAGACGACGATCTTATACACATTGTGCGAGTGGTTGGAAGAGAATGCCCGACTCGGCGGCAACTATTTCTGTTCCCGTATCTCTTCTTCATGCCGCGACGTCAACAACATAATCCCCACGCTCGCATACCAATTCGCTCAATACTCTCCGGCCTTTCGATCGATGCTGTGCAAAGTCCTAGAAGCGAAGCCACAGTCCAGCAAGCTAGATGTCAGATGGCAATTCGAGAAGCTCTTGCAAGAACCCATGCAAACAGTGAGAGCTGCAGTCCCAGAAAATGTGGTCATTGTGATCGACGCATTGGACGAGTGCGATGATGGCGACGCATTCCGGCTGTTTCTTGAAACACTTCTGAAGCTCGCAGCAAACCTTCCCATCAAGTTCTTCCTCACAAGTCGACCGGAGCCTGCGATTCGTGAGAAGATGTTGGTGCCAGGATACTCGCATTCCGTTCTATATCTGCACGACATCGAGGAATCGATCGTGGAAGCGGACATCGAGAAGTATCTCACCGAGGCGCTTGGATCCATGTCCCCACGTCCATCACCCAACGAAGTGGAACGGCTTGCAAAACGTGCCGGGAAGTTATTTATTTATGCTGCGACTGCTGTGCGATATATTCATCATTCTCGCGGGAACTCCAGTGCTCGCTTGCAGACGGTGCTAGGCATGGCCTCTGGGTTGACCAAACAGCATGAGGAACTTAATGGATTATACACAAGCATCCTGTCTGCAGCTATTGACCCAGACCTTGAAGAGCAGGAGATAAATGACATTTGGCTAACACTCAAGACAGTGGTGTGTGCAAAGGAACCAATGACTGTCCAAACACTGGTGTCACTTCTTAATCTCACTGAACAGCAGGTTCAGTCTTCATTAGAGCCATTGCGATCAATACTACATGTTCAAGATGGCATACATGGACTGGTTTCCCCTTTTCATGCATCATTTCCTGATTATTTGTTTGATAAACTTCAATCTGGGGGCTTCCACTGTGAAATTCTTGAGCACAGTGAGGTTCTAGCCAACTGTTGCTTTGATCTTATGAAGAACAAGTTGAAATTCAACATCTGTGAACTTGAATCATCATTTGTATTTGACAAAGATGTGTTAGACTTGCAGGACAGAATCAAGAGTTTCATCTCTCCTGCCCTTTCATATGCATGTCGGTACTGGGGCAAGCATCTTCAACAAGGGAATTTCACAGACAAAGTCAACAAGAGGCTTGTTGACTTTCTAACCCACCAACTACTGTTCTGGATGGAGGTACTTAACCTTGAACAATGCATAGGAAGGGGTGGAGAGATGCTACGCCAGGTACAAAGCTGGTTGAAGGTGTGGGAATATGCATATGATTTATACTTTTATGCTAACATCAAGTGGAAGAATTTCAATAGTGATATGCAAAAACAACTTGTAGCTGATGCAGAAGCATTTACAACACGATTTGCAGCTGGGGCATGCTCATATAGCACACCCCACATCTACATCTCTGGACTGGCATTCTGCCCAAAGTCAAGTTTGGTGTATAAGAACTACTGGCAACACACACAGGGGCTTATAAATGTGAGAGGGAGTGCAATGAAGCAATGGCCAAGTGAAGCTGTAGGAGTATGGAAAACAGATTCAGAAGTCAACTCAGTTGCATTCTCTCCTGATGGCACACACATTATCTCTGGCTGCAATGATGGTACCATTCAAGTTTGGGATGCACACACTGGCAACACCATTGCTGGACCATTCAAAGGGCACACAAAACCAGTTAGCTCAGTTGCATTTTCTCCTGATGGGATGTGCATTGTCTCTGGCTCCTATGATCATACTATCCGAGTTTGGGATGCACGCACTGGTAATACCATTTCTGGACCATTCAAAGGGCACACAGATTCAGTGAGGTCAGTTGCATTCTCTCCTAATGGTATGTACATTGTTTCTGGCTCCCATGATCATACCATCCAACTTTGGGATCCAAGCACTGGCAACACTGTTACTGGACCATTCAAAGGACATATAAATGGGGTTATGTCAGTTGCATTCTCTCCTGATGGTATGCACATTGTCTCTGGCTCCTCAGATGATAACATCCGGGTTTGGGATGTACACACTGGCCACACTATTGCAGGACCATTCAAAGGACATGTAAATTGGGTCATGTCAGTTGCATTCTCTCCTGATGGTATGCACATTGCCTCTGGCTCTGATGATCATACCATCCGAGTCTGGGATGCACACAATGGCAACACCATTGCTGGACCATTTAAAGGGCACACAGATTGGGTCACCTCAGTTGCATTTTCCCCTGATGGTATGCACATTGTCTCTGGCTCCCATGATCATACTATCCGAGTTTGGAATGTGCACACTGGTAACACTGTTGCTGGACCATTCAAAGGGCATACACATTGGATCAGCTCAGTTGTATTCTCTCCTGATGGTATGCACATTGTCTCTGGCTCCTATGATCATACCATCCGACTTTGGGATGCAAGCACTGGCAACACTGTTACTGGATCATTTAAAGGACACACAGACCACATCAGCTCAGTTGCATTTTCTCCTGATGGTATGTACATTGTCTCTAGCTCTGATGATCATACCATTCAAGTTTGGGATGCACACACTGGCAACACCATTGCTGGACCATCCAAAGGGCACACAGATTGGGTCAGATCAGTTGCATTCTCTCCTGATGGTATGCACATTGTCTCTGGCTCCCTAGATGATACTGTCCGAGTTTGGGATGCACACACTGGTCACACTATTGCTGGACCATTCAAAGGACACACAAATTGGGTCATGTCAGTTGCATTCTCTCCTGATGGTATGCACATTGTCTCTGGCTCCAATGATTGTACCATCCGAGTTTGGGATGCATGCACTGGTAACACTGTTGCTGGACCATTCAAAGGGCACACAGATTATGTCAACTCAGTTGCATTCTCTCCTGATGGTATGCACATCGTCTCTGGCTCCTCAGATAATACCATCCGAGTTTGGAAAGCATGCACTGGCGACACTATTGCTGGACCATTCAAAGGACACACAGATTCAGTCATGTCAGTTGTATTTTCTTCTGATGGTATGCACATTGGTTCTGGCTCCCATGACAATACCATCCGAGTTTGGGATGCACACACTGGCAACACTGTTGCTGGACCATTCATAGGGCATACACATTGGGTTAGCTCAGTTGCATTCTCTCCTGATGGTATGCACATTGTCTCTGGCTCCCATGATCACACCATCCGAGTTTGGGATGCACATACTGGTAACACTATTGCTGGACCATTCAAAGGGCACACAGATTCAGTCAGATCAATTGCACTTTCTCCTGATGGTATGCATATTGTCTCTGGCTCTAATGATTGTACTATCAGAGTTTGGGATGCATACACTTGCAACACTATCACTGATACTTTCTCTGGAACCTCAGTCAACACATCTTTATTATCTCCTTCTGTACACAGTGATATTCTGTCCATAGGACAGTTCATATTCCAACAAAATGGATGGATAACTGTCCACAATGTTTTGTTTTTTTGGATACCCCCGACTTTCCTTATTCAGTTGCCTTATCCTCATAACACACTTGTTATTGGTCCTCAAGGCACCACTCTCATTGATTATCACAGTTTTTGCATTGGCAAGACATGGTCTGACTGTTATCTCTTCTAACTTGAATCCTAGATACTGTAAGGGGATTGTCTCCCCTTTCTATACCTTTCATCCCCTTTCATCATCAGGAAAAGCCCTTTTGCTCTAGAGCATCCCAGGCAATTACAACTTTTCCAAAGACACTTAAACCAGCCTGGGTAGCCTTGGGTAGCTTTGGATGTCCTGTAAAAAATGTAAAATCTCTAGATCTCTTGTAAAGATCTTTGAAATATCTTTCAGAGAATGCATATTCCCTGAGTGTC
>Ga0307513_10009883_pt1 | contig 12037 bp, 8 predicted proteins | sample 15_EM_MG_FD_202174 | JGI IMG/M metagenome (GOLD analysis project Ga0307513, IMG submission 202174) | Populus trichocarpa ectomycorrhiza microbial communities from riparian zone in the Pacific Northwest, United States - 15_EM | ecosystem: Host-associated > Plants > Roots > Unclassified | place... | reverse complement strand
ACTCACTAACATTCCCTTGTCGTCAGTTTCATCGGCCAGAGAGGTGGTACCTAGGAACTGTTCATTAACCTTCGGATTTGGAGTGGATGGGAGCGCGGTAAGCACAGATGAACCTCTGTAAGGCCACGCATAAAATTGGAAGGGGCGGTGCGCAGAGAGACAGCACGGCGTTTAAATGTTCTTTCCCCAACCACTGGGCCTTTCACTTCGGGCTTCACCTATTAATAACTGAAGGAGAGATCATAGATCGTACTCATCCAGCTTGTCATTCACGAGGATAGTGCAATTAGTGCACAATCCACATATTACATTGCAAGTTCAAGTTCCCCATAAGTTGCGGGACCCAACGACATGAAACAAGCCTTCTGTCTCCACTGAGAAGAAAACAAGAACCTGATATACTCGAATTGAGGAGGTGGATCAGAGGCGAGACTCGCTCTCAGCGTGATGCTCCATCACCCAATCACTCCTCATCATAATCTTAATAATCTTGACAACCCTGACGTTATCCTTCCCTCTTGAGTTCTTGCAGGCTTGAGAATTATAAGACGCTTCGCGGGTTCAAGAGATGTCAATCGACATACTTCTCCGTGCCCTCTGAAAAATCCCTTCTTTAGACCCCCTCCCCCGTTTCGTGCTCCACTAAAGTTTCGCCGACATCTCGCGCTCTTCTGATGAAAGTCGAACTGCATTTCTTGACCTTTATTCCCCATTCCATATCATATTGCGGACCCACTACCACCACCGGTATTCAACAACAAACTTAGGTCTCCAGTTCTCCGACATTGTGCGAAGGTATCGTCCCATGGGCTGACTCCTCCCTCCGCGTCCCGGCGTCTTTGTCCCTCTACGCAGGATCTTCGATTTTGATGATAGGCGCGGTCCCCAGAACAAAAATACAGCATAGTCGTTGCTGTTAGGAGATAATGGGATTATTCGCAACCTGCGGTGGTGTGTTCAAGGTAAACTCTGCTCGCCACATAGATAATGTTCGATATAAATGCCCATTACTCCGATAGTAAAATAAAGAGAATTAATATTTAAGAAGTATTCTAAAGATATATGATCCAAAATTTCAGGTCAAAACACGCAAAGGTGAGCATGTTATTTAAGAAACATGCCAAAATTGGAGTAAATACGATACCTGTCATCAATTCTCTATTGTAACTTCCATATTATTTAGAAAATGTATCATAATATCATTTTAGTTGACTAATAAATGAGTTTTAGATGCTTTGGCTGAAGTAACTACTCATTGTGGAAGCTGTAATGACCAAAATTCAGTTATGGACCATAACTGAAATCTGACCGTTCCAGCTTCCACAATGAGTAGTTACTTTGGCCAAAGTATCTAAAACTCATTTATTAGTCAACTAAAATGATATTATGATACATTTTCTAAATAATATAGAAGTTACAATAGAGAATTGACGACAGGTATCGTATTTACTCCAATTTTGGCATGTTTCTTAAATAACATGCTCATCTTTGGATATTTTGACCTGAAATTTTGGATCTTATATCTGTAGAATGCATCTTAAATAGTTGAATGTTTTATTTTATTATCGGACCTATATACGTCTATATCGAACGTTATCTTTGGCAGTGAGCGGAGTTTTAAACCGACATCAACCGCATCACAGTTGATATTGGTTCATTCCTCCACCACCAGCATCCATCCTCAACACCCTCAACACCTTCCCAACCACGCCCAGCAACCCACCGATGAGCCCCTCCCCTCTCATGAGGGATGTGGGCTTAACCACCAACACCCGGGATGCGCAGAACAGAAGGCAGCCACACCCACCCCTCCCCTTTCCAAAGGGATGTGGGCTGGCTTATACTCGACGGGGGGAATTAGGGAAATTGGCGAAGGAATGGGGGATGGAAAAACAAGGGGGGACCCAGGAATTGGGAGGCCCATCCAGTGCGTCACGAAACGAGCCATGACCTTCCGTCGTGGTTCGTTTCTCCCATCCTTCCTTCCATTTCCCTCCACTGATCACCCTTGACCCCAACACCAGCAGCAGCCGCAACGATGACGACGGACGACGACGATGCCAGCAGCAGCAGCAACAAAGATGACCACGGCGGCGGTGGCTACAGCTGCTGCAGCATTGACGATGACGACAATGCCAGCAGCAGCTGCAACGAAGACGACGGCGGCGGCGGCGGTGGCTACAGCTGCTGCAACAACAACGATGACGATGACGGCGGCAGCTGCTGCTGCGATGACAGCGGGAGGAAGGAGGAAATGATGATGACCAGGAGAAGGGGAATGACGAAAGTAACAACAACACCGGCATAACAAACCGCGGCCAAGGCTACCCAACCCCGGCGTAATGAACCACAGCGAAGCCTACGCGACCAGGGAAACAAGACACAAGGGTGACGAACCACGAGGAGGCAACACGACGCCGGCGTCGCAAATACCAACCACGGCGCACAACACCAGGACACGGCCGGTGTATGAGGAAGCAGGGGGCTCAACAGCCGCCTTGCTCCTCCATTTTCTAAATACATACATATTTCATGTACTAGATACATACGCAAGGAGGACTAGCCCCTCCTTGATAATAATACATATATTTATGATAATCTTCACATGTGCGATTCCCTAGGAAAACTGAAGGACAGCAAGATATGAGAGGTCCCTTCATTTACTATGCCATCTCACTCCCTCTAGCCACAGAAAATGGTAGGAAGTATGTAAATGCATTGTATCTACCATAATACATATACATTTCTATGAGAAACCGAGCCCATCGAGCCCAGTTGTAAAACCGAGCCTCAGCAGGCCTAGTAGCAGCACCTGCCTAATTGGGAGAGCGTCATCCAAGCGTCATCCGAACCCATCCAACGCCATCCATCCATTATCACGTCCCCAGACGTGTAAAAAAGGGTAGATTACATGTAAATACATTGTTTCTACTATAATACAAATTTTTACCCATGAAAAACCAACCACAATGAGCCCAGTAGCAAAACCGAGCCCAACCAGGCAACTGGCACCGCTTGCCTAATTGGGACATAACTTTCAAATTTGGCACCCTGGAGACGCTCTCCAGCCTCCTCCCGCTCTCCCTGGAGCGCCAAAACATCCCAGATGGGTTTATTATACCCTGCTACCCCCAAAATATACAATTATTCCCCCCCATCGTGCCCAACAGTGAGCGCACCCACCCGTCTGCCATATCTGGCATTGTTGTTATCTATTTACTGGTGCCCCCTACCCCTGCTCAACACCCCACACCCTACCACACGCCTCCGCCCTCCCATCCGGCACCCTCGGCATTCCAACCACCCTACCCGCTCACCCAAAGGATGAAATTAGTAATCCTACCCTACCCCGGCATCCCGGCGAGCACCCTATTTTACTGGTTTTTTTGGCTGGTTGGCAACTACCACTATAGATGTATCAACTAGTTTGGTAGCTACCAAGTACTGATACATGAAAGTGGCATATACAGGTGTGGCACCACCTGCCTAATTGGGAAATACTTCCAGAACTCATTGTCAAACCCGATACTGCTCCCTCCCGCTCACCCTGGGGCGAGAAAAGGTGGAAATAGAGCCACTATATATATAATTTCACACCAGATTCCCCTTAACAAGCCCAACAATGAGTGAAAAACAGGCAACTGCATTTGGAAAGTGGTGATCAGATCAAAGATGTGATTAAAGTTTACTGAGCACCCCGTTAAACCATTCGCGATCAATTTGCGGGCCCAGGTGCTTTTAAGAATGAATCCTCATAAACTCGGACTCATAATCCCACCCTTTGATGATGAGCAGGCTGTTTTCACTGCTACTGGACCATTTTCCTTTATTTTTTTTGCTAAATATACTGTATCATGATGTATGATGTATATTATGAGGTCAATTCAGTGGTTCTATGCTTCATAGCATTGTAGTCTGCTCTGCACATAACTGCAGTAATGCCTGGGGACATTATCTGGAATGTTCAGAAGCTATTAAGAATGCAAGAAATATGTCAGTAGCAGGAAACTGACCAACAGAGATTCCTCCATTCACTGACTCTCTTATCATTGACATTTTCATGGGAAAAACCACATGATATGGCAGCTATATCAAGATATTTGAGCCTATTGACAGTGTTGCAGATTTTGTTGATATGAAAGCCTGGTTAGATGAAGAACATCCTTTGAATCAGGAAACTAGAGAAATTTGGGGTGTTTTGCAGTCAACATATACCATTGAAGACATGCACACATGGGTGAATAATGGTGGAACCTTGCAGCAGAAGAAGATGCATTCATCAACACCTGATGATCGCTCCAAAGGAAAACAGCAAGCACACAAAAAAAAGAACTTGTAAGCATAGTCAAATTGATATTTATTGATTTTTCATCTTTTTTGAGTTCTTTACAGTCCTCCTGGTATTCCTGCCAGAATCCGCCAGAATCCAGTCAATTCCAGGAATTCCGCAGAATCGAATTTTAGCAGTGGTGCCTGCTAAAATTGTTATTTCTGTTCCACGGAATTCCGGCGGATTCCGGAATGGCCACGGAATCACCGAAACGGAATCAACTGGAATGGAATCCACAGAATTTTTTTTAATAGTAATAGTGAATTTTAAAGGTAATAGTAATTATTTAATAGTAATTACCATTAATTAATATTAGGCGCCCACGTGTTGCCAAATCGAGCAACCACGGTTGAAATGTCACGAACGTCACATTATGTGACGTCCTCCATCTCTTCTCACTACCACCACCATCACCCACCACCACCATTATGCACGGCCGCCACCACTGCCGTCGAGCCCCCCAGTCATGGCCCCCAAATGCCGCCAACAACGCCCCCCACTGACACCATGTCACCAGCTCCCGACGCCATCAAAAAAGCCGCGAAGAGCGCCACCTCACCCCCTCCCGACACCTCCTGACACCCGCTCGACGCCCCTTCAAAGCCCCCCACCAATGCCACGTCACTGGCCCCCAACGACCCCAACAACGCTCCCCAGCAACGCCACATCACCGACTCGAATGGCATGTAGGATGGTAGGGAGAAGGGGTCTGGAGCAACCGCGAGGAGGGGTGGGGAGGAGGGGAGGATGTGCAGGGGGAACGATGAGTTATTCATCGTTCCCCAGGGTTTTCGGATATGATGAGGAGGGAGGGGGCTCCAATGGTGCCCCCTATTCCTACCTCTTCGTCGTTTCCCATTCCCGCGGCGTGTACAACGAGGCAGCATGCAATCCACACGCCGCCTTATATTTTTTCTTTTCTTATGCCCCCCGAGGGCTCCCCTCCCGCAGCGTAGACAATGAGGCGGCATGAATACCACACGCCGTCTCGTTTCTATTCTTCTTTTGTGCCCACAAGGGCTTTTACCCGTGGAGTAGACGACGAGGCGGCATGAATACCACATGCCGCCTCGTTTGTTTGTTTTTTCTCTTTTTATGCCCCGAGGGCTTTTTTCTGCAGCGTCGACGGCGAGGCAGTGTGCATACCACACACCGCCTCGTTTTTTCTTTTTTCATGCCCCCTGGGGGCTTTTCATCCATGGCGTAAACGTGAGGCAGCATGAATTCCACGCCATCTCATTTCTTTTCTTTTTTATTTATTTATTTTTATGCCCCCTTTACCCCCTCTTCGGGGGAAATGTATTTAATTTAACAAATGTATTCGATATATTTAAAATAAATTAAAATATATACTTTAAACATCTGTAATGGGGCAAGACCCTTATATAAGTAATTACAAAAAATATATGCACTTTAAATTATGTCTGATAGTGAATTGAAGGCGGATTCCAGCGGATTCCGGCAGAATACCTGGAGGAATAAAAAGTATTGTCTTTTTTGTACTTGTAACTTAGTTTCAAAAAAAAAAATTTTTTTTTTTCAGATATTTTTCTTTGTTTTACAGGTTTTTCTTGTTTTTTAGGTTCTTTGTTATCAGTTTTATCTCCTTCCTATGCTCCTTTGTGATTGGTCTCTCTCACATGACAGCTAGTCTGCCATTGTGCTTTATTATTTTGATTTTCATGCCATTTGTCTCTGCTGCTCCACAAACCCAACCATTTCCTGAGATATCTTTTAAAGTGTTTAGCATGTTTATAGAAGACATGTTTGGACCAAAAATATCATTGGCTACAGTGCTTCTTGTATTATTTTCAATGACTGAAAATCCTAAACTACTTAGCTTACATGCTCATCAACAACACTTTAGTGAAAATAAAAACAAGATCTCAGTATCTGGATGGATTCAATCATTGTCTCATGCTATGATGCATTGATTGCAGGATGACACTGAAAGTTTATTTCAACCTGGAGAATTTGTGCTTAGACAAAATCATCAAGTTTCAGTATTATCCACAAAACTTGATATATTGGCAATATTGCTAAATCTTACACCATATGATTCTAATGGCAACTTTGAGCATAAATTGCTACCACCCTCATATACTGAAATTCAGGCTGTTCATATTATTTGTCCTTCAAGCACTATTCATGTTAATAAGCAGTGTGCTTATTGTGCACTCTTGCAAAACACAAGACCAAGAGACATTCCATTAGTGACTTTAATTAAGAACAATATTGCATATCCAGATGTTCCTGTTTTGTCAGGAAAATGTGTTTAATGTGGTACTACTTATTATGCTGATCACAAGTGCTTTAAAGACAACAATGGTCTTAACATCTTCCAAACCTGTATTTTAGCTGCTAAGCAAGGAAAACATAGCAATTTACAATGGCAATCTGGAGACTGAAGTTTGGCCAAAATTAAGCCCCATTGTTGCCCAATTGCATAAAGAAAAGAAACATATATTTTAGCTTATATTAGTTATGATAGATGGAAGAAAATAATAATAGAGAAATGTTTAAGGAGCCAGAAAAGATTGGAAAATGAGAATTTAAACTATCTAAATTAGATTAGATTGAAAAATTACTAAATCTAGAAGGTAGTTCTCATGATCAAGTTAGTTAGTCCACCAAATTGTTCATTAAAAAAAAATTTGATATGGTATTTTTAATTTTTTTTTCTGACACTCCCTTGATTAATGTCAAACATAAATCTAACTGCTCCTGCCCCACACCTTTCCATCTTGTGCCAGAGCTCTCTCCCCTTCTTCACATGTCTTGGGGTTCGACTACTTCCTCCACCAGCTTCCCTTTCCTTAAATCTCCACCTTTTTCTATATGCAGATCCTCCACTCAAGTGTTATCTCCCATCTGGCAGGCAGCAATGAAATTCTGACATTTTGGTTCTCAATAGCCCCAAGAAATAGAACAAACTCCCTTGTTTCATTTTCTCTTTTGTCCTTCCACTTATGCCTGTCATTGGTGAAGCTGCTGGAGGGTGGCAGCATGTCTGTCCCTGAGATGAACCAATGTTGCACCCTGTTTCTACTACACCCATAATTAGGAGGGGAAAAAACTGTTAGCCAAGTCAAAGCCAGGTAGGAGACAAAGAATTTACACAAATATGTAGAGTGCTAGTCAAACACATTCTATCTCAATACATTATCAATTCTTGGTTTTGGAATTTCTGAGTTTGTTAATGTTCAAGCTCTCATTTGTGATATCTGATATTCACTAACTAGTAACTACACAACATGCCCTATATTGTGAACCTCACTTAGTCATGCTATGGAGTAAGGGTGATTATATGTCCATTATTTGAGCCTAGAGCAATGGAGGTTCCATTTACTGCAAGACAATTGACATTTGATAGTCGATACAGGGGTGGAATCCAACAAAGGTGCTGCTTTGGATCAATAGACCATACCCACCCATCATCACTGATGAAGGGATAAAAGCCTGTCTGGTTTCTCTGAATGAGATGAGACCTCTGAATAGAAGGAGTGGATGTATTATAAATTTCAATTTTGTGTCCAGTCACTGTATCCCATAGTCCAAGCTGGACATTGGATCTAGATATAATTCTAGTACCATTTGGGGTGAATGTGACAGAACGAACCCAATCAGAATGGCCCTTGAGTGTGTTGAGATGGGCACCACTGACTGCATCCCATAGTCGAAGAGTCTTATCATCAGATCCAGACAGGATTTGTGTGCCATCTGGTGAGAATGTGACAGAATGAACTGAATTAGAATGGCCCTTGAGTGTGTTGAGATGGGCACCACTGACTGCATCCCATAGTCGAAGAGTTTTATCACTAGATCCAGACACAAGTTGTGTGCCATCTGGTGAGAATGCAACAGAATTAACCCAGTAAGAATGACCCTTGAGTGTGTTGAGATGGGCACCACTGACTGCATCCCACAGTCGAAGAGTCCCATCAGTAGATCCAGACAGGATTTGTGTGCCATCTGGTGAGAATGTGACAGAACAAACCCAGTCAGAATGGCCCTTGAGTGTGTTGAGATGGGCACCACTGACTGTATCCCACAGTTGAAGAGTCCCATCAGCAGATCCAGACACAATTTGTGTGCCATTTGGTGAGAATGCAACAGACTGAACTGAGTAGAAATGGCCCTTGAGTGTGATGGGATAGGCACCACTGACTGCATCCCACAGTTGAAGAGTGGTATAAGATCCAGACAGGATTTGTGTGCCATCTGGTGAGAATATGACAGAACGAACCCAGTCAGAATGGCCCTTGAGTGTGTTGAGATGGGCACCACTGACTGCATCCCACAGTCGAAGAGTCTTATCATCAGATCCAGACAGGATTTGTGTGCCATCTGGTGAGAATGTGACAGAACAAACCCTGTCAGAATGGCCCTTGAGTGTGTTGAGATGGGCACCACTGACTGTATCCCATAGTCGAAGAGTCTTATCATCAGATCCAGACAGGATTTGTGTGCCATCTGGTGAGAATGTGACAGAATGAACTGAATCAGAATGGCCCTTGAGTGTGTTGAGATGGGCACCACTGACTGCATCCCACAGTCGAAGAGTGGTATCATCAGATCCAGACACAATTTGTGTGCCATCTGGTGAGAATGTGACAGAATGAACTGAATCAGAATGGCCCTTGAGTGTGTTGAGATAGGCACCACTGACTGCATCCCATAGTTGAAGAGTGTTATCATCAGATCCAGACACAATTTGTGTGCCATCTGGTGAGAATGTAACAGAATTAACTGAGCCAGAATGTCCCTTGAGTGTGTTGAGATGGGCACCACTGACTGCATCCCACAGTCGAAGAGTCTCATCAGCAGATCCAGACACAATTTGTGTGCCATCTGGTGAGAATGCAACAGACCAAATATACCTAGAATGGCCACCTATTGTCTGCAAACAGGGACTCCAAGTCTCCTCTATACAGTTACTTGAATTGCCTAAAGATAATCTTTTTTCTTTATACAGGTTCCATAGAGTTGTCTGTCTTGGGGTAAAATGTAATGCTGAGTGATACACCTGAAGACATGAAATATCAAGAATTGAGAAAAACTCGCGAGTAAACCGCTCGCAATCATCCAATAAAGCAATGACATTGGCCAAATTACCAAAGCCCTCTTTCTGTTGAATATATTAAGCATAAGATGTGTTCAAAAACCTAAAATACACACCAAAAGAAATTCCTTTGTGGCATGTAAACCAACCAATGTATTTCGAAGCCCTCCTAGGAGGCTACAAACTTCAATCCAGCAGAGAAGATATTTAGTGCAAAACACCTCCAGGAGGCCAATGAGGGTATCTGAGACCTGACCATGGATAAGATGGAAAGTCCAGTGGCGGCATGCATACTGGATATGAGGCAAAATATTGGCTGTAATCCGTGAAGATAAGTCATCAACTTCAGCATTTAATATGCATGGATTGTTAATTCCACAGATGTCCTGTTTGAGTGACTGCATAGCTTTGAGACACAGGATTGCAAGTAATGTGTGTTGTTTCTTGCTGTCCACTGTAAATCGCCTATCCCAGCAGCGATTAGAGTCTGTTATGAAATCAACAAATGATGGATGATGTAGCCGAATTGGCTGGGTTTCATTATCTGGTAAAATCATAATGGAGCATAGATGCACCAGGGTTTGTTGAACAGCTAAAGAGGCTAAACCAAGTAGATTCTTAAGAGAGACAAGGGAAAGTGGCTCCTGTAAAAAAACAATGCTACCAAGAATGGTTTTGAGACGACCTGATAGCTGAATTGAAATATCTGGAAATGCATGTGTGAGGACTTGCATATACAGTTTATCAAGATAATAGTGGGGGGATGATTGCACATAGGCACTTGATTCTTTCCTGCTGAGGAGACGTGTGAGTTGACCTTGTGGGTCGGAATCATTTCGGTCTTCAATAAACTTAATTGAGGTGGCTGCAAAGATGAAGAGGCCAAAGGAAAGAGTTGTCAATGCTTGGATATCCTCCTCCGATGGCCATATTTTATCGAGGCTGTAACGCTCTGCAATATCCTGGAGGCCTGATGAGAGATAAAGTTTGATATCTTGTTGGACAACACCTAACTCCAGTTCATGTAGGACCAGACGCTGAGATGCTGCATTGAGATCACCTGAACTAGAGGAAAAAACAGAAGTGATGGACTGTTCTGGTCGACTAGTTACCAAAATCTTCAGCGGTGAGATTTCGGAAACATAGCGAGAAAGTGAAGAAAGGATGATGGATGTGGTGCTCTCGTCCTTGCTCTCGTCCAGAGCATCTATCACAACGAGGCATAAACGAAACTCATCACGAGTAGATCGAAGCGGTTTTATGATAAGTTCTTCGAGTTGAAAAGGGATGCTAGCAGACGCTAGGTGGGGGTTCAACCGAAGAACCTCAGCTAGCTGGTCCCTAAAGGACGGGAATGCTTGCCCGAGCTGATGGGCGATGGATGCAAAGATGAGGTTCGGATTACTTCGTTCTGCAAAGTCGCGAGAGCAGAAGAAGCTCGTAACGGGGATTCCACGCCTTTTGCAATGAACGGCGAACGTGTAGGCAAGCGTAGTCTTTCCTGTTCCAGCCTGACCATTTATCCAAAATACGGGTGCACTATCGCTGGTATCTGCATCCCTAATCCAGCGATCGAGTTGATCTAGAACATCGACCCTTGTTCCCTTGAAACATTGTGATATTTTCTGCAGATCAAGGCATTCGAATGCGGCGGAAATGACCATAGGTGGGCGACCGTCTTCAACGTATCAGGTGAGGTTGTTGATTTGATGAGGGGGTTAATGAAGAGTTACCTTTCACATCTAATTTCGCCATCATTCCCTAACACAAATCTAAGATAAAACCAGATCTACATTGCGAAGGAACATACCTGAAATCCGTCGTTCACAGTTTCCTGTACGTGGTCAATTTTTCCTTCAATCCTGGTCGCGGCATCCTGCATAAAATGTATGTGTTCCTGTGAATTAATTCGTTTCAGGGACCGAATGGTCGTTATATGAATAAAAAGATCAGCTAACATCTAGCGAGAACTCCACTGCGAGCATTGTTCCTATCTGGGTTCAAGCGTTGTTAGTCGGGATAAAATCAATAAGAATCGGCACACACCATGAAGCTTTCAATCGACTGTGAAATTTCCCGAACATAAGAAGCTATAGACGCGACATCGTTTGTGTAGTTTAATGTGCGTTCCACTACTCCCCGGGAAGCAAGCTTCTTCACGCCCGTTCCAATCGCAGTCCATTTGCTAGGAGTCATTAATCAGGACAGCGAATTTCAACCAGTCATGAAAAAGAAAAGCCTGCCTTGATAGGAGACCTATTCGATCCTGCATCGATTGAGAGGGTGTTCCGGCGCTCTTTGATTCCTTGAGGACGCTCGCGAGTTCACTGACCCGCCCTGCCAGTTGCTCAAGATCGTCCGCATTTTGAGATGTTTTCTGTTTGTTCATTAATGGGCGCGATTATCAGGGAATTGATATCTATACCTTGATTACATCGATAACAAACAGCAGACCCTCTACGCCGGCTTTTAATCCGGGAACCCCAACAACATCTGCGGGCCCTTTGAATAGACCAAGAATCAATTGCAGACTATCGACCGTGGTGCTCCTTGCAAGAGCCAGCCGTTCTTTGGTTTCGGCAGGTAGAAACTTGGATCGTACTTTGGCTTTGAAGGATTGAGCTTTCGACATAGCCGATATCTGT
>Ga0307513_10009882_pt1 | contig 12039 bp, 7 predicted proteins | sample 15_EM_MG_FD_202174 | JGI IMG/M metagenome (GOLD analysis project Ga0307513, IMG submission 202174) | Populus trichocarpa ectomycorrhiza microbial communities from riparian zone in the Pacific Northwest, United States - 15_EM | ecosystem: Host-associated > Plants > Roots > Unclassified | place... | reverse complement strand
TGATCCAACGGCAGATTGGAAGATTTGGCAGAGGATTTCCGGGGGTCTGGGTGGGTTGACCTTGTTACTGATGCAAAAACCGGGATCTTGGGTAAGTCGAACACTCGCGGTGGATGCTCAACGTGCACCGTACCTTTCGGTGGCCTCTGCGGCAGACATGACGGGAGGAAGGGACCACAGAATGTGCCGACGGAAAGAGAGTCGTCTTTATATTTCAGAGTTTGTGTGGCCCGTGCGTTCGCTCCTCTGCCCTACTCTGGAAGTTGCGTTTCCAACCTCCATGTTGGGAATAACTTTGAACATAGTTGGAGAATGCCGGTCCAAAGGTGGTGATCTCCGGCGGTGTCGCTCTGCAGAGTTGTGCATCACAGAAGGTTGTCGGTTCATGGTTGGTGAGAGAGGTCGGGGATGTCCAACCCGCGACGGAACAAACTCTTCGGATCATTTTCCCACAGTTACCGCTTTCTTCCACCGAGCTCGCTCCAGAGTCCAGACGTCAGACACGTCCTTCAACTGTCCTTGAAGCTGTGGGGCCACATTTGAGCCCAAACAAACCTCAGCAACAGGTGATGTCTAGGGTGTGCTGTGCGTCATCCTGCGAAAAGCAAGACAAGGGATCAATAGAAAAACACCCGTCGTACCGTGGGGTTCTTTCAGCACAGGAGATGGGATTGGCCGGGATTTGGGACCAGCCGGTGCGCGCGTTCTGCTCGACAGTGTGCTGATGCCATACGATAGAATCTTGACCGCCGAGGCTATAGAAAAGGTCGTGCTCGATGTACCCGATGGCTCATGCCACATTTTGTTCCCTCATGTTTCTCTCTACTAGTATGTATTTCAACCCTTTGCAAATACACGCAGCAGGTTATTATCATCCGATATCCCCCCTGAAACCCCCACGACGGGCACTCCCATCCGACATCCGATCAAACGCAATCAAGCTCTCAAAGCTTCGTTCGGCCTCCCCAGCACAGTATCAACGCTAGGGCGCGTCTTACGTTCAAACTTCCAGAATGTTTCCAGGGGTTTCCAAGGAGGGTCTGTAAACCCGACCTTGGGTCGGGATGGGAGCCTCCCTAGCGCTCTCGTTCACCCTGATGACCGGCATTCAGGTTGTCGGATCAAAGTTCAACGTTCCGGTGAAAACTCGATCTCGCTCAAACCTAGTACACTTCCGCACCAGTCCCTCCCCTGCCGTTTCTGGACAGAAATAACCGCCGCATCTCTTAGTAAGCGCACTGAGGGTTTTTACTCCTTTGTTGCTGCGTGGGAGTATAAAACCCGGCCCACCTCCAGGACGCCTCTTTCTCTCTACCTTCATCATCCCTGCTCCAAGCGACCTCGGACCCCCACTGCCCCGGCTCTACCTAATCGGACACTGTAAGGCATCTCACCCTTCTCCAATAGTCTACTGCCCAGTCCTTCGTGATCTCCAGCATGCTCGTCTTTATTCCTCTGCTGGTCGCATATACCACCCTCTGGTCCTCGGTTCTCATCTTTAGGGTTCCGATTCCAACCCCATCCCCTGTGCTTCTGGACTCAGTTGCTTCCCCCGCCTCCCTCCTGTCCCTTGTCTCGGCCGTCGAGGAGATAAACACAGCCATCGGTTCTCTCCCTGCCGTCTCGGACATTGTCTACTCGGCTACCAAGAATATGGGATCTACCTGGTATCTGGACGCGTCCCCCATTTCCCCTATCCCCCATCCCCTCAACCTCCCCACTTGTACGCCTTCGGACTGGCCTACCCTGTCGGACTTCAGCTACCTTGGAACCAGGATATGCGATCGGGTCTCCAGAACCGATCTCGTTATCTGGGATGGCCCCCTAGAGTTGCTCAACCTCGCAAGCAGCTCTACGCCTATGGCCAATGAGTACTCTTCTGAAGACATCCGGTACTTTGTTACTCTGGTCGCATCTGGTGTTGGTTTCTGGTTGGTGTGTCGGCTCATCGCTGCTGTCATCTTAAAGTCCGCTCCTGCAGAGGTATGTGGCTACCGGTGCCGTTTCCCGAGTTGTGGTGCTGAATGTTATCACTTTTAGGGTCCTCTGGATGAGCCAGATTCATTGGAGCTGGTGAGTTGTTAGCGGTTTAGGTCGTGTACGTCATCTGACATGAAACAGGTTCTAAAGGCCCACTCAGTTAATTCCCCAACTGAGCCCACGAAACTCGTCCCCAAATCTTCTGTGGAAGGCGTTGTAGAGTCGATCGAAATGACCCCCAGTGGACGAGGTTCGCGTTCGCCAACAGTTTTCAAGTCGTCTCCTGACACGACTTTGGTGATAGGAATCTCAATGTCCGCATCGTTCGTGCCTCCGCCTGAGCGCGTATCTCCCCGTAAGTTACCACCCCATGATTTCTACCGCTGTACAGGTCACAGATCAATTGCACATTCGCTTTGCCACAGATGTACCCCCGTCGCTTGGTCGATATACATCCGTGTGCTACCCCTCTCCGGTCTCGACCCCCCTCATCACAACCCCCCTTTCCCCCTCCCATTCGTTCAATTGGATTGCTCATGAATCCCCGGTGCGTTGCAGCTTTGACGAGATTGCGCCAACCTCTGGACCAATACCCAGTTCCAGGTTCCTCTCCCCCTGTCGGCGGAAGCATTCCGTTATGACCCAACCCCGCTTTGGTCCTCAAAGCCATCGGATATCGGTACGTACCTCAAAGCGATGATTCGACAAGTCGTTTACTCTTTCTCCTAGTCTCTTTCTACGATGTGACAGTCGAGGTAGAAAGGAGAAGTGGTAATTGTCTGCGTCTCTCGGCAGTTTAGTGAAGAGTCGGTTTCTCATGGATCTTTGTGGCAGGTTCTCCCTCTTCCCTCGATGGATACGACCCTTGCTCCTACGAAGAAACATACCTAGGATCCTGATCGTCTCGCCGTTGGACCCGAGGATCCCTTATATAACTATTTGGTCTTCTTACCTGGACGATGCACACACTCCTGTACAAACTTATCCTTCAGCCGCCCACTTGTCTCCTAAATCTGGTCTCTCCCTTTCTCTGGTCGCTTTCGGTACCATGCACTCTCTGCTTATCTGGGACTTTGGATCTCTCTCTTTTTCTCTTCCCTTTTTCATCTACCGGAATATCTAGTCACTTTATATACCGTATGGCAATGTAGGCTTTAATGTAATGTAATATTCAATCACAGAAGTGGGTAATCAACGAAAAATGTTGAGTGTAAACGGTCCAAGCACAACCCCCCCCCCTGGCTTTGATCAACGGAGTGACGGTCACCGGCTCGACCTTCCGAATCCGCAGAATAGCCTCCGTTGAGTTCGGTAAGAAGGAAGTAGGCCAGTCGGCGAATAGGATTAAGGGGAAACCGATCCCACTACTTGTAGCAGCCGTGCACATGTCATACACCTCTCCGATCGTGCGAGTTTACTAGTGGGTGAAAGCTTGGCATGTTCGAGTCGGGCGCATGGATGGAAAAGTGGACCCCAGATCCATTTTATATTCGCGCCCACGCACACACGTTGACGACTCTATGGATAATCACAAACAAAGTCCGGGAACTTTACGCGAACGTGCCCATCGGTGACGGATCCCCCTCCTATTTTAAATCGCGAACCCGGTGGCTGCGCGACATCCGCATCACAACCTCCCCTCAGCATTTCCCCCCACGTCGTAGAGTCACACCCAAAGAGCTGATACAATCCCCTCAACCGGCAGGCCACGGAAACACGGCCCGTCCTCTCCCAATCCTCTCCCAATCCATCCATAACGCGGACCGGCCATCGAACACCCCTCACTCGACACGATGAAACCCCATAGAACCCCCAGCGCGACCAAGGCCACGAGATGTTGTTCTTGATGTACAGAGCCAGGATGTGCAAGCGCCACATCCCATGCACACGATAGAACTCGAGCGTCTCCTTCCCGATTAATCTCCAATCGTCGTGGATCGCTGGGTCGATCGTGTCCGTGGTCCAGGCCCACAACAAGATAGTCTCGGCGGTGTTCCAACATCCAAGACCTTTAAGACGCCTGGTTACCGCGATGACATCTGTAGGAGAATTAAGGAATTCCTCCAGTTCTCTAATACAGGTCAAGGCAAGTTCCCTCCCTTGTTCCGTGGAAGTGATCGACTCGCACGTGGAGAAGTTCGTGTACTGGAGGTGGTCCCGCCACAAGTCAGTCGCCAAAAGCTTGATCAGGAGGACCGCTGCAGTCATGGGCTCGTAGCCAAACCGTTCGGCGTCTGAAGGGGTAGCTGGGAGAAAATCGAACGGGTCCCCGACTGCCTTGAGGAGCGTTACGCGATCCACCGTCGAGAAGGAGTCAAATTTGGGGGAGAACCATTCAGTGCCACACCTCTGGAAGATCTTGAGAGCGAAGACGCGCGATTGCAGAGGGTGGGTTGGAAGTAGCGCGGCCGAAATGACCGGTACAATCACTTCGTAGCGGCTGGTTCCACTGACACCGTCGGATAATAGTCGGAGGGCAGTGGCTCCTGGATACGACCAGTGCATATCTCCATGATACCTCTCGCTCAGTCGCAAGAAACCCAAAAGATGCGGAACCGATCCAGGATCCACCTCAGGGAAGCCCTCTGGCGGTGGTGAATCGAGCCGGTTTCGTAGCAGCTCCATCAAATGACCGGCAATCTGATATCTTGCGGCTTCCTCATATCCAGAGTCGAGAACTTCACCCATCCACGAGATTGCACTGGTGATGAGGAACTGAGTCGGATAAAGGAGGTCCAGGACGGAAAATATGAAGCGGAGAAAGTCCGATGGAGCATCCGCAACTCTGACGGCATTCCAAAGGCATCCCTCCAAAAGGCCAGATGGGATGTACCGTACGGAACTACCCACCAGTGAGACAAGGATCGCGTAGAGGAGGGATACGTCACGTACTCGGTGTTGGGGATGTACAAATCGCGCATACCAACCGTAAGCCCCAAGCAAACAACCAGAATGAGGATGATGTTTGTTTTAAAGATATTGGGAACAGGGGCGCCATCCACCATCAGCCTCCCAGAGAGCAGCCCCATGTCGTAAAAATCGACGACAAGGATTGCACCACCTTGACATCGCTTCCATCGCCAGAGAGTCTGGAGCATCAGTCTGCTCAACCAGACCTTGAACATAACAGGCAAGTTATCAGGTATGGCGTATCCAATTCCCCCTGTCCGGAGCGCCTCGCCATGCAATAGATTTGGGACACGCGCAACCCACAAAAGGACCGCTATGACCACAGCGAACATCGATTCCCCTTGATACGGAGATAGGTGATGTGTGATACGGTCACAGATCTCCTTGAGGTCCTTGCACTCGGGGTCCATAATGAATTTGGTGCTGAGTACGGAGGCCAATGTCATTCCAAGCGAACTTGCATACTCCAACTTGCCAGGGATCACCTGATCGTCTAGAAAACACTCGAAGAAAAGGTCCGCAAGGATCTGGGGTGATAGGACTTCCGCAACCTCCGGATACCAGACCATGTCTGCAGCAAACCGGACAGTGGACAAGATCATATCGCTGTCGGTGGTAGAGTCGAGGACCCAAGCGACGCAATGTATATCTGCCTTGCAAACCTCCCAGTCGATGAGCATGTCATCGAAAATCCTAGGTGGGGGGGTCACAGAAGCGAAGGGTACATCCACCATGCCGCGTGGCACGCTCGCAGTGTAACCCAACCCCCCCAGTGCACCCAGAATTCCCGAACGAAGACGCTGGAGAGATTTCTTGAGATTCTTCACAGAACGGCGGGAGAAACCAACGAGAGGTATATCGAGGGGCCGCTGTGAACGAGTGCGAGTGCGTGGAGTGTGGTTTCGGGAGAGGTGCTTGATCAACACCCGTGTTATGAGGGAAAGAGGGGTATGGAAGGGACAGTTGTAGGAGACAATCGCAGCGAGGGTGAAAAAGACGTAGATTGCGACCCCGAAGAGTGTCGCGGCAACAATGATCCCGGCGACAGCGCGGCTGATCGTCCACAGATGCAGTGACAGTGCACATCCGAGCAACAACAAGGCAAATTGAAGCATCACCGGGAGGCTTTCAATGACGAAGTGGAAATGCCATTTCTCGAATCCATCCAGCTTGCGCTGTCTATTCCGGCTCTTGTCTGCGGCGGAACCTCCGCGGTTCCTGAGATATCGGTTGATCCATTGTTTACCGAGCATTGCGAGAAACGATGCGAAGAGCGAAGTTGCGAGGCTGGCGTAAAGCAATGACTGTACAGTGACAATACTAAAGGATGGGCCAGTCCAGGTGGTGGTACTCGGGTCTGCGTCGGGGAAGAGCGAATTATTCACGGCGTGAATGAGGACTCGCATATAGGCAGCGGTCAACTCGTTCGGGTCGGGCTCCAGCTTTGATTGGACATCGACTATGAACGCTGAGCTGACCGCAGAGAACAGACCGGCCTGAGTGTCCTCCATAGTCAGCACTTGGTGATAGTGACCGGATTGAAATACTCACAAAGATGAGGGACGTATTGAGATCTTCGTCGTACTTCTTCGCATAGCCTCTGTCAAACTCGTCGGACTCCTTGCGATAAACGGCGAAGAAATCGGCGCGGGGGTCATTGGACCTCAATGGATCGAAGAACTCCTTGAGGGCGGAATGGAGGCTGGACCGTACCCGCCGAGTCAGCAACGGTCTGGCGGTCATGACAACCGGAGGGACGAAGCGTACCACTTTGGGTCGAGCTGAACGATCACAGGCTCTTGCGGCTTGGGCTGTGGTTGTGTAGTCGCAGCCCCGTCGTGGAGTGACGGGTTCATCCGTGGTGGAGGTGGTGTTGCCGCGAGCTGAGCCAGCTCAGATGGCGGTTGGGGCGGGGGAAAAAAGCTCGGCGCCCGATCGGCTCCAACCGCACCGGATCGATGGCGGAACCGCGAACGGCGTGGGTCGCTGAGTCCGTTGGTCACTGCCGAGATAATTTCCATCAACCGACTACCACGGTTTCTAGCTTGTATTTGTAGAGGGTAAACACTGTAATGCGCTAAGGGCCTATAGTCCATGGACACAGGCGGGTCGGATTCCCGACGGCACGTCCACTTCGCCGCTTGCCTCCTCAGCTGCTACCACCTCCTTCTACGTCGTTGGGGCAATGTCCAAATAGGTGATGTAATCTCCTCAGCTGACACACCTGAGAGACACGAAGGTCGATATAATGCCCAGAACTCCACGGTAGTCGCGGCACGTCTCCAATCGGAACCCGTCGCCGAACACTTCCCACGCGACATGGAGGGCGTTCGTAGTGTACTCTGAGGAATTCGATGTGTTTATACTTCATGGTCGTACTGGTGATATGTTGTTTCAAGGCGGCCAATCGTCCTATCCCGTGGGTCTGGTAGAACCGGAGCGTATCGCGCCCGATGGACCTCCAAGCTTCGTCGTCCACCGGGTTTATGACACCGGAAGTCCAGGCCCACATGATTACAACTTCAGCGATATTCAGGCACTGAAGTTCTTCGAGGCGTCTGATAGCTGCGGTGATCTTTGCAGGTGTGCAAAGAAATTCCGGCAATGAGTGGGTCGCTGTGTCTAACATGCATCTGAGAGCAACCCCCCTGCTCTCTTCCGTGGATACAGTCTCTTCGCAGGAGGTGAAATTCGAGCGGCAGAGGTGGTTCCGCCACAGGTCCGACGATGCAAACTCCATCAGGACAACTATGGCCTTCATGGGCTTGTAGTTGGCTGCACACACAGGATTCCCAGCGTGGAGAGGAGGGGAGGCGGTGAACTGGGACGGATCACCGACTGCTTGCAGAAGCTTATTGAGGTCCTCGTGTAAGACGTTCTCCATCTGTGGGGAGAACCATCCGGACATGAATCTATGGAAGACTTTCAGAGCCAGATTCCGTGATTGTAGAGGGTGGGATGGTAGCAGTGTTGATGCGAGGACGGGGAGAGCTACTGGACCAAAATCAGCAGATGGGGGGCTGACTGATAAAATGTGGAGGGCAATGAATCCTGAATGAAGTGCGGGTTTTGTGGTATAGAACTTCTCGCTTAGTGACAAGAAGCCTAAGAGAGGCGGTGTCCAGGCGGATCGCACATCGGATGGACGCTCCAGGGCCTCGGAGTAGTAATACTTCTCCAATAGCTGCACTACTTGACTAGCCATCCGATAGCGTCCACCTTCTTGGTAACCGGAGTTGATAATTTCGCTGATCCACAGAAAGCCCAATTCTCCGGTGAACATGACTGGAAACGGGTCGAGATGAATTAACGCAGATAGGACGACAAGTAGATAATGTTGGCCAGCCCTCCCCTCCTTGATGGAGATCCGTAACCGTTGACTGAAAATCTTGATTGCTGTCTCCAATGCACCGCTACAACCCTATGAGTGGGTTTCATGGAAGGTATCAGGAAACCACGTACTTATTGTTGGGAGCATACAAATCACGAATATCGACTTGAAGTCCCAGAGAGATTGCAATGATGAGGAAACAGTTTGTCCTGAGAATAGTGAAAGTCTTGTCGTTATCTGCAGTAAATCTCTGGCAGATCGGTTCCATTGCAATGAGGTCGAAAATTCTGTCGGGTCCTTCAACACGCCTACATCGCCAGATTGTCTGGAGTATCACCCTGCTTAACCAGAGTTTATGCACGGTGGATAAATGATCGGGTATGTTTCCATCAAGATCCCAGTCTATGGGTGTTCCGCACCGCGCACGCGTGGTGGCGTTCGCGATGAACCCGAGGACCGCCGCGACCAGTAAGAACGTTGGATCGGACGAGGGCACCCATGCGATGCAGTTGTCGATGCGTTTGCAGAGATCCCTGAGCGCCTGATCCCCGGGTTCCACGCTGAGATGGATACTAAGAACCGATGCCAGTGCCATTCCAATCGAGCTCGCATGCTCCGATTTCCCAGGAATCACTTGGCCATCCACCAGACAATCGAAGAAGAGATCCGCGAGAATATGGGGTGATAGAGCTCCCGCAATTTCCGGATACCAGGTCATGTCTGCGGCGAACCGGACGGTGGAGAGTATTACGTCAGTATCTGTGGTGGAGTCAAGCACCCAGCAGACACAACGGACGTCTGCCTTGCAAACTTTCCAGTTGATCGAAATGTCCTCATAAATACGGGTGGGTGATGTTACGACAACGGCAAGTGGTATTTGTTCTGCCTCTGCTACAGCCGAAGTGCGACGAAAATTCTTCAGGACTCCACAAACTCCGGAACGAAGATGCCGAGGAACCCGTCTGAGGATCTTGGTGGAAAGGAAGGGCGAGATAAGGGATCGCAGCGAGCGAGCGAATGTAGCATCACTACGTGCTAGGTATGTCACGAGGGATCGGGTGAGAAGGGACGGAGGCGTCTGGTATGGACAGTCGTAGTAGAATGTCGATGCGAGAGTGAGAAAGACATGTGAGGTGACCCCCAGGAGTGTGACGGCGACAATGACCCCAGCGACGGTGCGATTGATGGTCCAGAGGTATCGCGATAGCCCGCATCCGAGCAACAGCAACGCGAGCTGGAGCATCACCGGAAGACACTCGATGACAAGGTGAAAGCGCCACTTCTCGAATCCATCCAATTTTCGCTGTCTGTCCCGGCTCTTGTCGACAGCAGAGCCTCCGCGGTTCCGGAGGTATCGGTTGACCCATTGTTTTCCGAGCATTGCAAGAAACGCGGCGAAGAGCGAGATCGCGAGGCTCGCATAGAGCAGCGACTGGACGGTAACAATCTCGGGACGAGGTCCGGTCCAGGCGATGGAGTCGGGGTTTGCGTCGGGGAAGAGTGAACTGTTCACGGCGTGGATCAGGATTCGCATGTAGGCGGCGGCCACTTCTTTCGGATCCGGCTGGAGGTTTGATTGGACATCGAGGATGAACGCTGAGCTGACCGCAGAAAAGAGACCGGCCTGTATGTCTTCGGATTCAGTATTCAGCGCTGAGGATGGAAGTTGGACCGCTCACAAAGATGAGAGACGTGTTCAAGTCCTCGTCGTACTTATTCGCATAATCTCGGTCGAATTCTCCAGACTCCCTTCGGTAGACGGCAAAAAAGTCGGCACGGGAATCATTGGTCCTCAGCGGCTCAAAGAACTCTTTGAGGGCAGAATGGAGGCTGTATCGCGGGTCAGAAACGCCCCCGGTGGTAGTTACAGTGTATCGAATCAGCGCACCACTTCGGGTCCAGTTGGACCAGGGTCGGTTCTTGTCCTCGCGGTACCGTTTGATTTCCCCCTTGAGGTAGAGGCGGGATTTCTGCCATCCCCGGAGGTCGCGGAGACGAGGCAGAAGAAAAAGGTTCGCGTGATGTTGTGCGGTCCACTCGAGAGACGCCGACAAGCGCCCAACCGGTCGCGGCCTGGGGGAGGACGAGGAACACTTCTCCCTCCCACCACCCGTACCATAACGCGTCCACCACAGTCCAGAGTGCAAAGGCTACTAGATGCAGGAAACCACTGGGCGTCGACTTGAGTCAAAGACGCGACTCGCGTGCCAGAGTACGTGTCAGTATGTGTTCTCCTCTGTTACTCGTACCCTCAACCGACATAACGCTACAGGTAGGATTCTCGTGACGTGGGACGCGCAGGCGCATCGCCTGGCTGCTTGTATACATACATAAGAGCGGATATCACCAGTAGGACATCGACCTCGTACAGGACCATCGATTCTGGCGTCCCGTCCATCCACCGGGTGTTTCGTTTACCGGGGTCCGGACGAATTTGGGGGGATCTTGGTTCGAGTACCTTCCCGGAGGCTCATGGTGATACGCTACGGTGCTCCAAACCACTAGAAACTGTTCGACATATCTTAATCAATCCTCTCGGACGCAGCAGAATGCACCTCCTCATTCGGTAACCGCGATACGGCAGCCTCCGTCGTCCCGCACCAGACAATGGGTGAACTCCGTTCTACCCCTCACATTCCCGCTGCATGCTGGCCCTGGAATAACCCAGCTTGTCGGTATGACGGACGAAGCCTGACGCTACGGGACCCAACAAATCCCCCCTGTCCAGCAAGGGACTTGGAAACGACTCCCCCTCATTCGGTATTTTTTGGGATCTTCAGGTGGAAGATACGCCTGATCTCCTCTGGGGGGTCGCCAGACGTGTACACAGGAGCCTACCAGGGTCTACGTCTATGCGTCATGGCAAAGGTCCCAGGGCCCACAGGTTCCAACTTTTGGACAGTTCTTCACCGTTGCGGAGTCACAGCTAGGCGTGTGGATATAGCATACATCGGGACGCCGTGTGAAGAATCACCCCAGGAGCTCGCGGGTAGGAAATGGCAAACTATTATCCCCTCCGTTGCATAGACGACTACAATATTATAACATCCGAACTGTACTTTACAGATGCAGAAGCATTGGTTAGTCAGGTGAGCAATATACCAAGAAACAACTGATGAAATCAAGAATACGAAAGTCCTACCACTGAGCCAACCCCGACGCAACTCCGACGCAATCCATAAGTGCACGATCAGCCATCACTTGCCAAGTCTTCCTTGAACAAGATCACGTATCTCATTCGCAGCTCTGACCCCGGAGAAGTACGCTCCATGCAAGAATCCTTGAAGCGTTTATGAATTAATCTGTCAGAATCCTCCAAAATCGGCAGACTCCCGTGGACGAACCGAAATGCTTTGCGCTAGTATGTTCCCCAGCGAAACCAATCCTACCGTCCACCATCCTTACCAAATCTTCGTGATGCTCTTCGAAGAACGAGGCAGGCCAGTTTGAATATGATCCCCTAAAGAGCGGATTACTCCACCACCTCTCGAAGTAGAAATCTATGGGATCGGGGATTTCCGGGGGAGGGAGGTGTGGGTACATCTTCGTCCGGAGGACCGTCATGACCTCGGATTTGACTTGAGAGTCGGTGAGGAATTCTACCCGGTGAGAGAAATCGCCCTACAAGATGGGTCCGGTGGGGATGAGCCAAGCACGATACGTCTCGGGTCCTCGGGTGGAAGGACGTACCGTAACGGTTACGAAGAGAATGCCCGAGCCCGGGAAGAAGTCTGGATGATCAAAGCTTTGCCATACAGGATACCTCCCACGTTCAGTGTCCGCATAAAGCGCCATCTGGATTACAGGTTGTCAACAAA
>Ga0307513_10009881_pt1 | contig 12040 bp, 10 predicted proteins | sample 15_EM_MG_FD_202174 | JGI IMG/M metagenome (GOLD analysis project Ga0307513, IMG submission 202174) | Populus trichocarpa ectomycorrhiza microbial communities from riparian zone in the Pacific Northwest, United States - 15_EM | ecosystem: Host-associated > Plants > Roots > Unclassified | place... | reverse complement strand
TCGGTCCGGTGACGATCCTCGGTGACGCCGTCCGCGTGGGGCCGGGGTTCGGCGCCAACATGGCCATGCAGGACGCGTGCCGGCTGCGTGATGCTCTGGTCCGGGTGACGTCCGGGCAGGATGATCTCGCCGGTGCGATCGGTGCGCACGCCGAGGCGCTGCGCACCGGCCCCCCGCGGGCCGCAGCATGACCGTGGCAGGTCTGACCCGACGGACGTGGTCGCTGTTCGAGGCCGTCGGTGGATGGCGAACGGTAGCCGAGGGTGTGGCGTCCCGGCTGCTGTTCCTCGTCACCTACCTGCTGACCGGTGAGGTGGTGGCTTCCGCGCTCGTGGCGGTCGGCGGGGTCGCGGTGTTCGCCGTGGTGCGGGTCTGGACCGACCGCAAGTTCTGGCAGGCGGCGATCGGGCTGATCATCGTGGGTGGGTCGGCCTGGTTCGCCGGGGCGACCGGGAACGCCGTCGACTTCTACCTCTCGGCGGTGTTGATGCAGGTCGGCGGGGGAGTGCTGTTCCTGCTGTCGATGCTGGTGCGGTGGCCGATCGTCGGCCTGGTGGTGGGAGCGGCCCGCGGGGATGGCAGCAGCTGGCGACGGGACCCGGCGCAGCGGCGGCGCTACCAGGTGTGCACCGCGCTGCTCGCGGTGAAGTTCATCCTTGCCACCGCGGTGCTGGTGCCGCTCTACCTCGCCGACCAGGTGGTCGCTCTCGGCATCGCAGCGACGACTCTGGGCGGCTCGCCTGCGACCGGCTTGTGCTTCTACCTCTGCTGGCGGATTCTGCGGCGCGCGGAATCCCGCTAGCGGCGGGAGTCGTCGAGGTACTGCAGCAGTTCGTGGGCGGCGAGCTCGACGTCCTTGTGGCCCCATTCGGCGGCGCGGTAGTGACAGGCGATGATGCCCATCCGGTGGATGCGCCGGAAATCTCCCAGCACGAACGCGTAGCGGCGCTTGGTCTCCGCGGCTGCGCCCTCGGTGAGGCCCAGGTGCCAGGCCCCGTAGTCGTCCCAGGTGTGTGACTTCAGGTAGCGGGTGCCGTCTGCTGCGCTGGGTTGCACATCGCCCCACCGGCTGCGCAGGACGTACCTGCGGGCGTCGATGAGATCGCGCGCGTGGCGGACCGCGTCGTCGTTGACTGCGTACTTGGCCATCAGCGCATCGTGGCGGAGTCCGTTCGTATCCGCAGCGCATCGGGCCTCCGTCTGCTCCGTTCGGTGCAACGGGGATGAGAGTCTTGTGAAACCCGCGTTCCGCATCCTTGTGCGGACGACGGCATGCGAATCGGCGTGTGGTCCACAGTTCGATCCGGGGGGATCCACGATGACGACGCCTCATTACCCGACCGACCTCGGGGTATTCGATGCGCCACCGCCCGCGGCCCGGCCGAATGCGGTGAACATCGCGTTCCTGCTCTTACTCGCGTCAACGGCGCTGTCGATCATCGGGACGGTGATCGCCGTCGTCGTCAGCCCGACCGACTTCTCGGTACCTCCGGCCACTGATGAGGGCCTCACACCGGAGCAGCTGGCGCAGGTCGAATCCATCACGCGGATCATCATGATCGTCGGAGTTGTTGTCGCTCTGGGCTTCACGGCATTCCTGGTGGTGGCCACCTTCAAGATGCGTTTAGGTCGGAATTGGGCCCGCATCCTGCTCACCATCGTGGGCGGCGCCTCGGTCGTGCTGACCATCGTCGCGACGGTGTCCCTTCCCGCACTTCGGACCGTCGGGAGTGCCGGTGACGTGGTGGTGCTGGCCACCTCGTGGGTGCAGATGGCGGCCATTGTTGCGGCCATCGTCCTCATGTTCCGACCAGCCGCGAACCAGTATTTCCGGCGTCACTGACCCTTCGGGGCCGTGAAAGGTAGCGGGGGACCGTGTTGATGATGAGAACTGGGCTGCGGAGATCGAGGATCGCGCTGATCGCGACGGCGTTGGTGGGGGTCGTGATAGCCGGATGCTCGACAGCGTCGGCTCCGGATCGCCCATCGGCAGGCGTCGATCTGACGTTCGAGAAGTACACGCTGGCCAACGGGCTGGAGGTGATCCTCCGCGAGGACGACGCGATCCCGACCGCTGCGGTCAACCTCTGGTACCACGTGGGGCCGGCGAATGAGGCTGCCGGGCGCACCGGGTTCGCGCACCTGTTCGAGCACATGATGTTCCGGGGTTCGGGGCACACCCCCCGGGACTCCTGGGACTCGTTGCTGGAGGCCGTCGGAGGGACCGACAGCAACGCAGACACGGCCAACGACCGAACCAGGTACTTCGAGTCGGTCCCGTCCAACGCGCTGGAACGCGCGTTGTGGATGGAAAGTGATCGGATGGGCTTCCTGCTCGACAGTCTCGACCAGGAGCACCTGACGAACGAGCAGAGTGCGGTTCGCAACGAGCGCCGCCAGAACCGGGAAACGCCGCCGTACGCGCTGTCCTACGAGGCGATGAACCAGCTGCTGTTCCCGGCTGGTCACCCGTACCACGCGAGCGTCATCGGTTCGCACGCGGACATCCAGGCGGCGACCCTGGACGACGTTCGGGACTTCTTCAAGAAGTACTACGTGCCGAACAACGCCAGCCTGGCGATCGTCGGCGACATCGACGTTGCCGCGACGAAGGCGCTGGTCGAGAAGTACTTCGGCAGCATCCCCCGCGGCGCCGAAGTGCCGAAGCCGCAGATCGAGGCGACCCGCCACACCCAGGAACAGCGGCTGACCGTGACCGATCAGGTCGAGCTGCCCATGGTGACGATGGGCTGGGTGACACCGTCGTTCCTCGCATCCGGCGACGCCGAGGCCGACGTGGCGGCTTCCGCGCTGGGCGGCGGGCGAACGAGCCGCCTGTACGACGCACTGGTGTACCGGACCCGCATCGCACAGGACGTGTCGGCGTACCAGCAGTCACAGGCGTACGGGTCGGCGTTCACCATCACGGCCACTGCCGCACCGGGGCACACCCTCGATGAGCTCGAGGCGGCCATCCAGCGGGAGCTCGACGCGCTTGCCGCCGACGGCCCGACGGTGGCGGAGCTCGACGCGGTCCGTACGAAGGAGGAAGCCGACCGGGTCTTCGGCCTGGAGAGTCCGGCCGGTGTGGCTGACCTGCTCAATCTGTACAACCAGTACGCCGGTGATCCCGGGCAGTTCGCCAAGGACCGGCAGCGCTACGCGGACGTCGACGCAGGCGGCGTGCGGCGGTTCGTCACCGAGCAGTTGACCAAGGACCGCCGAGTGGTGGTGCATACCGTGCCGGGCGAGAAGGTGCTGCCGCCCGACCCGCCGGTCCCCTCCGCGGGCCTCGCGCCGGCCACCCAACCGGTGGTCTCGGCCGAGCCCTGGCGCAACACCGTGCCCGAGCCCGGCCCGGCGGCGCGACCGTCGCTGCCCGGTGCGCAGCGGTTCGTGCTGGACAACGGCTTGCCGATCTACCTGGTCGAAGACCACGATCTGCCGCTGGCCTCTGCAGAGCTGGTGTCCCGGTGGGGCAGCGTGGCAGATCCAGCGGACAAGGCCGGACTCGCCGACTTCACGGCCGCCATGCTCAGGAAGGGCACGACGACCCGCGACGAGCTGACGATCGCCCGTCAGGCGGAGGCGCTCGGCGCCTCGCTCTCCTCCTCGGCAGGCAGCGAGAGCAGCTCGGTCGGCGTCGCGGCGTTGGCGCCCCGGTTCGGTGAGGCGATGGCGCTCATGGCGGATGTCGTACGCGCTCCGGCGTTCCCGCAGGAGGAGCTGGACCGAGCACGCGAACAGTCGCTGGTTTCCCTTGATCAGCAGCGCGACGATCCTTCGGCGGTGGCCGGGGCGGTGGTGAACAGTGAGCTCTACGGCTCGCAGCACCCGAACGGAACGACGTCGGCGGATCTGAGGAAGTCGTTGCCGACGATCACCCAGGACGATCTTCGGCGCTACCACGAGCAGGCGTTCGCGCCGAGCAACAGCGCCTTGATCCTGACCGGTGATCTGACCGAGCAGGAGGCGCGGGCACTCGCCACCGAGCATTTCGGGACGTGGTCCGGTACGGGCGGCCAGCCACCGGTGGCCGGACCTCCGGTCCCGGCGCAGGAGCGGATCTTCGTCGTGGACACGCCGGGCGCACCGCAGTCGATGGTGCTCGTCGCCCAGCCCGGAACAACGCGCAGCGACCCGAACCTCCAGTCGCTGACCACGATGAACGAGGTGCTGGGCGGCGCCCACGGCAGGTTGTACCGAAACCTGCGGGAGCGGCACGGCTTCGCCTACGGTGCCAACTCCAGCATGAGCGCCGGTCGTGGCGTCGGGCTGACCAGCCTCAGCGCGAGCGTGCAGACCGAGGCGACGGGTCCGGCGATCCGCGAGATGCTCACCGAGGTGGCGGCGATCCAGAGCGCGCCCGTCCCCCCGGAGGAACTGACGAAGGCCAAGGAGTTGGCCATTCGCGCGCTGCCCGCCCAGTTCGCCTCCCGCGCCGGGCGGTCGGGCGCCCTGGCCGATCTGTTCGTCTACGACCTGCCGCCGGACTATTTCCAGAAGGCGCCGGACGCGATCGCAGCTGTCGACGCGGATGCGGTGCTGGCCGCAGCGAAGTCACATCTGCGGCCGAACGAGATGAAGATCATCGTGGTCGGTGACCGGGCCCGGATCGAAGCCCAGCTGCTGGAGCTGGGACTGGGTCCGATCGCCTACCGCGACGCGGACGGTCTGCCGCTCGACGGGTAACCCGGCCGCACGGGGTCGAGCGAGCAGAGGGCTGATCAGTGGCTGTGGATCGATGATCTGCGGGTCCACGGCCACGTGATCAACGCCCAGGCCGCGATGCCGATGACGAGCTCGGCGCCCAGGTACCAGGGCCAATCACCCATGAGGTCGAGCAGCGAGGGGTTCTCCGGCTTGGCGTTGACGAATCCGTAGTTGGTGCCGGCGAGGCTGTTGAACCCCAACAGCGCGACACCCCAGGCGACGGTGACCGTGACGGCGGTGGCGAGGCTGCGCCAGTTCGGCCGCATCCCGAGACCCCAGGTGAGGTAGACGGTCGCCCAGACGGCCAGGGTGTGCAGCACCCAGAAGTCGATGAACTCGATGTGCGGGAAGTCGGGGGCGTCGAGGGCGGGCGTGAGCATGGCCTGCGGGTTCAGCGTGAGGCCCCAGTAGTAGGTGAGGGCGAACGACCATTGTCGGCGGGTCCACAGGGTGTAGGCGGCGGTCATCCAGGTCAGGTCCGAGAAGTGCAGCGGGAGCGACGTCGCGATGTCCCAGTGGCCGGGGAGGATCCGGTAGACCTGCATCGACAGCGCGTACGCCAGGATCACGACGGCGAACGTGCGGGCGAAGACGATGCCGGCGCGCGTGCCCCGGCCGCGGCGGCCGAGCACTGCCAGCAGCACCGCTCCGACGACGACCACGATCAGCACGGTCCAGTGGATGGAACCGTACGGTCGGAAACTGCCGTCCACGACGAACTCCAACACGTGTGTGGTTGACGGGAACCTACTGCGTGCTGCTTTCGACCGGCGCCGGGCTTGAATAAGGTGAGCCGAACCTTATGATGAGGAGTCGCCGTGCCTGAGCTGGTCGAGGTCGTGGATGAGCTGACACGCCGGCGGTTCGTCGGCAGCCTGGCTGCGATCGGAGCGCTCGGTGGCTGTGCACAGGCCACCCCTGCTGCTCCCGGCGCATCCGGCGCACAGCTCGCCCACGACGGTGGAGAGGTGGTGCTCCCGCAGGTACCGAGCCGGATCGTCACCTTGGGGGAGGAAGTGACCGAGCTTGCCGTCGCCCTCGGTGTGCAGCCGGTCGGTGTGGGGTCGGCACGGGTCGATCTCACTCTCGGCGACCGGGCCTTCGACGGCTACTACCTGACACCCGCACAGATCGGGAAACCGCGTTTCGTGGGGGCCGGTCCCTTCGACCTCGAGGCGATCACGGCCGTGCGGCCGGACCTGATCGTGCACTGCTACCAGGACGAGCAGATCCGCCGGCTCGGCGAGATCGCGCCGACCGTGCTCTACGAGTTCTACGGCGCGACCGGCAGTTGGCAGGACTCGCTGCGCCGGCTCGGCGCAGGGCTCGAGCGATCTCCGCAGGCCGCTGCCGCCATCGCCGCCTACGAGGGCGTGGTGGCGTCGGCGCGCAGCAGGTTGACGGATCTGCTGTCGACGGCCCGCCGGGTCGCGGTCGTGTACCCGGACTTCCGGGGCCGCGGTACGAACTACGTCTATGCCGCCGAGCACTCGGTGTCCCGCCCCGTCGCGGACATCGGGTTCACCGTCGTCGGGATCGAAGCTGCAGGCGTGACCGTGCATGCAGGCGCCGCAGGCGAGATCTCGACGGAGCTGCTGGGCTCGCTGCGGACCGACACCATCCTCACGATCGGTCCGGTCGACTGGAGGCAGACGCCTGCAGCCGCGGTGCTGCGCACCGTGGACGTCCCCGTTGTCTGGGTCCCGACGAGCCCGGCCGAGCCGACCACCGGCCCGGTCACCGCACTGAATCGGGCCAACGGATTCGTGTCAGCCCTGCTGGCCCCTCGTGGATGAAGCCGTCAATCGAGCGACAGTCCCGCGGCCGGGGTCACCCGGGCGGCCCGACGCGCGGGGAGCACTGACGCGAGCAGCCCCGCCACGCCGGCGCAGAGGATGACGACGCCGAGCGACGGCCACGGGATCTGCATGGTGGCTTCGACGAGCGCCGGCTTGACGACCGCCTCGTAGGCGACCCAGGCGAACCCGACGCCGATGACGGTGCCGAGCAGGGTGGCCACCACCGACATCAGCGCGGCCTCGGTCGCCAGCATCCGCCGCAGCTGTCTGCGGGTGAGCCCGAGCGCGCGCAGCAGCGCGTTCTCGCGGGTGCGTTCGAGCACGGACAGCCCCAAGGTGTTCGCGATCCCGATCAAGGCGATCGCCACGGAGATGCCGAGCAGACCGAGCACCGACCAGGTGAGGACGTCGAGCTGGCGGTTCCCCGCCGCCCGTACCTGCAGGTGGTCCTCGAGGGTCGCGCCGGACGCGTCCGCCAGCCCGTCCAGTTCGGCTACCAACGGGATCGGGTCGGAACCGGGCGCGGCGCTGGCCCAGATGACGTGCGGTGCGGGAGCGGCGGCGGTGAGCTGGGCCATGGTCTCTGGCGCGACCATGCCGGCCTTGCCCCACCCGCCGAGGAGGATGAGCCGCAGCTCGACCCGGCGATCGCCGACCCGCACGGTGACCTGCTCACCGAGCTTGACACCCAGCTCCGTGTGCGGCCCGCGGAAGGCCTCCTTGTCGAGGACGATCGTCCCCGGCGGCACCCGGGCGAACGACCCGCCGTCGCGGGCCACCTGCGCCGCGTCCGGTGCGGTGAGGACGGGGATCGGCGCGTCCCACCCGGTCACCTGGGCCACGACCCCGTTCACTGCGATGGCCTGCTCCACGCCGGGTGTGCGACGGACCTGGGCGAGGAGGTCGGTGGTGATCGGCTTGTCGAGCGACGTGAGCGCGACGTCGATGGGCATCCGCGTGTCGCGGTGCTCGTCCATCGCCGCACGCCACGTGGCCATTCCGGTCAGCACGGCGGTGGTCAGGGTGACGCCGACCAGCAGGGCGGCGGTGGTTGTGGCGGTCCGTCGCGGGTTGCGCACGGCGTTCTCGGTCGCGAGACGCCCGGCCGGGCCGAGCAGCGCCCCGGCGGCCCGGATCAGCCGCGGGACGAGCACCGGCCCGAGCAGCAGCACAGCACTGAACACCGCCGCACCACCGACCACCATGAGCACCCTGCTGTCCCGGATCATCGCCAGCCCGAGCAGCACCGACCCCATGATCATGAGCAGCGCGGCGAGCGCCAGCCGCACCCGGCCGGTGGCCGTGTGCGTGTCGAGAACGGCCTGCGGGCGCAGCGCTGCCAGCGGGCTCACCCGGACCACCCCGCGGGTCGGCAACCAGGACGCGACCATGGTGACCAGCAGGCCGACGGCGAACCCGCCCAGCAGCCAGGGCACCGGCAGCGCGGGTGCACCCATCGGCGTGCGGGGCGCGAGGGCGTTGATCACGGCGATCAATCCGTAGCCGAGACCGACGCCGACCACCGTCCCGGCCAGCGATGCGAGCACCCCGACCGCGGCCGCCTCCCCGCGGACCGAGCCCAGCACCTGGCGCCGGGTCGCGCCGACGCAACGCAGCAGCGCGAAATCGCGCATGCGTTGCGCGAACAGGACGGAGAACGTGTTCGTGATGACCAGGGCCGAGACGAAGAGCGCGACGCCGGCGAACACCACCAGCATCAACGCGAACGCGTCCGTGCCGTGGTTGAGCGTGGCGAGGCTGGCCGTGACGTACTCCTGCGCCGGCGTCACCTTGGCGCCTTCCGGGACCTGACCGACGTCCCCGCGCACCGCCACCGAGCCCACGTGGAAGTCCGGCTGGTCGCGCCACTGCACGTACTGCGGCCAGGTGACGTACACCGAGGCCTGTGTCCAGGTGGAGGGCGACTCCACCAGCCCGACCACGTCCAGCTCGGTCGCGGCGGTGCCCGCACCCACCCGGATCCGGTCGCCGATCGCGATCTCCTGGGCATCGGCGTCCCACACGTGCATCACCGCCTCGCCCGTACCTGCCGGGAAGCGGCCGGAGACCAGCTTCTGCCAGCGCATCTCCGCCGCGGGGGCGATCGGCGCCACGGTCGTCTCTCCCCGGATGTCGGCCACACCGAGGGGGACCCCGGCATCGGTGTGCGCCGGCAGCATGACCCTGCCGAGCCCGGACGCGTTGTCGCCGATGCGGTCGACGTACTCGATCGCGGCGGACGTTCTCAGCACGTCGTCGAACGGCCGCTCGGCGGGGTCACCCCGAGGCGCTGCGGGATCGGCGTCGACCACGAAGTCGGCGCCGCGGTACGGCGCCCCGTCGGTCTCCATGATCCCGGCGCGGGCCCCGTCGGTGAGCACGCCGATCACGACGACGAAGGCGACCGAGACGATGATCGCGATCGCCGCGGCGACGTACCTGCGCGCGTGCATGCGCAGCGATGCGCGGAAGACGGTGCGCATCAGGCGATCCGCCCGTCCTGCATGGTGACGACGTGATCGGCGTAGGTCGCCGCGTCGTGGTCGTGGGTGACCATCACGACGGTCTGGCCGAGCTCGCGCGCGGATCGGCGCAGGTGGTCCAGCACCTCCGCCGAGGTGGTGCTGTCGAGGTTGCCGGTGGGCTCGTCGGCGAACAGCAGCGCCGGCTGGGTGATCAGCGCCCGGACGATCGCGACCCGTTGTTGCTGGCCGCCGGACAGCTCGGCGGGCCGGTGCGCGAGCCGGTCGGCCACGCCGAGGGTGTCGGCCAGCGTGCGTGCACGCTCCCGCACCGCGTCGTCGATCCCGTCGCCCAGCTCGAGCGGGAGCAGGATGTTCTGCAGTGCGGTGAGCATCGGCAGCAGGTTGAACGCCTGGAACACGAAGCCGACGTGCCGGCGGCGGAAGATCGTGAGCGCGTCGTCGTCGAGCGCTCCGAGGTCGGTGCCGGCCACGGTGACGGTGCCGCGGCTGGCCTGGTCGAGCCCGGCCAGGCAGTGCATCAGCGTGGACTTGCCCGATCCGCTCGGCCCCATGATCGCGGTGAACCTCCCGCGCGGGAGGTCCAGATCGACGCCGCGCAGGGCATGCACCTGCGCCTCACCCCGGCCGTAGATCTTGGTCAGGTCCCGCGCACTGGCGGCCAGGGTGTCGAGCGTGGTCGTCACTGCTGCATCCTCGGATCGTGGGTGGGGTCGGCATACCGGGGCGGGCAGCCCTCGCGAATGGCCTCGGGGCGCAGTTCGAAATGCCAGGGCTCGTTGCGGTAGATCTGACACAGCCCGTAGTCGGCGCCGTGGTCGGAAAGCCACGCCGTGGCGTCGGAGTGCCCGATGTCGACCGCGTTGCCGGACACGTGCGGAGACGTGTCCGCGGTGGCGACCCATCGGGCGGCCTTCGCTTCCGAGCCGTACTTCGCAACCGCCTCACGGAGAAGCTGGTTCTGGTATGCCCGGGAACGCCAGCCGCTGTTGACGAAGAACGTGACACCGTCGCCGTCGGCATCGGCTGCCGCCCGGCGGAGGGCGCCGAGCAGCGCGGGATCGAGTTCGGCCACCGCGGGGAACTCGTCGTCGAAGACGGTCACGCCATCAGGGACGACGCCGGCGGCGGCTCCTGCGCGCTCGTCGAGCGCCACCGGGGACGAAGACGGCAACGATTCGTAGCCGAGGATTCCGATGATTGCGGCGATGGCCATTGCCGCCGCGAGCGGGATCGTCGATCGTGGGGTACGGCCTGCAGTTCGAGTCGGTTGGGTGCAGGTCATGCCTCCAGTCGAGGCCACGCGTCGTTGCCAGCGCGTATGCAGTTATCGATATGTCGACGATATGTGCCGGCTCGTACCATCGACGGCGTGCGTGTGCTGGTGGTGGAGGACGAGCCCTACATGGCGGAGGCCATCCGCGACGGGCTGCGCCTGGAGGCGATCGCCGCGGATCTCGCCGGTGACGGCGACACCGCGCTGGAGCTGCTGAGCATCAACGCCTACGACGTCGCCGTCCTCGACCGCGACATTCCCGGGCCCTCCGGCGACGAGGTCGCGATGAGCATCGTCGCCTCCGGCAGCGGCATGCCGATCCTGATGCTCACCGCTGCCGACCGGCTCGACGACAAGGCGTCCGGGTTCGGCCTCGGCGCCGACGACTACCTCACCAAGCCGTTCGAGCTGCAGGAGCTCGTCCTCCGGCTCAGGGCGCTCGAGCGCAGGCGGGGGCACCACCGGCCGCCCGTGCGGGAGATCGCCGGGTTGCGGCTGGACCCGTTCCGGCGCGAGGTCTACCGGGACGGCCGGTACGTCGCGCTGACCAGGAAGCAGTTCGCCGTGCTCGACGTACTCGTCGCGGCCGAGGGCGGGGTCGTCAGCGCCGAGGAGCTGCTGGAACGCGCGTGGGACGAGAACGCCGATCCGTTCACCAACGCCGTGCGCATCACGGTCTCGGCTCTCCGTAAACGGCTCGGCGAACCCTGGCTGATCGCCACGGTGGCCGGCGTCGGCTACCGCATCGACATCGGGCGATGACGGATCGGGCCCCTGGCGTGAGCGTCCGCCTCAAGCTCACCCTCAGCTACGCCGGGTTCCTCATGCTCGCCGGCGTCCTGCTGCTCACCGCTGTGTGGGTGTTCCTCCTGCGCGACTATCCCCTCCGCGCGCTCGCCCCCAGGCTGGAGAACATCCCGCGGGTCTTCAACCCGTCCAACTTCGGGCCGAGCATCTTCGGCGCAGCGGCGTTCGTGGTGCTGGTGTTCCTGCTGGTGTTCGGTCTCGTCGGCGGGTGGATCCTCGCCGGCCGCATGCTCGCCCCGCTGACCCGCATCACCCACGCCACCCGTCAGGCCGCGAACGGGTCGCTCGCCCACCGGATCGAGATGGAGGGCAGCAGGGACGAGTTCCGCGAGCTCGCCGATGCCTTCGACGCCATGCTCGCGCGGCTGGAGACGCACGTCGCCGCCCAGCAGCGGTTCGCGGCCAACGCCTCCCACGAACTGCGTACCCCGCTGGCGATCACGCAGGCCCTGCTCGACGTCGCCCGCAACGATCCGAACCGCGACAGCGGCGTGCTCGACGAGCGGCTCCGCACCGTCAACGCCCGCGCGATCGACCTCACCGAAGCACTGCTCCTGCTCAGCCGTACCGATCAGCGCTCCTTCACCCGGGAGCACGTCGACCTGTCCCTCATGGCGGAGGAAGCCACCGAGACCCTGCTGCCCCTCGCGGAGAAGCAGGGCGTCAGCATCGAGACGGCCGGCGACATCGCCCCCACCGTCGGCTCCCACGCGCTCCTGCTGCAGCTGACCACGAACCTGGTCCACAACGCGATCGTCCACAACCTGCCGGAGCATGGCACCGTGCGGGTCACCACCGGCGTGCACCAGAGGAACGTGGTGCTCACCGTCGAGAACACCGGCGAGCGCCTCACCCCGCAGCTGGTCTCCACCCTCACCGAGCCGTTCCAGCGCGGCACCCGACGCATCCGCAGCGACCACGCCGGCGTCGGCCTCGGTCTGGCGATTGTCAAGAGCATCACC
>Ga0307513_10009880_pt1 | contig 12040 bp, 16 predicted proteins | sample 15_EM_MG_FD_202174 | JGI IMG/M metagenome (GOLD analysis project Ga0307513, IMG submission 202174) | Populus trichocarpa ectomycorrhiza microbial communities from riparian zone in the Pacific Northwest, United States - 15_EM | ecosystem: Host-associated > Plants > Roots > Unclassified | place... | reverse complement strand
CCGGTGCGGGGTTCCAATTCCGCTACCCGTCATCGAGAGGTTCATTTCCCCCTTCCGTCTTACGCGACTGTTCGAGAACTCGTTCACGGCCTATCTCGAACAGCACCCCAATGATTTCAGGTTTTGTACAACACCGGACTGTACCCAGATCTACCGCGTTCCGAAGGAGTCGGCGGTTATCGAGTGTCCCGCTTGTCTGCAAACGTACAAAACGTGTGAAATATTATAGTACAATCATGTGGTCACAGTGTGTTCGGTAATGGGTTGAAGGCTGATAGTGTAATACAACAGGCATGAGGTTTGAGCTCGAGTCCGAAAACCTGATGCCAAAGCTTGGGGGAGGCGTAAAAGCACCGGAGGGCAGAGAGGATACTGCTGCCGGTTTGTCTCAACCAATCAGAGCATGAGGAGTTTCAGTTTTCCCTTGCGCCGCCAGGACGAAAGGCGATCTTATCGGTTGTATTCGGTTGTTGGTGCCCCGCCGGTGAGCCCGAATACTCATGTGCTGCAGTTCCTCCGCCCCCGATCCGGGTAGTTTGCCAGGTCTTGGATCACGTGTGTCATGCGGCGCCTTAGCGAATACCAATGGGGCTAACAGCGGGTCAGATTGTTGAAGAAGTGGCGCATCGTGATTCAAAGACCAGAACAGAGGAATCAAAATTACGTCGCAGGTTCGGGACGAGCTCTCCAGAGCTCGACCGCAATGCATCTTCAATCCACCTCCTGGCTTTCGACCGACGGTAAGGGTCAAGGGCGGGGGCTCGATCAAAACGTAAACGGAACCTCGATACCGTTGACGTTCCAGAAAGGTCGGATTAACCGCCGGCATGGACCATTCGCGAAGCCATTCGGGACTGTTTCCGTGACGGCGGATTTGCATCCACAATCTCGCATCAGTCGGGGATCTGAACACGCGGCAGTTATTATATTTCTCGTTGTCTGGGGGAGGGTATGAGCTGGGCATATGAGTACTGGGAAGGTCTCTTGGACTCGCCGACATCCAGCGGCCTTCTGGTTGCTAGACAGTGGTATTAGCTCTGGACCAACGACCCACTCCTTACGGGATGCTTCCGTCTATGAATGCTTCCGTCAGTATATGCGGTGCATTGAAGGAAACAATCCTCTCGATCGCACACTGGGTGGTTCTGGTGGCTTCCTCACAAAAGTTGCCGCTAATGGAACACGTACGAGTTCACGGCCCAGAACCCTGGACGATGGTGAGGCCATTCACTGCTTCCGCCATGGACTTCAGTATTTGTTGTACGGAGGAAACCAGCCCCCTCGAAACAAAAGAACACCCAATGCTGTAATTTGCTCTAGGGCAGGCTTGATATGAGATTGTCGACGGGGATCAATCTAGAATCCGTACCATCATCTTCGGTGAGACCGCTGTGCGCCACACCTGTCTGTGGCGTCCGAACATAAAGCCTACGCGGCGTATAACCGCTCCGATAGGCTAATCTCGCTACTCTGCCTCCCCGAGAAGACGAGTGCACTGAACACACACCTCTTCGTGGGCTTCGATGTCACTCCGGGCTCGGAGGAGGGCGTGGCCCGTGAGTGGTGGATCGTCGACTTCCCTCTGCACCCGAACGGAGATTCAGAGGTTCCATCAGATGATACCTAATTACCAACGGGCGGGAAGCGCAACACGGCAAACTTGGCATGTCATAATATATGCGATGCGATCCGCTGGTCTTTATTTAAAAATCTCCTTAAAAAAGGCCGCACCGGTCCCCGCCCCTGTCTCAGTACTCCCCGCCTGGATAATGCTGAGATAATGTCCATTGTAGAGACCGCGTACGATGTGTACGTTCCCTCTCCAGTTTCTTTCCACCGTCTGCACAGCTGATTCCACATCACCATCAAGAACGGATTTCAGGGTGAGCTCGAGCGCCTCTAGACCCGGCCGACGGAACTCAGCCATCTGCAGTTTTACACCGTCGCTCTCGCTGCACTCCAGGTATACGACTACTGGCTGACCCTTCCAGACGAGGCGAGTTTTGACCAAGCGCGTTCGGAGAGTCGTTGGCTGACTGATTGAGTAGGTCCAGTACGCTTGGAAGGGCCGCAACTGGGGTACGTCCCAACATTTTTCGGTTCTTTGGAATTCAATACTAACCACCGTCATAGTCTTTTATCTTTTCCTTTTCGTATGTTGGGTCGTAGCCTCGATGATTTTGTCAACCCTAACCTCCACGTAGAACAGATATGTTCCGCTTGTTTATCAATTTTGGTCGTTGTTTGGTGAGTCTGGTTTACCCATCGAGTGCTCATTACTCTGACCCCCCCATCTCTACAGCCACATTCTGGGTTGGTTATACTCAAGAGGTAAGAGGCCGGTCATTCGTTCCAGTGAAACAGTTCTAAACGTCTTGCTAGATGTATGACGTCGCCTCAGGACTATGGACCGTGCACAGATACTTATATATCTCATTCTCTAGGTGCAACCATTCCGCCTTCATTCACATGCTTATTTGTGTAGTATTCACTCTTGTTGTCCAAGTGATATTAACCATCAGGTTTGTGACATCTCAATTTGTTAGACTCTGCGAACACTGATGGAACCTTGACGGCTACTGCTTTAGGATTTATGCAATCACGATGAAACACAAGTTTATCACTGGATTTTTCTTCACTGTTATTGTCTTACAATTTGGGTTCGGAATTTTCATGACATACGAGACGATCGTACGTCCAGGTACATGTCGTTCATTTCGGGTTCATTTAGGACCGGGACTGATGAAACCATGGTTTTTTTTTCCTTCTACAGCGCACCCTGTACATAAAGTTGACTTTCCCGAGGGACACCTCTGTATGTACAAGGAACACCGGGTAGAGGAGATCATCTATACGGTTCTATCCCTATTTTTTGGTAAGCACCGCGGTCCACTCTGCACCCACAGTTGATTGACAACTTTGGCGTTTGTGGCAGACGTGGGGGTATTTGTTGCCATAGTGGTCCGCTTGCTGTGGCGCCGCCCATCTTCCGTCAGGATACCGTCCGTAATGCAGACGATCGTCAAGGACGCCGCCCTTTACGTCCTCTTTCTGTGCACCTCCCGCGTCGTCTTCGTGTTTCTGTCTGTCTTCGCCGCTGTATGTACGATACTGACTCTGCACAACTAACATGGCTGACGTAGAGATATCTTCCAGAACTTGGGCCGTATCACCCGATTCTCGTACGTCTGCCTGAGCTCCATTTTCATCAGGTTGGCTCATCTACACGCGTGTTTCGCAGCGTCAACACTGTATTCGTGTCGATCATGATTACCCGAATGCTGCTGTCCCTCAAAAGAACGTCCGCCAAAGGCCTCGATCAGGGCTGGGGCGTCGGTGAAAACGACGAGGATGATCTGGACCTTCCAAGTAACTCCAGGATAACTCACTGCACTGTGCGTTTCTCGGGCCCCGTACCTCGCGCCCAAGGAGATAAGGCAATCCCCATTGCAATGGAGATGTTATGATCCATATCAGGGACGAGCGGCATCATATTCGACTATGGAGTCCTTGACCCTGCTCCCCTGCGTAGCAACCCACTCTGGGTGGCCATTTATCCGCCCTAGAAAGGGTGCCAAGAGCCGGGATTGGCGCTGTCGATGACCCAACAGAGCAGTCGGGGTCCCTGCGCTTTCCTTTAAAGCCCTCGCACGCTGTTTTATGCATAAATATGTCCTGACCGACGGCTACCCGCTGTTCAAGTCGAGGAGATTCTACTACTTTGTTAACTATTTCTATACTGTTATCCTTGGCTTACGCATGTCCATCATTTGTACTTGGAGCAAGATTTGCGAAAACTGCATTGATATCTTGGAGGGGCGGATCCTGCGTGCATATGGCAGGTCCTGGTCAATCCCAGCGACCTGAGAGTTCCGGGCCTTGAGTGAGCTAGGGAATTATGCCAGTATGACTCGCATTTTTGATAAGTGTAGTTCTGTCATGTTTACATGGTGGGGGGGACGGCCACATATATTGGACCAATAGCGGGAGAAGATTGCTTCCGAACCTCCACATCAACCGGCGCGGCACCTCCCCTCGGCTACCCGATCCCACCTTCGTCCAACCCACCATGGGGTTCTCGACGCATCGACTATCCAAGGTCGCCCGGACAACATGTGCGCCATTCACGGCGGTCCTGGCTTTCTCAGTCCTCCTCACTGTCGTCTTCGTCCTCTACCAGCCAACTCGTGGCCCCGGCGATCTGCAAAAGCTTGGATGGCAATCTTGGGCTTCAGTATCTTCAAAGCCCGTCACGAATGGCAAAGTCTCTACAGACAACACGACGACGCAAGGCGACGACACCGGTTCAAATGACGTCCCGCAGGGCACTGATTGGTGGAACGTGGAGGCCCCAGAACCGGAGATTGAGAGCTCAAGCCTACCATTAGATGTGTGGGACCCCCTCATGCCCCATGACACCGGTTGTATGTGTTCTGTTCTATCTCTCTCAAGACACCGCCCATGACTGATTCCGTACAGTAACGGAAATTGCAATTGAAAAGTGCTATATTGATCCCGAGTTCGTTCGTGGGATGTGCGACCCGCACACGGTCACCCAAGATGACGCTTTCAAGGGAAAATGGGTTCGCGTTGGGCCAGACTTGAACCAAGAGACGTCGATGACATACCTCGTGAGTTTGCCCGGCTAGGGCTAATGGATTTGTCCACAACAATGACCCCCTTAGCACATCTATTACCGTCGCACTCGACGACTCGATGTCCCCCTCATCACCGAGCTGAAACTCCTCCCAGAGGGCGAAGAGCCGGAACCCAAGTCCGATGCGTGGCACAAGGTTCCAAAATCCACAAGGACCGCGGTTGCGAGTTTGCCTCCCCAGTTCCTCTGGTACAAAGCCGAGAAGACTGCTCAGCAGATGACTAACGCTGAAAGGAAGAACGATTTGATCACCGAACTGGACGTCATTTACGGAGAAGACGTTCCCTGGTACGGTTTCGAGAAGCTATCCCCGCCGACTACCCCACAAGTCGAGAACAGGCGGCAAAGCGCGTATATGACCTTCCGCCGTGGCGTCAAACGTACGTCTCTGGGTGATATTCTATAGGTAGTGATCTGTGGCTAAACAGCCTGCTAGGTCCCCCTCGCGCAGCTCCCCTGCATTTCTCCCGGGATGGCAGGTTCCGTATCCTCCAGGTCGCCGACTTACACTTCTCTGTCTCACGGGGCACTTGTCGCGACACGATCCTCTCCCCATGTGATAGCTCGGACAACCTTACCTCGACTCTCCTTGCGAAAGTTCTCGATGCCGAACGACCTGATCTTGTTGTCTTCACCGGCGATCAGTTGAATGGCCAGGGAACGTCGTGGGACGCGAAGTCTGTCTTGGCCAAATTCGCAAAGGTTGTGACCGAGAGGAAGCTTCCCTGGGCCTCCGTGTTTGGAAACCACGACGAGGAAGACGGAGACACTAAGAGGGATCAAGTGCGGTACATGCGAGGGTTGCCCTACAGTCTCGTCCAAGCCGGTCCTGAGGATATTCACGGTGTTGGAAACTATGTTCTCAAGGTAAAGAGCGCAGACCCGTAAGTCCCCGCCGCTTACTTTCCACAATAATATGATTGAAAAGGGATGTTACGTTTTAGGTCCAAGACACATCTCCTCACCCTCTACTTCCTAGATTCTGGCGCATACTCGGGTGGTGTACTGGACTGGTTAGGGTTGTTCCACGGCGATGAGTACGACTGGATCCGTGAGAGCCAAATCAACTGGTTCCTCCAGGAGTCTGGTATGTGTCCCAACATTCGTTATTTCTACTCGGCTGATAGCCTGCTTGTTAGCTTCAATAGATCCCATCGAACGACCCTTTACGCCGGACGGGACCAAGGATCTTTCTTCTATCTGGAGACGACAGGGAGTAGATCAGATTGCTCCGAACACCCGGCGACTTGCCAAACCGAATGCTCTCATGTTCTTCCATATCCCTCTGTATGCGCCGCTCCTCCCTCTTTCACATACTTCTCACTCTAACATTGCTTTGAATTATGTTTCTTTAGTCAGGAAAGTTATTCCAAGGCTGATGTCGATCCTCCGACGGGAAAGCCGCTCGACGTAGGTATCAGCGGCCTGGAAGGCAAAGGGTCCGCGAAGGGAAACGCCGGATTCTTTGAAAAAGGTTTGATGAGCGCATTAGAGAGCAATCACCGTGCGAGGGGCCTTTATAGAGAAGTCAAGGTCGTCGCCAACGGTCACTCACATCGTATGTCGTTCTTACACACTACGGCTTGTGTCGCCTCAACCCATATCTGCATTACAGTGACCGAAAACTGTCGACGAGTAAAGGGTATCTGGATGTGTTTCGGCGGCGGAGGGTATGTGTGGAGTCTCACTATGTACTCCGATTTCCCCGAAGTTTTAACAAATTCACTTTATCAGGTCATATTCCGGTTATGGAAAAGTCGGCTTCGACCGCAGGTTCAGGATCTTTGATATCTCGGATTACGGCGAGACCATTCGAACTTATAAACGAACGGAACACGACGAGATCTTAGACAAGATGAACTTGGCTGGCGATGGAGCCCCTGGACCATGGGAGGGGGTTTGACGGTGATACCCCTACTTCCTGGGGTTGTGCATGGGTGCCCATCATGTATTGTTATGAAAGCATTTGTATTTTGGATGGACCATACGTTGTACCTGAACTCTACAATCACGCTTCTGGATTGATCCTAGACTTGAATGGCCCACGGCGTCCCTCGAAATGTTACATACCATATGGGTTCAAGCATGGGTTCGCTCGACCACGGGTTTCGGGGGCAGGGTGCTCCGAAATCGGATAGCCGGGTTTCTCCCCTTCATCAAGCATTTTAATGAGAGTAGAAGGGCAATACATCTGGAAGCCTGCCTCGGGAGCCTTACCAGACGCCGTAGCTTTAAGATTGGACGCCCGACACGTTCACTATTGTTCGCTTCCGGCTGTCCGCCGGGTGTACGGCAGAAGTTACGGACCTCATCCATGTGCCAGCATGAACGAATGTCAGTCTCGAGTTCTGGACTCGAGAATTTGATCCCATTACCGGATGGCTAACATCTTGGACTCCGTGGTCAAGTGACAACTGTCGCTCTTTCAACTTGCCTTTCCTTTGTGAGTGGCCCCGAACCTTGTCTAGTTTTGTTGTGGGGGGGAGGTCGGCGTTGAGGTGGGCTACGTATGTCTCTTTCAAGAGCAGAGAACAAGCCTCTGATTTTTTCACCCCTCCTAGCATGGCCAGCGAGAGGGATTCTCAACCAAGGCGCTGGGATGGATAAGGTTGCGTGGCCCGGGACTGAGGTGGGAGATCTCCCAACACCTGTGGAAACAGGAAGGCTTCACCCCCGACGATTCGAGATGCGGCACTGCTCGAGGAAGCACGCACATAAAACCTGGAAGGACGCACCCTCCCCATTCCGATACAACGAGCAAAGTAATCCGTGCAGAATCACTGTCGTTCCCCGCCGGCTGGACGGTGGGCAGCACCAGCGTGATCACCGCTTCAAAAATTTCCTGTTTCCAGGGGCAGAGAGGGGGATTAAAGTTGCTCAGGTCCGGCGGCAGACTCTCTTCCAGGGACGAAGCAAATGGACTGAGTTCGTCGATCTCGGATTATCCTTGAGCCGGAGGGAGGTAATTGTAGGAGCGGGAGCGGCTGGACGTATGAATATTAGTTGTATGTGTTGGGCATGCAGTCAGATGCAATTGCGAACTCTCGAGTGGTGGGGCGCCGATACCTCGGTGTCTTCAATGGTAAAGAATGTGCCGCCACAACGGGATTAGTCATCCCATCATCACGTTCCCTCATGCTGCACACGTTTTCTCTGTCACAAGCCTGGGGACGGTGTTAACCAGGAAAGGTACCATAAGCATGACACTGGAAGGAGTTAGCGCGAGGCCACTTCATATAGACCCTTGATATGGGCGAAAGGCGTCTGATACTTACATAGGCCGTTTCACCGTCTCCTCCTGCAATATTCGTTAGATCCGTGGGGCCACTGAGTGCGATGTTACCCCGATGGTCGCCGTCAGTACGGAGCAATGAGATCTTGGGACGGTGGTCTCCCACGCGCGCGATCCAACCATCGTCGGAGTCGTCGATCAAGCTAAGATCCTCCACCCCCGGTGAGACTCGTCATTTCTCCAACCTCTGAAGATCTGAACCCGGGACGAATCTTCCTCAGGAATTGCTCTAAGAGGTTTTCAGCCATCTGTGGGCCCCATATTATGACCGCGGGCCACTGCAAGCGTGCTCGTTGGTGGCAAAGTTGTGGGTATATCCCACTCGGACCCGGCTTTTCCTCTATTACAATCTCCCCTGACGTTCAACGTCAACAGCCATGGAACGAGAGCATTTCACCTCCAAACACCGGATTTTTGAGCCACGTCCGCTCGCTCGGTTACCACGCATGGCACTCCCAACGTTGCCCCTGGATTCGTCCACGCATTGACACCTCAAGGGTTATCTTCCCTCGTTTTGCCAACTTCGAAGCCTCACCTTGTGCGGTGGGCACGTCACGTCAGACTTCTCTAACAAGGTTGAGACGTTCTCGGCATTTCGACACGCCCTCTCTTCTTTGTCCCTTCACCACGTTTCTCTTTCATGGACCGTACTCGTGGCGCTTGCCAACTACTTCTCCCTCCTCGCAATCCTCCAAATCGATAACCTCTATTTTGAGCTTGAGGGTCGCTAGCCAGCGCCTCTTTCCAGCCTCCTGCATGGGGGGCTTTCTATCATCTCCTTCATCAGGACAACTCTCACGACTTTCTCCAATCGCCTGCCTGGAGTGTGGTAGGTGTACGGTGAGCTTACCATACAAGAGTGGGCTTCCCATCATCCGCATGCCCGATACTACCAGGGTATTGTCGACGCCTGTAGGGGGGCCTTCAAACGCCTGAGTTTAATTATGCGTGAGTGCACAATCCAATGCGCCAAGATTCCGTCGTCAGTGCCGGCTGATGTCAGCCTTTGGTCTTCCAGTGTACTGCTCTCCAGTCCTCTCGCACTGTCCAGAGCTCTGCCGGCTCGAGTTAGACATGGTGGTCCCGGGTAAAACGGAGTGTGCTGTCATCTCTTCCACCGTCTCCACAAACATCCACAAGATCGTCTTTACATCACCCTCATATCGTATGCCACACACACTGTTGGACAACCTCTGTATGCTATCACTAAATGATATCCTCCATGGACTCGTTAGAAAATTGCGAACAATGGGGTACAAGCATACTCTAGAAATAGAGTTCCGCCTCGAGTCCGTAATCTCGATTCCAGTCTAGATTACAGCAACTCCTTTCTGAAGTATAGGGAGAAATGTCGGGTGGGGATTTTGGATGCTTTGAGTGGGGAGGCCTTCGAGGTTACCGTCTGTCTTTTCGTCATCTGTATTATGCCGCTATTTCTGATTTGTGCTCTAGTGAACTGGCCGACGCGAAGACGAGGAGTTTTTCTCAGTTGGTGGGAGAAAAATTCGGTCTAGGGGGTGTGTCGAAGGAGGTAGTGTAGTGATAGCGATATCTCACAGAAACACGCGCGGTCGATGGGCGAGGGGCGAGAGGTCATACAATGGGCACCAATTACACGAGCGAATTAATGAGATTGTTTGCGAACAGAGACAATGGGGACGAAAGAGAATAGTAAGGAACACTCGATATAGGGACAACGTATCGCTGTGCGTTCCCGGAAAACCAAGCGGTCTTGGCACCTAAGCACTTCGCAACGTCTCTACCCCGCCGCTTGACTCCCTACGAAAAACCGTCGCCCCGTTGATATGCGGTTCTCGAATGTTGGCTGACCCGTGGTCCCGGTGTGTCCGTCAGAAGGGGTATCTTGTTGTAGCCCGAGCCGACCACTGTTGAGCTCCTGGATTTGGTGCTTGGAGTCCTTGATCGTCCTGAGGAGCCGGGGAAATATTTGGGGTCATGGATGTGTTGAGGGATTCCTCGCATGTATGCGCGTCATCGTGGCGATGGATAGTAGTTTCGACCTTGCTTGTCAGTTCGAGCGATGATAGCCAGTCAGCAGCAGAAAACCCCTCCGGACTATCGAGTGATACTGGCCGGTCGTAAGATCTGCGGGATGCACCTACGGCATCGCCAGCTTCGTGGCTTGAACCAGGCCGTTGCTTGATGCTGGCGGTGATGTTGCCAATGGTGAGTACAATCTCGCTCTTGGATGTGTTGGACTGTGACCGCCTCTATCCTGCAGGAAGGCATACTGCGTGGATGGTCCTACCAGGAAGTAAGCCACCCGCAAGAACATCATAGTTGTGACCCACCGTATCGTCGCCGTTCGTGCAAATTGTAATGTATGCTCCCGAATGGTGAGCCACCTGGAAGAGCGGTCCCTTGGCTACGGCTCTTTCGCACGTCGACTGTAGCTTTCTCGAGGCGGGGACTGAACCGAACTTTTCCGTGTGAGTCTTCTCCAAGGGTTTGACCGTGCGATTTTTCGAAGAGTTTCAACAACCGAACGAGAACTTGGGACCCTCATATCACTGGAAATCGGGCTCCAAACACAGGCTCGCAATGCATCCGAGAACCTTAGTGGAAAGGCGCGACAAAGATAAGACGGCTTTACGGTCCCGATGATGGTGAATCGTACCAGGAACCCACAAGCCACGACCAGTGTTCCAGGATGAAATCAAAACATTATTTTCGCTGTTTGATGTCTTCGTGTTGTTCATATGCGCCGTGGGATCTAATCAAGAGGTTTACCTCTAGTACCTTGATGTGATCAAGGCAAATTGCGTGAGGATGGGGGAAGTTCCATGATACCTATACCTGCTGGGGTCTTCCGGCATCAACAACGGTGACGCACTGTTACCCAGAGCCTTGGAATTCGCTTCCCGGCCGTGTATTGGCTGGCGATCCGTCGAGTGGGGCTAGAGAACGTGCCAAGAGATTGCTTCAGACGATTAGTGGCGGTCCAGCCACGTACAACGCGCTGCCTGTAACGCCTTGGTGTTTGGAAACCATGCTACAGTTCCCACATGGGTATTCCCGAGTGTATCACACTACAAATTGCAACACGATTTATTGCGGACGGTGGTTGGTAAAGCCGGTGTGTGGACTAAGTCCAATGTACGTTTCACCTGCAGGACTGGTCAGGAGTTTCTGCCAGAAAATTGACCGGTATGCGCCTTACTCGGCTCGGGTTCCCGAGCTACCGGCGAGCCGAAAAGTTCGGCGACGTCAGTCTCAGAGATTGAGCTCGGGCGTCTGGCTTCTGGATCGGAAGCCTTGCGGGAGGAAACAGTTGCCGGGCCGACTTCCCAGGTATGGTATCAACCGAGACGCCGTGCTGACAGGTGAGTGGAAGGTCGCCATCCAGTAACAATGGACGGTGAAATGATAAGTAGACGCCACTGAGTGGTAGGGGCAGAATGCCGGACGCTCCCAGAAATGGGTCCAGACGGCGTTGAAAGTGAACACACGCCGTTGTGTGATAACCCGTCGTCCGAGAGCACCCGTCTACCCCCTGCTAGCGACAACCGGCAGGACTACCAAGAGCGAGCGCGAAAGCATGCTGGCTACGCCTGTACCCCGTGGATGGTACACGTACACTTCTAGCGTAGTGCATTCCAAGATGTCGTGAACCATGCTGCCGAGATCAGCAACCATTCACTCTACCTCATGGGCAGTAGTGAGACGGTATGGTAAAGCTGTTACGGCGGCGATATTTTGGAGCTGACTCTTAGGTCGTTTCTCGAGCAACAGGGAACCGTAGGATAGAGGGGTGGGGGGAAGTCAGTGATGGGGTGATGATCGGCAGCGCCACCATGCCGAATTTGGGCGCTTCAACCCCGCCAGCACTGAGAAGCGCCATGTGGACCTAGCACTTTTTCCCACAATGGGGCCCTCTCGAGGTCCACAACCGCTCCCAAGGACACTGCACCAAACTCTGAGAGCCCACAAAGGCACTGTGAACGTTGTCACGTATGCAAAAGGGACGGCGAAATACCTCTTGTCTGGAGGTCAGGACCGAATCGTCCGCCTTTGGAACCCGAGCGTTGGAACAGAGATAAAGGCCTACTCTGGCCACGGCTACGAGGTAC
>Ga0307513_10009879_pt1 | contig 12041 bp, 8 predicted proteins | sample 15_EM_MG_FD_202174 | JGI IMG/M metagenome (GOLD analysis project Ga0307513, IMG submission 202174) | Populus trichocarpa ectomycorrhiza microbial communities from riparian zone in the Pacific Northwest, United States - 15_EM | ecosystem: Host-associated > Plants > Roots > Unclassified | place... | reverse complement strand
CTGAAGAACGTGCCCGGCGTCAGCAGCGCGCTGGCCGAGCGGCTGACCGGCGGCCGCTACGTGGACGTGGACATCAAGCGCGATGAAGCGGCGCGCTTCGGCATGAACATCGCCGACGTGCAGTCGATCATCAGCTCGGCCGTCGGCGGCGAGAACATCGGCGAGACGGTCGAGGGGCTGCAACGCTTCCCGATCAACGTGCGCTATCCACGAGAGACGCGTGACTCGCTGGAGAAGCTGCGCAGCTTGCCCGTCGTCACCGAACGCGGTGCGCGGCTGCTGCTGTCGGACGTGGCCGACATCCGCATCGCCGATGGCCCGCCGATGCTGCGCAGCGAGAACGCGCGATTGTCGGGTTGGGTCTACGTGGACATCCGCGGGCGCGACCTGCGCTCGGCGGTGCAGGACATGCAGCGCGCGGTGGCCCAGGACGTGAAACTGCCGCCGGGCTATACGATTTCGTGGTCGGGGCAGTTCGAGTTTCTCGAGCGCGCCAGCGCGAAGCTGAAGGTCGCCGTGCCGTTCACGCTGCTGATCATCTTCGTGCTGCTGTACCTGACCTTCAAGCGCTTCGACGAGGCGCTGCTGATGATGGCGGTGCTGCCATTCGCGCTGGTGGGTGGCATCTGGCTGCTGTACCTGCTGAGCCACAACCTGTCGGTTGCGGGGGCGGTCGGGTTCATTGCGCTGGCGGGCGTGTCGGCCGAGTTCGGCGTGATCATGCTGCTATACCTGAAGAATGCCTGGCAGGACCGGATCGACCAGGGGCGGACCGGCAACGACGACCTGCTGGATGCGATCCGCGAAGGTGCCGTGCTGCGTGTGCGGCCGAAGGCGATGACCGTCGCGGTCATCCTCGCCAGCCTGTTCCCGATCATGTGGGGTACCGGCACCGGCTCGGAGGTGATGCAACGCATCGCCGCGCCGATGGTCGGCGGCATGATGACCGCGCCGTTGCTGTCGATGTTCGTCATCCCCGCGGCCTACCTGCTGATGCGGCGCACGCGCGAACGCGGTCGAGGTGAGCCGGGGCAAGGGTTGAGCGACGGTTGAGCGTCGCCGGGGCTCAGCCGGGGATATCCGGCTCGACGAGCGTAGCCAGTTGAGCAAGCGATTCCTGCCAGCCGAGGTAGCACATCTCGAGCGGAATGGCCTCGGGTATGCCCGCTTGGGCAATGCTGATCTCGGTTCCGCAAAGGACTGGGTTGAGAGACACGGTCACCTCCAGGACGCCTGGAAGATTGGGGTCATCGAACTTGTCTGTGTATCGAATGAGCTCGTTCGGGACCAGCTCGAGGTACTCGCCGCCGAACGAGTGCCCGTTGCCCGACGAGAAGTTGTGGAACGACATCCGGAAGGTGCCGCCCACACGCGCCTCCAGGTGATGAACCTTGCAGACGAAGCCATACGGCGGAAGCCACTTGCTCATGGCATCTGCGTCGAGAAAAGCGCGGTAGACCTTCTCGGGCTTGGCGCGGAGCACTCGGTGAAGGCGGACGGTACGGTCAGGCATGGCGGGTTCCTCGGCGGGTTGATTGGAGTTCGAAGCGGGGGAAGCAGTCTCCGCCTCTGACCCTACGACGAACAGGCGTGCTGCGGTTCGACAGGCCTGGGCTGGGGTTAACCCGAGTTTGTCACTTGACTCGGTCGCCTTCAATGGAATCAACAACTTAGAGTGATATTCCGGCGCGTATGGCACTACGTTTTGTAGTCGCCGCCGGTTGTCAGGCCTGCAGAGCGGCAGGCTCAGACGAGTACGCGATGAGTGCGGCCGGGATTGGGGTCGAGCTTGAGGATGGTGCCCAGCGTTTGATGCCGAGGCTTGGGGCGTGTGGCTTTGCGTACATGCACGGTGCGACCATCGCGGCGCTGCATGGTGACGGTGACGCGGCGTTGCGTGGTCAGCGTCTGGCGCAGCGTGTTCCAGCTGTCGTTGACGCCGTGGGCCTTGAGCTGCAAGCGCAGCGTATGCACGAAGTGATACGCCAGCACGCTGATGAACAAGTGTCCCTCGACGCGTCGATCGACTCGATGGAATACGGGACGCAGCCCCAGGTCGGTCTTCAATGATCGGAACACCGACTCCAACTCGGTGAGCATGATGTAGGTGCGCCACAGCGTGGCGTTGTCCTGCTCGATCAGGGTCGTGCGCAGGCAGTACACGCCCGGATAAGCAGCCGCGCTGCCGGGCTTGATGCGTTTGACCCAGGTGATGGCGGTGACGCGCTGGCCCTCGGGGTCGGTGGCCACCGTGATCTCGTAGTGCTGCGCGGCGCGCGCGAAGCGCTGCTTGGCGCGGCCCAGGCGCTGCATGATGGTGGCCACGTCCTGGGTGCCGCGCGGCTTGCCCAGACCGGCCTGCAACTTGGCCAGCGCCGCCTCCAGGCCGCTGGCCTTGGCCGCGTCGATGGCGCGATCCTTCTCTTCCCGCGTGGGCGAGTGGCAGTACAGCAGCACGTGGCCCTGCGCATCGAGCACGCGCTGCAGCTTGATCGTCACGTCGCCGGCCGATTGCACCTCGGTGGCCAGCGCCGGATCGAACTGGCGCTCGCGCAGCTTGGAGACGACCACGTAGTGGTAGTGCTGCTCGCGCAGCCAGGTCAGATTCGCCTCGGTGGCGATGCCCGCATCCATCACCACCGTCGCGCCCGGGGCTGCGTCCAGGCCTGTGAGCATGCCCTTGAGCGTGGTGGGCTCGCTGGCGTTGCCGGCGAAGAACTGCACCCGCCGCACGAAGCCGCTGGCGTCCAGCGCCATCGCCAATGTCACCAGCGGGCAGTCGCTGCGGCATTCCTTGCTGTGACCGCGTTTGGCCTTGCTCACCCCGGCGGCCACGCCTTCGAAATAGGTATTGGTCAAGTCGTACAGGGTGATGGTCTGGCCCAGGCCGAACAGCGAGCGAGCCTGGCCGAACAGGTGCTCTTGCAAGGCCTCGCGGTGCTTGTACAGCGCGTCCGATGCGCGGTACAGACGGTTCAAGTCCATCGCCTCGAAGTCGAAGTCAATGAGTTCGCCCAGAGCCGAGGTGTCCTTCAACCAGGCGTGCGTGGCAAGCTCGCTGCACGGCTGGGCCATGCGCGCGACGATGTTGCCAACAGCGGCGGCGATCTGCGGGCGGTTCAGGCCCAACTCGCTGAGCTTGCCCTCCAAGCCGCATTGGCGCATCGCCGACAGCGCCGCGTGCTCCACGCCCACGCTGCGCGGGTCGACCAGATCAAGCGAGTCGAGATCGACCTCTTGGTAGCGGGCAACCTCGCCGGCTTCACTGGTCGGGCTTCTGGTCGGGCTCCTGAGTGGACTGGGCGGTTTGGCAGCAGGCTTGACAGACGCGGGATCTGCGGGCACTACGGGCGCTACAGGCGCCGTGGGCACTGCGGGCGCCGCACCCAGGCTTGGCACTGCAGGCCTGCGCGCAATGATTTGGGCTGCAAAGCGTTGCGCGAAGACCTGCACCTCCTCGGGCTGGGGCGCATCCAGCATCGAACGCTGCCCGTGAACCAATTCGTCGATGCGCTGGGCCAGTGCCGGCCAATGCGCCTGGGGCAGATCAAAGTGGCTGCCCAGGTTGAGCAAGGTGGTCTGCTTGATGGTGTTGCCCACTCGGGCGCTGTGCACCAGGCGGTGGGTGACATAGGGCTCGCCCGAGACGCGATTGCGGGTCTGGGTGCGACGAATGAACATGCCGGTGATGTTGCACGAAAAATCTAGCGCGCAATCGCATCGATCAAACTATTATGGCACTACATTTCGCCGCCGAAACGAAACCCAATGCTGACAAGGGCTTACGGTCGGCGAAGACTGAAAGCCGGCAGGAAATTGACAAAGTCGGGTTAACCCGGAGCGGGCGCGCAGGTCGATGGGCGCGTATTGAGGCCTAGCGTTCGAGCATGCCACAAGACCGACGGGGCCACGTGAGGGAGGTGTGGGTGCCTAACGTTCGAGTTGAGGTGGGACCGCGGCAAGGCGCCAAGCCCGCCGGAAGGATGATAAACGTCACGTGGAGCCAGGCTTGGCGCCTTGCCGTTGGGCCTCGGTTCGAACGGGGGCATCGCACTCGTGCGCGCTTCAAGACCGAGATTCGCCGTACTCCGGGTCGCGATACTGGCTTCTGACGACAAGAATCCGAATCTCTTTCCCATCCTCTCGATGGATCACGGAATGAGGGAAGTCTTGCAGTATGTGAACTCGCCTCACTTCGTCCACTGGCGTCCCGAGGCCTGGGAACTCAACCAGCAAATTCACTACTCGATGGAATTCGTCAAGAAACCGACCCGCAAGCTTTGCGCCACCTTCCAGTCGGTAGAAGCGCGCTGCTTCGAGGAGATCAAGCTCAACTCCGCGATGCAGGCTGTACGTCACGCCACGGCAGCCCGGATACGAGCAAGGGCTTCGGGACCTGGCACAAGCACAGACGGGTCTGCGTCAGCTTCGGCATCGCGTTGCGCGGCTAGAGCGTTCCACTTCGCGTCTCTTGCTCTGTCAGAGTCCAGGCTGGTTATCACCTGACTCAGCAACTTGGCTCGGTCTGACGAGTTGAGTTGGAGAACCTGCTGGGCAAGGACTTCAACGGGTACGGACATGGGGATTCTCCGGTTGCGACGCCCTAGCTTGCCACAAGTCTGCGCTCGATCGGGCGAGTAGGTGGTTGTTGCGATGCCCAACATTGTCCTCGGCGTCACCAAGGCGCGGGGTGCTTGGGTCGTGACCGCGGCCATGCACGCTGTACGCGTGGCGAGACACCGCATCCGTACGGGCCTCGCGGCGCCGACCCCCATTCAACGAAGCAGCAGCCGCTTCCCGCCCGGCCCGTCGGCCACGACTTCGCCGATCTCGGCCGCCGCATCGAAGCCGTGGCGGCGGAACACCGCCAGCACGTCGCTGACCGCATGGGCGTCGCAAGATACGAGCAACCCGCCGCTCGTCTGCGGGTCGGTCAGCAGCGCCTGGTCGACGGCGGAGAAGCCGTCGGGCAGATGAACCTCGCCGCCGTAGCCGGCCCAGTTGCGTCCGGACGCGCCGGTCACCATGCCGAGCTCGGCCAGTTCTCGTACCTGCGGCAGCAGCGGCACGCGCGCCCAGTCGATGGCGACGGTGGCCCGGGCGCCGCGGGCCAGCTCCAGCGCATGGCCCGCCAGGCCGAAGCCCGTCACGTCGGTCAGCGCGTGCACGCCGGCCATCGCGGCCAGGTCCGGCCCGGGCGTGTTCAGTTGCGTCGTCGTGGCGATCATCTGCCGGTACCCATCGGCCGAGAGCGACTCCTTCTTCAGCGCCGCCGACAGGATGCCCACGCCCAGCGGCTTGCCCAGCACGAGCCGGTCGCCCGGCCGCGCGTCGGCGTTGCGCTTGACTCGTTTCGGGTGCACGACGCCCAGCGCAACCAGCCCGTAGATCGGCTCGACCGAGTCGATCGTGTGGCCGCCGGCGATCGGAATGCCCGCCGCCCGGCAAACCGATTCGCCGCCTTCCAGGATCTTGCCGATCACGTCGGTGGAGAGCACGCTGATCGGCATGCCGACCAGCGCCAGCGCCATGATCGGCTTGCCGCCCATCGCGTAGACGTCGCTGATCGCGTTGGTGGCGGCGATGCGGCCGAAGTCGAACGGGTCGTCGACGATCGGCATGAAGAAGTCGGTGGTGGCGATCAGCGCGATCTCGTCGGTCAGCTGGTAGACCGCAGCGTCGTCGGCGGTTTCGATGCCGACCAGCAGCTCCGGCGGCATCGGCATGCGGGCCGTGTTCTTCAGGATTTCGCTCAGGATGCCCGGCGCGATCTTGCAGCCGCAGCCGCCGCCGTGCGACAGCGAGGTCAGGCGGGGCGAGTGAAGGGCGGTCGGGGAGCCGGTCATCGGGTCTTCTCCAGCAAGTCGTTCAGCAGAGCCAGCAGTGTCGCGCGCTCGCGCTTCGGTTCGAACAGCGGCGCCCGTGCGGCACATTGCCGGCACAGTTCATCCAGTATCGCCGGCCGGTCGCGGCAACGTTCGACCAGGGTTGCAAGCCCCTCGGCGTCGCCCGGCTCGATGTAGCCGGCGTAGTCGGGCCCCAGCATGCCGACGTTGCCGGAAATGCGGGTTGCGAGCACCGGCGTGCCGCTGCGGACTGCTTCCATCACGACATGGGCGCCGCCTTCGATGCGGCTCGTGTGCACCAGAGCGTGGGCGCTCTGGATGCGGCCGCGCGCGGTGTCGTGCGGCAAGCCGCCGAGCCAGCGGTACTGCGGGCAGCTTTGCTGAAGCGCGCGCGCTTCGTCGCCGAGCGCGGGATCGATGGCGTCGCCGATGTGGTCGAGCAGGATGTCCTGCCGGTGCGCCAGCCGGCGGGCCGCCTCGAAGTAGGTCTGCGGCGCCTTTTCTTCCCGCAAGTGGCCGACCATCACGCAACGAAGGTGCTGCGCCGTCTTCACCGGCGGCATGCGGGCGGTGGTCGACTGAAAACACACGATCGCCTTGGCGCGGTGCTGCAGCGGCAGGTCGTCGATGGCGCGCTCGTGCAGCCCGATCAAGCGGTCGGCGAGTTCGAGCGAGCGTTGGGCTTTCGCATCGACATGGATGTCGCGATAGAGGTCGGTGCCGGTCAGCACCAGCGCCAGCGGGTGCCCGGGCCTGTCGGATGCCCAGCGCTGGATCGAGTCGGCGGACCGGCTCGCGTGCAGCGCCACCAGCACGTCGGCCGGCTCGCCCTGCCACCGGGTGAGCAACTCCACTCGATAATGGGAGCGCAGCATCTGCGACCATCGCTTCGCGGTCTGCCAGTTGCCGTTGTTGGCGCTTGCCACTGCCGGTGTCACGATGCAGACCAAGGGACGAGACATGGGCTCCGTTATACCGGCGCACGCTTCGAAAGCGGAGAGCGAATCTCCTCTTGCCGGCGACATCCGGCGTGCCGGCCCGCAGGCGCTGGCCGCGGCATTGCAGTCCGGGCGCGCCCGCTTGCTGGCCTTGTTCGACGGTTTCGAACGTGCGCTCGGTGCGGACGGCCTGCGCATCGAATTCGATCCGGTGCTGAACCTGCCGCTGTGGGAGCTGGGCCACATCGGCTGGTTCGAGGAATACTGGTTGTCGCGCAACCCCGGCCGGCGGCTCGGCACGGCTTGTGATGCCGGCGTCGCGCGCGCGGCTTCCGTGCTGGCGGGCGCCGACGGGCTCTACGACTCGTCGAAGGTGCCGCACGCACGGCGCTGGCTGCTGCCCTTGCCGAACGCGGTGGCAACGCGCAGCTATCTGTCCGAGGTCCGCGAGTCGACGCTGGCGCTGTTGCGCCAGAGCGCGGGCAGCAACGACGATCTCTACTTCTTTCGCCTCGTGCTGCTGCACGAGGACATGCATCGCGAGGCCTGGCACTTCATGGCGCAGCATCTCGGCGTCGACCTGGGGCCGGCGATGACGGGCCGGGCGCCGAAGCCGGCGCAGGCGCACGGCGAGTGGTGCGTGCCCGCGGGCAGGCACCGGCTCGGCGTCGGCGGCGCCGGCTTTGCTTTCGACAACGAGCTGCGCGCCCACCCTGTCCAGGTGGCTGATTTCTCGATCGACCGGGCGCCGCTGTCGTGGCGCCGCTTCCTGCCCTTCATCGAATCCGGTGGGTACGCGTCGCGACCGGTGTGGACTGCGGCCGGGTGGGCGTGGCGCGCAAGCCGGGGCCGCAAGCATCCGCAGCACCTGCGGCCCAGCGGCGACGGGTGGCAGCAGCAGCGCTTCGGCGAGTGGGTGGCCCTGGATGGGGACGCACCCGCGCTGCACCTCAGCGCCTATGAGGCCGAAGCCTGGTGCCGCTGGTCCGGGCGCCGCCTGCCGACCGAGGCCGAGTGGGAGCGTGCCGCGCTGCTGGCGGTCGAGCGCGGCGAGGCGTTCGAATGGGGCCAGGTCTGGGAGTGGACGGCCAGTCCGTTCATGCCGTACACCGGCTTCGTGGCGCACCCCTATCGCGACTACTCGCAGCCCTGGTTCGATGGCCGTCCGGTGCTGCGTGGCGGATCGTTCGCGACCACGCCCCACATGAAGCACCCCCGCTACCGCAACTTTTTCAGCGCGGACCGCAACGATGTCTTCGCTGGCTTTCGGTCCTGCGCGCTCGCGCAGGACCGGTCGCCCGGACCGGACTCGCCGCCGTGAAGATCGATCTGCAGGCCGTGTTTGCGCGCCACCCGGCCGCCGCGCGCAGCACGACGGCGCTGAGCGGCGTCACCTTGAGCGTGCGCGCGGGCGAGCAGCTCGCGGTGATCGGGCCTTCCGGAGCCGGCAAGACGACCTTGCTGCAGGTGGCGGCCGCGGCGCTGAAGCCCTTGCGCGGCAGCGTGGCATTCGACGGCGTCGACCCGTGGTCGCTCAGCGTGCGTGCGCTGCAGCGCCAGCGGGGCCGCCTGTTCATGGCGCCGCAAACACCGCCGCTGCCGCCGCGCCAGCGGGTCGTCAGCGCGGTGCTGGCCGGGCGGCTGCCGGCGTGGAGCCTGGCGACGAGCCTGCGCTCGCTGTTCTACCCGGTGGACATCGCCGGCGCGGATGCCGCACTGGCCCGTTTCGACCTCGCCGACAAGCTGTTCGCCCGCGTCGACCGGCTGTCCGGCGGCGAACGGCAGCGGGTCGGCCTGGCGCGCGCGCTGCTCGCCCCGGCCACGCTGTGGTTGATCGACGAACCGCTGTCGGCACTCGACCCGACGCGCTCGGCGCAGGCGGTCGCCACGCTCGTCGACGTGGCGCGCGAACGCGGCATCACGCTGCTGGCGACGATGCACCAGGTCGACACGGCGCTCGCGCATTTCGGCCGCATCGTCGGCTTGCGTGACGGCACGGTGGCCTTCGATCTGCCGACGCCGCAGGTCAGCCGCGACCATCTGCTGCGGCTCTACGCCCAGCACGAGGACGAGCTCGACGGCGCACCGGGCGATGCTGCGCCGCCGGCGCCGATGCCGCCCCGGCCCGCCGAGATGCACTGCCGATGAGAGCGGCGCTGCCTCGCCGTGACCCGGCCTGGCTCGGCCGGCTGTTCTGGACCGGCGCGGCGCTGGCGCTGCTGTGGCCGATGCTGGTGGCGACCGAGTTCCGGCCCTGGGTTCTGTTCAGCGACCAGAGCCGGGGGCCGACGCTTCGTTTCCTGTCGGCGTTCGTGCCGCCGGCCGCCGGCGCCGACTTTCTGTGGCTCGTCGCCCGCGAGACCTGGCGTACCGTGGCGATAGCAACGGCCGGCATCACGCTGGCGCTGCTGATCGCCATCCCCGCCACGCTGTCGTCGACCCGCGTGCTGTCGGTCTCGGCCTTGTCGGGCCGCATGGCGCCGCTGGCGGCCGTGCTGCGCCAGGGCGTGCGCTGGCTGCTGGTGTTGTTGCGCAGCATCCCGGAGCTGGTCTGGGCGCTGGTGTTCGTGCGTGTCGTCGGCCTCGGGCCTACGGCCGGTGTGCTGGCGATCGCGCTCACCTACGGCGGCATGCTCGGCAAGGTCTACGGCGACATCCTGGAGAGCAGCGACGAGCACGCGACGCGTTGCCTGCTGGCCAACGGCGGCGGCCGGCTGCAGGCATTCGCCTACGGCCTGCTGCCGGAGAACGCGGCCGAGCTGACGTCGTACACCGTCTACCGCTGGGAATGTGCGATCCGATCGTCGGTCGTGCTCGGCTTCGTCGGCGCCGGCGGCCTCGGGCAGCAGCTCGACAACTCGACGAAGATGTTCGCGGGGGACGAGGTCGCGACGATGCTGCTGGTGTTCGTCGTGCTGGTCGCGCTGGCCGACCGCACCAGCGCGTGGCTGAGGCGGGCGCTGTCATGAAGCCGGCGCGCAGCGCGCCCGCGGCCAACCAGACCTATCGGCTTGCGCCACCGTTGTTCGATGCGCGCTGCAAGGCCTGCTGGTTCGGCGTCGGGCTGCTGGCACTGGTGGTCGCCAGCTTCTGGAGCCTGGACCTGCAATGGCGCGCGTTCCTGTCGCCGGATGCGGGCCGCAGCATGGCGCGCTTCGTCGGCGAATTCTTTCCGCCCGACCTGTCCGCCGGGTTCGTCCGCAAGGTGGTTGCGGGCGCGATCGAAACGCTCGCGATGTCGGCGCTCGGAACCTTGCTGGCGGCGGGTTTCGGCTTGCTGCTGGCGCTGCCCGCCAGCCGCACCCACGATGGCGACCGCGCATGGGCGCGCGCGCCGACGCGGCTGCTGCTGAACGCACTGCGTGCCGTGCCCGAACTGGTATGGGCCGCGCTGCTGCTCATTTCGGCCGGACTCGGCCCGTTTGCCGGCACCTTGGCCCTGGCGCTGCACACCACCGGCGTGCTCGGGCGGCTGTTCGCCGAAGCGATCGAGAACGCCGCGCCGGGGCCGGCCGCTGCGTTGCGAACCCAAGGCGTCGATGCGCTTCGTGTGCTGCTCTACGCGACCTTGCCGCAAGTGCTGCCGCAGCTCATCTCTTACGCCTTGTACCGCTGGGAGAACAACATTCGCGCCGCCGCGATCCTCGGCGTCGTCGGCGCCGGTGGCCTCGGGCAATTGCTGTCGTTCCACATGGGCCTGTTCCAGATGGGCAAGACGGCGACGGTGCTCTGCGCCATGCTGTTGCTGGTCGCGGCGGTCGACGCCTTGAGCTACGCCATCAGGCGGCTGCTCGCGCGCTAAGATCGGAACGGATTGCCGCGGGTTCGGGAGTGGCCGACATTCGCCGGCGGGACTTGAAGCGCCCTGGGATGCGGCGTTTCATCGGCGAGTGGGCGGCACGTCGACCGGCAACCCCGAGACTTGTTCAGCGTTGCCTTCGGGGTGCGTCCGCAGCAGCCCAAGCGCATTGACTTGGAAGGCGACTTCGTCAAAGCCGCGAACGTGAAGCGACTGAATGCCACAGGCTCGTGCAGCTTCGACCTTGGCAAGCGCGTCGTCGAAGAAGAGTACTTGATCGGAATGGACACCGCATTCGAGGATCGCGCGTCGAAAACACGCCGAACTCCTCGAGAAAAGGCCTTGGGTGTGCAGTCAAGACCCAACTCTCGGACAAGTGAATCGGCAAAGTCGCCTGGGGCAGATGCGCCCAGCTCAAAGCTTCGGAACGAGGGAGACGCGAGCAGCTTGGCTTTGAGGTCTTCCGCTTCGATGGGTACTGGGAGCAGGGCGTTGAGTCGCTCGAAGCCAATGTTGCGGACGAGGACGCCGCCAAGGTCAAAGAGCAGGCATGAGATGGAGGGCATACGATGCCTAACGTTCGAGTTGAGGCGGGACCAACGGCAAGATGCCAGGCCCTGGCCGGCGAAAATGCACCGCGTACCACCGGCCCCGGGGCCGGGTGGGTTGCCGTTGGGCCTCGCCTCGACCGAGGGGTTAGACCTCTTCACTTGAGTACAAACTCAAGCCTGAGTGGAAAACTCATACGGCACGGCACGCCTTCACAAGACGCTGGCTTATATTTTGTGAGCATCGCGATGGATGCAACGACGCTCAGCAACTGACCGTTCGGTGACTTGTAGGCGTTGACCGTGGTGGCGTTTCCGTCTGCATCAACGATGACCTCAATATCCAAAGTGCCCGCTATTTGCTTTTGTGCCAGCCTGCCATAGGCTCGCAACACTGCATCGAGCAAAGGTTCCAGCCCATCCCGTGGAAATGGAGGTTCATCATCTTCCCGCATACCCACATATTGGTCTCGAAGGCGCTGCCTTTCGGCCGCAGGGAGTTGGTCATAGCTTCGATTGATTGAAGTCTTGCTGAGCGCTTCGGCGAAGTCGTTGTTCGTAAAGGGTCGATGCTCTGGGCGCAGGGAGTAGCGTGCGGCCGGATCAGACTGCGCGTTGGCAATTGTGATCGCGCCGAAAAGAGATATGCAGGCGATTGCGTAGTGGATGTGCATGATGCGTGCCAAGAGGTCTTACCTCTACATGGACCACCTTGGTCTTGATGATCCACCTGCCGGTTGGCGAAAATGTATCGCGTACCGTCGATCGGGCCAAGGTGGCCTGCCGTGGCGCGTCCGGTTGAACGGGTGGTTAGGCGTCGTTGGGGTTCTGAGCGCCTACTTCGTCCGAGAACCGCCGAAGGCTGGGCGCCGACGGTGACGGCGAACAACAAGGACATAGATGCCGTCCT
>Ga0307513_10009878_pt1 | contig 12042 bp, 9 predicted proteins | sample 15_EM_MG_FD_202174 | JGI IMG/M metagenome (GOLD analysis project Ga0307513, IMG submission 202174) | Populus trichocarpa ectomycorrhiza microbial communities from riparian zone in the Pacific Northwest, United States - 15_EM | ecosystem: Host-associated > Plants > Roots > Unclassified | place... | reverse complement strand
GATGGCTTCGGCTGTGGGGCCATAGCCGGGCCAGTGGCTGCTTTTGGACCACTGGTCTGTGGTTGGTGCAACCTATTCAGGTTCCTACCATTATAGCAGTCCAGCTCATGTATGTCGTCAATTCGCATGGAAGACCCACCGACGATCTTTCGGATGGTGACTGTACTCTTCGCGGTCATAGTCCGTGAAGGGTGGGATTGTATATTGGCAGTGGATCGTATGCTCCCACCCAGTGGGGTATGGGTATGTACCAGAGTTATCGACGGAGAATAAGGAGTCGTGGCCACGCATAGATGTGTTTTGGGGCGAAGGCAAGGTCCTTTGGATGGGCGTAAGAGCAGCTGACTTATTATATGCAGAAGTCAGATGCGAAGGTACGGGGCCCCACTTTTGCGCCACCAACTTGGGACCTCCACACTTTAGCCTTTTCCCCCAGGTTGTTCCCTTCTTCGCCCTTCTTCGCGTCACTGACGGGGTGATCAGGTATTGGAATATTACAGGCAGCACTCTTCATGGGGTGGAGGTGATAAAGCTTTCTAGACAGCAGAAACAGGTTATGGAAGCAAGGTGCTAGTAAAATTGACAGATACATGTGTGTGGCTTCAAGGTTTCACTTCCAGGGCTCTTTCGCCGGCTAGGAGAATGCATTATTTTGATGGAAGTGCACCTACAGAGCTGCGAGGCTCGGGCTGGGCCGAGGATGGAGGTGGTACAGCTTTAAGGTTCCATTCACCAGAGGTCTCCCGTGGTGCTCCCATGCTGAACAATGACGACTAAGGAGGCCGAAGTTTAACCTGGGTGGACCGGGAAGGCAGAAACGCGTCACACAATCTGAAGGCAACCTTAGCTCCTTCTATACCATAAGGATGCCATTGAGAGCCTCCTCGTGCTTCGCTAGGCTCGTTCACGTCCCCGTTGATGGGGTGCACAGGATGCATAGAAACTGGCGCCTCTCACCGATAATGTCACCAACAACGAGTTTCGCATTAGGCCATGAGATGCATCTGATTTGGTTATCTCCGGTTGCCCTTGTCCGCCAAAAACCGGTATGGGGCAATACCGGACCCAAAACTCAGCGCTTCAGGTTATAGAATTTTTACTTTGAATTATACTTGCACTGGCAAATAAGTACCGTCTCGGTTAGAGTGATGGACAATCTTCGGCTTCGGAAAAGAGGTCCATCTCGCGGTTTGGCATACGCACAAGAAGTTGGCGGATCAGAGCGGATCAAGGGCCAAGGGAGACTAGAATGACAGTCGTAATGGCAATTTGTGTCGGCGGAAGAGTGTGACGCGGATTAAGAACAGCGCTCGCCACAGCGCCGGTGTTACGATGTAGCCACTAGTCCCCGTCGCTCGCGGGTTCACGGTCACCTCGGACGACGTTGCCCGCGCTCCAGCTCCAGGTTCCTCATAGGTCTATCCTGTGCATCCTTTGAGGACGTCCGTTCCTGTTTCTACTTACACCACCCTCCCTTTCTTCTCGCGCCGGACGCATCGATTTTGGTTCTCGTTTTGACCCCCACCGAGCCTCACCTGTCGTGCATCAAAACTTCGTAAATCTCAGATTGTATACCAATGACGTCTCTACGTGTGCGTGGGCGTTATTAGAGCGCAGCCTCCCTCGTACCCGTTACTGACGACAAGGCCGGCGCGTGCACAGAATGAGATCGAGACGTGGGCCCAGGCTCTCAAGGCATACGACGAGGATGACTACGCTAAAGCCCTAGATTTATTTGGAGTGCGTGTGCCGAACCACCGGGTCTTCCAGTCGTCAGAGAACGGTCTAGACCCCTGGTCGCTGATTGAGATCCCACTGGTTCACACAGCGTATAGCCGAGTCCGGTAAAATACAAACGAACATCGGCATCATATATGCTACCATCGGTGAGCACGATGCTGCGGTACGTCGTCGTCCACAAGTCGCCCAATCCTCCCCGTTTATTCTATGCTCATCTCCGACCACAGATCGACCATTTCACGAAAGCTACACAACTAGACCCGTGGCTCGGCATCGCGTGAGTCCTTCATCTTCTCCTACGGTCCCGAGCTCGCTTTTTTTCTCGCACCCGTTGTTAAGGCGAGGATGGCCGAGAAGAGCGAGGATCGAGTATGACGTATTTCGGGACTCTGTGGAGGCGCAGACATGTCCACTCTCAGTTCATCACATCACACGTCCCATACACCCTGCGGCACCATCAAACATTACTGAAATATACCTAGGTACTTCCAATGTGGTGTCTCCAATTTTCTACTCGGACTCTATGAAGCAGCTTTGAAGAATTTTGAAGAGGCCGCCGTGACCCTCAGAGATAACACATTCATGTGTGTTTCCCGCTTCGACAGAGGACCAAGAAGAACTAACTTGCTTTTGGGACAGTGACTATGCGCAACTCGGCCTGATCTACCGTCTCGAGCTCGCTGAAGTGCTGTTTAATCGGGGGTTATGCCTCGTCTACCTTGAAGCCGGGGAAGAAGGGATCCAGACTATGCAAGAAGCCATCAAGTACAAGGCAACAGCGGAACACGATGTCATTGAGGAAGCGATCCGAGATGGAGCAGAGGGCTATACGGTATTCAGCATCGTTAGTATTTCCGCATACGGATGCACTCCTAATAGTAGCAACTAACTGTGAAGCTTTCTAGAATGTCGGTATTCTTTACAAGCCCCCCGCGCAGAAGGTCGCAAATACCGCACCAAAAGACTATCTCGGCAAAACCATCATGGTCGTCGGAGACTCTGCCCAGGAGGCATATACAGAATTCTCGCGAGCTGCAGCAGAACGTAGGGCGAAGGGCGGGGAATCCGCTCCCAGGGGTGCCAAAAAGGCTCAGCGCCCACCCACCAACATGGATGGCACCCCACCAGGTCTAAAAGTCAATGGTGCCTCTGTCACGGCGACAGGGCCTAGACAGGGTGACGCACCGACACGATATAATACCATCCGCGTTGGAACCGCAGAGAGCGGTGCAGCTCTCTCTCGTGCTGGAACTCTCGCACCTGGTCCGTCGCGGGGACTGACCATCTCCCGAGCTTCCTCTTCAGTCTTTCCGCCTCGAACGGGTAGTGTATCTCCCGCTCGTGATCCTGCCCAAATGGACACTGGATACGACGATATACTCGGCGATTATGGAGATCCGGAGGAAAGTGGCTTTCCACGACGGAAACCTACTATGGGTGGGGCTGGGACCGGACCATCGAGGGGCCTGAGCACAAAATCTCCGCCGCGTGCGTTCTCGCCTGGCGTAGGCGGTGCTTCACGAGGCGTTCAACGCCAGAGGACGATGGCGAGCTCGTACGCGAGGAGCATTAGAGTGATGAGTATGTACGACGAGGACGGCGAGATGCCGTTGAGGCTCATCAAGGTTAAGGTTCGTCGCGCTTCGAGCCTGGGCAACGTCCTCCTATCCACTAACCAGCACCCCATTTTGCGCAGTTGCATTGCAAAGGAAACGTCCGAGGGATGGCAATGCCTCCTGATGTCCCCATGGAGGAGTTTTTTGATCTGGTGGCCACAAAGTTTGGCATGACCGTGGGGGATCTGAACATGAAGTTCGCGGACGAGGATGGGACAAAAGTCAGTCTTTTGGACGATAGCGATTACGAGCTTGCGCTGGCTACTGCCCGGGAGAACGCCAAGGGCAAGCTGGAAGGGAAGCTTACAATTTGGATAGAGTAATATTTTTTCTCTTGGTTGTCTCTCTTTTAAAGGTTCACTTGGCGTCATGGACTTGTCTTCGTTCGACTGCGACCCAGCTTAGACCGGTCGCAGAATCCTGGATCGACTCATTTGTAATGCTCCCTATGCTCGTCTACGTATTTTACTGGTTTCTTGTAGGAGATGCATCTGCACTCTCGTCATTCATGGTGGTTCATATCTGCTACGACATATCTGCCACGGCATATCCACTACGAACAAATGTCGTAAAACATATATGCGACAAGGACACGCTACATATTGCTTCAGTGTCTCACCCGCATTGCGTGCACAAAAAAAAGAGCAGAATAATGTACTTCAAACAAAAACAACATACTAGATCTACGCGGCATAACACACAGAGCATGGGTATACGCTTATATACGGCGCACTCACGCCACCTACTTCCCAGAGACAAAAGAAAACGCACGTGATCAAGAAGTGGGTACAGACGAATCCAAAATCTACTCGACCCAGACCGTCAGTTTCCCATCGGGCTTGCCCTTGGCGCTCTCTCGCGCAGTCTCGATCGCAAGGTCGTAATCGCTCTCGTCGCGGAGCGACACCTTTGCACCGTCCTCGTCCGCAAACTTCATCGAGATCTCGTCGGGCTTGCGCCCAAACTTTTCCGCGACGCGCGAGAAGAACTCTTCAAATGGCACGTCGGGCGTCATGGCCATTCCGCGCACCTCGCTGCTGTAGAAGATCTGTTCACCGCCGCCGCACATGCGACTGTCAGCGACTCGAACCCGACAAGGGCGGAAGGGGGTGGGGACTCACTTTGACTTTAATCTTCACAAGCTCAAATCCAGCGTCATCAAAGTCGCTCCCATACTCCTCCTCTTCGTCGCCAAATTGACTCTGCGCGCCGCGCATACTCCGCGCGTATGTGTTCCGTCTCGTCACTCTGCGTCTCAACGGCATTCCCATCTGGCTGCCTCCTCCTCCATATGCGCTCGGGGGCGTGCGCGTGCTCGTCATGCGGCTGGGGGGGCCCGGCTGGGTCTTCTGCGCCCACGCCGCCACGCGCCTCGCGTCTTCGGGGACGGGCGGCTCCTCCCCTGCGCCATACGTGTCGAGGTAGTCGTCGTAGAACTCGGTGAGCCGACTGGGGTTGGCCGCCATTCGGCCCTCGTTGGAGGGTGGTTTCGAGGGCGGTGTGCCCGCGCGTGCGGGTCCGAATCCTGGACCGGGACTTGGTCCAGGTCCAGGTCCAGGAGAGCCGTTCGGTCGTCTTACGGACAGCCCGCGCATGGGACCCTTCGTCCCAGGCGGCGGCATGGCTCCGATCGTCCTACCCCGCGCGAGTCCGGGGCTCTTGCTCTCGTCCGGGCTCCCCACTGGATTGCCAACTGCGCCTTTGGCCAGGTTGAGCGTCGTATTCGCCCGAGCGAGGTTCGCCCCGGCTGGGGGAGAGGCAGGTAAGGACTTGGGCAGCAGCGGTGGGGGCCCGTCGACATTTGTGGGCGGCCGTTCGATTGGAGCACCTGTGGGCGTAAACCCTTGCTGCATGCGCGTTACGCCTGTGAAGGTCGTGTATGCGTCGTTGGGATTGTCGACGGCCACAAGCTTCGCGCGTCCGAGGTAGTCTTTCGGCTTTGCATTCTTAATCTTGTTCTCCGGAGGACGGTAGAGGATCCCAACGGGCTGCACAAGTGCGACCGAGTGAGATGGTGAGAGGAAAGGCAGGTGATGGGTCGGAACTCACAATACTGAATACAGTATACCCTTCACCACCATCTGTAATTGCCTCATCAATGACATTGTGTTCCTCAGTGGCCTTTTCCTTCTGTGCCTCGCGCATGTCTTGCACACCCTCCTCAGGGTTACCCAGATAAACGAGGCATAGACCTTTGTTGAATAGCACCTCAGCCGAGTATAGACGGAACTTCAACCCTAGTTGTTCGTAGTTGATGGCTTGGTTGCCGCGGAGGTACAGGAGGGCATCTTCGAAGTCCTTGAAAGAGAGCTCGTATCGACCCAGGAGAAAATTGGACACTCCGCATTGAAAGTAGCTACAAGGTAAGATCAGTGTCGGAATGACGGCTTATCGGCCACGTGAACAAGTATAGTGCAGGGCCGCAGGTTCCGGCCCTTTGCGATACAAGGGAGCAGCTACGGCCATATGGCTGCTAGGTAAAGGACCCTGACGACGAGATCGCCTTCGATACCGGTTCGATATGAAGTGGACGGAGCGTGACAGTGAGACTATGGATACGACGTACGCGACTGCGAGATATTGATCAAGCTGTGTTGCTGCGATGAATTGTTCAACCTGAATGACCCGTGTCAGTGTTGCTACACGTATTCACACACGTATGCGCGATTATAGAATGAAGCAGAAATGCTGTGGTAAGGAATTGAGTTGCAAAAATAGGAATACTTACAGCAGCCTCATGTTCACCGAGTGTGGCATAAATGAGACCCATATTAGTCAAGATCTTGCTCGATTCTGCGATTCGCTATTGATCAAACGGGGCTGTCAATTGGACTGTGCAAGCACAAGCGAGGAGTGGGGGGGGAGACGTACACCGAAAAGATCGAGAGCTTTTTCAAAGTCTTCTTCTTCGTAGGCCTTGAGAGCGGCCACCCATGTTTCAAGTTCGGCCTGGATGATGGGATTAACGGTTCGGATTGAGCTGCTTCACTCGCGACTCGTGGGGGACGTACGCGGAGAGACATGATTGCTAATTATTTAGAATACAGGGGCTTATTTGTGTGTGATAGGCGTTGCGAGTCGTTATTTCGTGAGGCGAGAGGGAGCGTGCCAGACGCTTTGGGCTGAGGCCGATGACGGTGGCGGCGCTTAAGGAGGGCGGGTAGTGAAGAGAATTACCGCACGAGTTGAGGTAGCTGAGACGCGCAAGGTCAAAGAGCCAAAGGACTGCAGGTGCCCGGGAGAGGCAGAAACCAAAAGAGGACGACACTTTATTTGCGGCTGGGTTGCGTCTCTCTCCGCCCCGCTGCATATTAGCCACAGCCTCACCGTGCGGTATTTTTGGTAACCATTTCCAGTCTAATATTTCATTTTTACTCTATCTTTAGAACAATGTCCAGTACGAGAACCGATTCCTCGAAATGTCCCGTCGACCACTCGTCCGACTCTGCCAAGGTCTGGACTGGCCTCGCTCCTAAACCGGACCCGTTGTTGCCACCCTCTTCATCCTCACAGCCCGCAGCAACTCCTTCCTCCCACGCAAATACAACACGCTTTGCTTATCTTTCAACTGAGCGTGAAACGTCCTCCATCCCCCGCACAGCAAACGAAAAATGGGTGTATCCCTCTGAGGCACAGTTCTATGCGGCTATGCTGCGGAAACACGCCGCCCCGGGCTCTTCTGACGGCGCGTCCCACGGCGAGGCATCAACCGCCTCAAACGCTCAGTCTCTGCCCTCGCCTTCGGGCCCAGAAGCAGCGGCAACAGCAGCGGAATGCCCGGTCCCCCACGCGCACCCGCCAGTCGCGGTGAAAAGGCCCAACCCATTCGACATGAAGGTGGTCGTGCCCATCCATAACGCCGTCAACGAACGCACTTGGATCGAGATCCTCAAGTGGGAAGACTACGCGCCCCGATCGCAGAACGTCGCAGATCCGGTGACGTGTCCAGCTGGCTTGAAGCTCATGAGCTTCAAGGGCGATGCAAGTAAATTAACGCCGAGGGCGCGGTTGCGCAGTCTACTAGGGTGCGCTACACTCACCACCCCTCTCTCCTTTCCTTCCGTCACTTTGATTCTTTTATTAATAAATAAAATGACCCCCGAACAGGTACCAAGCACCCTTTGATCGGCATGACTGGATAATCGAGCGTTGCGGTCGACGGATACACTACGTCATCGACTATTACACGGGCCGGAACAACGGCGGTGGGCCTTTTGCGTTCCACATTGATGCCCGCCCTGCACTGGACAGCTGGGAGGGCGTACGGATGCGCGTTACACGGTTCTTTAGTACGCTATGGAGGAATACTACCACTCCCTCAAGAAGTGCGATGCCCTCTACAGAATCTGTATCCGGGACGACAAGCGCAAAAAGCTAGAAGGTACCCCAAAATGTGATGCTAGATCGTCCTGGTTTGTCTTAGAGCACTGTATAATCAGATGATATTAACGGATGCAGAAAGGCCGTACCTGAAAGGCATAACCGAACCCGCAGCTACAGGGAAAAAACCAACTAGAGGCAAAACGCGAGAGCGACTTCACCTATGACTCCAGCATCAACTAGACCAGCTTAAGCTGTAGTAATCTGTGTGGCTTATTTGGTCCTTACTCGAATACCGAGGTACACGAAGAAGCTGTCTCCAAGGTGCTTACTCCAACATCGATAGACACACGACGGTGGTGTGGCCGATCCTGTGTTGTCATACCACTCATTTGACTAGGAATTACCAAGAGCGCGCTCACACAGTTCGAGGTCGACCGTTAATACTCACACTGGGGGAGTCAGGTATAGACGCTGGGGTAACTGCAGGTTTGTATCCTTTCCTCGAGTAAGGTAATGTCAGGGTCGCGGTACGGCAGGTCTCTGGCTAGCTTGTACTTGATAGCCTTTGTTGATTGTGTTTCCTTACTTGGATCACGTCGTTGGCACAGGATAGCCAGGGAATCCAGCCCGGCTTGTCTCTATTTATCAGGTGTAGAAGGAAGGCCCAACAGTAGCGGGTCCACACGTTGATTGGCTCCTGATAGAGAAACAGAGGCGCCGGGCTCGAAACCAGTACGCGTAACCACAAAAATCTGAAGGAATACCATTGTTTCCTTAACCCATCTCCCCTTTCCCTGTCGAGGGAGGATCAACAGAAGTCCCGGGCATTAATGGAGCGCCGGGTTCGCCTGCCTCGCCCACCGAAGTCCCCAGACATGGTTTAGGCAGGTCTCGGGTTCTGAGTCACCTCGTTCAGTAGACGGAATCGTGAAGAGGAAGTCGGCGGCTAACCTCTTGGGTGGTTTCCTGAATGCTATCACTTTATACAGCACAACACCAGGGATAGGCTCGATGATATGACCCTCGCTGCGGCCGTTCATGACAAGTGCGATGAATTTGTAACACAGAGGTGTGGTGGTTGGGTCTTGAAGCGTCCTGCAAACGGCAGTCTGACTCTGCCAGTTGGTGCTAGCTTTGTGAGTAGAACCACGCTTTGACCACGTTCTTCACCACCTCGCGTATTCTGCGCAATCGCATCACTCACAACATAAGTCCTAAGAGACTCCCGAAATCGTCCCGTTTCGGTGTCGGCGCTGCAGTCACGTGTTGCGGGATTGTAACTATAGGTCCCACAACCCACCTGGTACTGATTCGTACTGCTTTCCGCGCTTTATTTCGATTTAAGAGTTGCTTCTTCCACCTTGTCTACTTTCGTGCTCCGTTCACTTCCCTCGTTTCAAAGACACGAGCAACCCGTTACAGTTACTACTATAAGAAAGTGAGATTTACACCTCTCGAGTACAGAGGATCTCGAACACAGGCCAATAGAAACCCTCACCAACTACAAGAATGTAACCAAGCCTCCGGCGCAAGTAAAGTTGTCGCCACGATACCACCACAACGACCCCCTCCCGTCTATTTTTTCACTACACCGCCACTGCCCCCACTACTACCGCCACCGCCACCTGGAGGACGGATTGGCCGGGGCGGTCTTGGAGGGGGAGTGCTCGGTTTCCCGACTGTCGGGGCTGGGAAACTAGCAACTGGACCCTTATTTGTCCTGTTCACCAACGAGTTCTGGTAAGAATTCAGGAGCACACGAGAGAGCCCGGATGTGCATCTACCTTTTTGGTATCTCCCCAGGCCTGAAAATCTGGACGACGCCGTGGTTATTAATACCCATACAGCCATTGCGGTTGCTCGTCGCGTTGAGAACGAGCCTAGAAAATTTAAGCCCGCGCATAATTGATAAATTGAGCGTGTGCGCGGACGGGCGCTTAGAATCTCGGGGGTGGGAAGTTCGACGCTGGATTGTGCGTAACCGCCCCATCCGCGCGTCTTTGTGTCTTATTCAACCGCACTCCTAACAATAAACCGGTAACCCTCCACAGTTTCGAACCTGGCCTTCGAACTGCCTGACGACAAACACGAGACCCTGATTTTATCGCAACGGATCGACCAAAGGACGAGCACAAGCACATCAACCCACCCAATACATCCAAGTTGCCCCTTGCGCCAGCCGCGCTCCGTGCCTTGTTGCTATTTCAGATTCGATTTGCCTGCCCGGCGAATGGTCAGGCAGCCAGCTTTATGGATGATATACTTAAGGCAGACTGTACTTGTTGTGAATAGTATCCAATCGAGATATACTAGAACAGTCGATCTTTATCTCAGTTCTCCACGGATTGCGCGCCTAGTCCTCCTGATGGGCTTGTTGTTCCTGAATAATAGCAGACGAGGCTATGTTAGAATCACTGATCGGCTCCAGTTCAACAAGCTGTCCAAACCATATCTGGCTTGGGCCTGACCACCTCTTGGATTTGCCTTCCTTTAACCTTGATTAGCTCTTGGTAGCTACCAAGAGCTAATCAAGGTTGTAGTCGCGAGCATTACCTGCACTTACTATAGTCGCTCTTATAGAGTAAAATCTGGATCTAATAACCAGTCTTCAATTCACCTTTTGTACGTCCAACTGAAATCTACATCGAAGGGCAAATCGTCCAGATTAGGAGTACGTGTCCATCGAAATTATGTCAAGCCTTTCGTTTATTAGCCCTCTCGACCATCCAATGTAGACCACCCCGATCCCATATATCACCAGCCCCTTTGGTTTGACCCCAGGAGCAGCTGCGAGTTTGTAGCACGTATCGGCATTGCTGTGTATATCCGTCATTTCGAAAGCACTTGATAGAATTTAGGCATGTCCTCGATGGCGTATTGGAGAGGGGTAAAATCCCCATTGATGACCGTGATGTGTAGGTGAAGTCTCTCGAGGTTCTCTAGTACGGGAAGTAAATACGCTATTTCTTAGTTAGGTTTCGACCAGTGCATCGAAGGAAGGGCACGAAGAAGCCGGAGTGTCGGGCCATTTGCTAGGAGGATATCACGTAAGGCGGATAAGGCAGGCCGTGTGGGGTGACTCAGGCCAGAGAGAGGGTGTGTAAAATACGTCCTAGGTATAATAAAAGGTCGCCGACGACTTGTGAGGTGCGCGGACGAAATCAAGAACGGCCTGTGCGAGGGACGGGCATAGTACTTGGGATAATCCTTTGCCCATACTCCACGTCCAAGGGAATTGAAGCGCATATAGTTGGTGGAGAAAGCCCGGCACGAAATGGATGAAAAAAGGAATGCTGCCCTCGCAGCATGAGATACTCCGATTCACATCGACGATGGAACATCACCGGATGTGGTCGGGTCCAACTCCTATAGAATGTACGAGTGGTGAGCTGAGCGCGGAGCGACATCGTTGGGGTCGTGAGGGCCAAAGAGTCACTTCGGACCAAAATCCGCAGTACATGTACCCTGTCATCTCAACCACTCTTCCGATGACTTGGCCGAATGTTCATTCTTTTCTCGGAAAATTCTTTGGCCGGGCCGTCGATCGATACAGCTAGCGCGTGTCTCAATTTTCGAAAGTGACACAGTTCGGATATCCAATGCCACAGTGAAACAGCCTGAGTGTAGCTGTTTCTTAACGTACGGACTCAGGAGCAGGTATTGGGCAGTTTATTTCCGAGCAACCCGAGCCTCACGGTTGATGCATAGAGAAGCCTATAAGATAAGCGTACGCACGTCATTTACTTTGGTGCCAATTGTATGTAATGTACCACACGCATGCACAGCACTCAACTAAATGTTGTCACTTGTTCCAGCTGAGGACCGCTACTACAATTCCTTGGTGACATCTAGAGTTCTGCGAGGTGTAGAGATGCATGGAGTTATCTTACAACTCTCAAACGGGTCCTCTGCCTTACAATGACGCGATGCAGTCGGCATTACTAACAGAAAGGCAATTTACCTATCGCCATACACCTTGCCCATGAATTTCCTAGGTGATTTACCTGTCCAGTTAGCAAAGTGAGCGCTATCTTTGAAAGTTTGTCCAATGGCCCGCTCGCCCAAAGCCACTGAGAGAAGCACATGTGGTAAAATTTGTGGTGTTTTTCACCACAAGTCCAAATCACCACAAGTCCAGATCACCATAAGTACTTGTGGTGATATTGTTCACGGTTGGGTCAAAGGTCAGGGAGCGCAGCACAAATGGGCAAACATGTTCGATAGCATGTGTACATAGCATATAGAGTGTTTTTACAAGTAATAGAGGAACATTTTCGGGTAAACTAATAGGGAAGGAATCACTGCAAACAGAGTGCGCGTAGCCCACGCAGTTTCGTTGTTAAAAGCCTGGTTACTTGTTAAA